>Ga0307974_1001286_pt1 | contig 17177 bp, 12 predicted proteins | sample OrgLakmetagen784_FD_201812 | JGI IMG/M metagenome (GOLD analysis project Ga0307974, IMG submission 201812) | Saline water microbial communities from Organic Lake, Antarctica - #784 | ecosystem: Environmental > Aquatic > Non-marine Saline and Alkaline > Saline | place: Antarctica: Organic Lake... | reverse complement strand
CACACACAAACACACGCACACACATCTACATATACGCAGGGACGTGTTTGTTGCACGTGACCCTGAATAAGTGACGGGCCTATGCATGCACACACAAACACACGCACACACATCTACATATACGCAGGGACGTGTTTGTTGCACGTGACCCTGAATAAGTGACGGGCCTATGCATGCACACACAAACACACGCACACACATCTACATATACGCAGGGACGTGTTTGTTGCACGTGACCCTGAATAAGTGACGGGCCTATGCATGCACACACAAACACACGCACACACATATACATATACTCAGGGACGTGTTTGTTGCACGTGACTCTGAATACGTGCTGGGCCTGATCATGCACGCACAAACACACGCACACACATATACGCAGGGATGTGTTTGTTGCACGTGACCCTGAATACATGCTGGGCCTGAGCATGCACCCTCAAACACACGCACACACATACATATACGCAGGGACGTGTTTGTTGCACGTGACCCTGAATACGTGCTGGGCCTGAGCATCCACGCCCTGTACCCGGCTTTTGGACTTCCCAGCACTTCTGCAGACTCAAGTATCGGTGCTGTTGGTGAGAGGCTTTTGGATTGCTGACTCAAGTATTGCTGTGCTGTTGGTGAGAGGCTTTTGAACTTCCCAGCACTTCTGCTGACTCAAGTGTTGGTGCTGTTGGTGAGAGGCTTTTGGATTGTGACTTAAGTATTGCTGTGCTGTTGGTGAGGCTTTTGGACTTCCCAGCACTTCTGCTGACTCAAGTGTTGGTGCTGTTGGTGAGAGGCTTTTGGACTTCCCAGCACTTCTGCTGACTCAAGTGGTGGTGCTGTTGGTGAGAGGCTTTTGGACTTCCCAGCACTTCTGCTGACTCAAGTATTGCTGTGCTGTTGGTGAGAGGCTTTTGGACTTCCCAGCACATCTGCTGACTCAAGTGTTGGTGCTGTTGGTGAGAGGCTTTTGGACTTCCCAGCACTTCTGCTGACTCAAGTATTGCTGTGCTGTTGGTGAGAGGCTTTTGGATTTCCCTGCACTTCTGCTGACTCAAGTATTGCTGTGCTGTTGGTGAGAGGCTTTTGGATTTCCCAGCACTTCTGCTTACTCAAGTGTTAGTGCTGTTGGTGAGAGGCTTTTGGATTGCTGACTCAAGTATTGCTGTGCTGTTGGTGAGAGGCTTTTGGACTTCCCAGCACTTCTGCTGACTCAAGTGTTGGTGCTGTTGACGAGATACTTCTGTAGGATTCATATGTTGGAATTGATGGTTTCATATGTTGGAATTGTTCTGAGGCTGTTGGATTCATATGTTCTGAGTCTGTTGGATTCATATGTTCTGAGTCTGTTGGATTATTCATATGTTCTGAGTCTGTTGGATTCATATGTTGGAATTGATAGATTCATATGTTGGAATTGTGCTTTTGATGAGATACGTCTGTTGGATTCATATGTTGGAATTGTTCTGAGTCTGTTGGATTCATATGTTCTGAGTCTGTTGAATTTATATATTGGAACTGTTCTGAGGCTGACCTGCTCCTATGAGTCCCTTCTACAAGCGTTTTGTGTTTGCAGTGTATGTGCGTGTTCGCTTTTTAATTGGTGCTGTATCTTATCAAACGCTCATTAATGTCAACCCAGTACAAAAATACTGTATTAATTGCCTGCTTTTAGAGAGATCTCTTTCCAGATACAGGCTTATTTTAGGCACTAGCACTAACATTTCTCACACGCATATGTACACTTACACTTGCGCACACACAGCAGGTACAGACATGGGACCTCCTCCCGCCTCCAAAACCTTACCATGCAGAGGAGGCAAGCAGAAGAGTGCGGTTGCTGCTCAGATGCTGCTGTCCGTATTTGATGTGGAGTTGGGTCGCTGGGTCGCGCTTTATCCTAAGGTAGGTTCATTTTTAAGGTGCTGTCTTGTGTGTGGTGTTGATGGTGTGGATGATGTGGATGCATGGCGATGGCGTTGGTGTTGAAGGTGCGGGTGTGGGTGCACTGTCGGACTGCGAACAATTCATGCAACCAGGTGAATTCAAACCCTCAACCCCAATTCAAACCCTCGACCTCAAATAGTCTGGCCTGATCACTAGATTTTCACGGCAGCTACCCAACAATATGTTGTTGCGCATAACACCAGAGATATGCACAATGTAGAAGTTGCACATAACACCAGAGATCTGCACAATTTAGACGTTGCACATAACACCGGAGATATGCACAATGTAGACGTTGAATTTTGTGCAGTAATCTAGCAATCTAACTAATCCAGTCATCACTCGGCTCAAAGCTCCTAGATTTTGCTTGACGCAGTTTTCGTGTTTCAAACCTCACGTCAAGCGTGTATGAATGTGTTCTTCAGAGAATGATAGTCAGGCAAGCTATGTAGCATGTGCATGTGCGTGCACAGGTTAAATAGCATTGGTGTATGCTGAATACAGCGATTGAAAGGTGCGCGCTGCGTTTCCTTTACGTTACACCTGAGAATGAAGCATGATTAACATGTAACAAATAACGGTAAGTTTGACACTTTTGTATCAATTAGGGGTGAACCTGTTCTCATGTTGGGATCGACCCCTATTTGATGCAATAGTGTATGTCCTGAACTTTGCCCTATAAATACAGCAGTTGCAACAGGCGCTGAATTTCAGGCCCTCTCACCAGATTGAGCGCAATACCTTGAAAAACCAATTGAATCAGAAACTTGAGACGCTTCAGGACGCTTCAGGAGGTGTATTCTTTGGTCAGCAGTTGTTAGTTTGTGCTGTTAAAAGCATTGTGTTTCTTATTGACTGCGCTCCCACAGGCCATCAGCACCAACACAGGCATCGAGCAGAGTAGCACAGCCACGCCTGGTGGGGATGACAACACCAACACAGCTGCGGGCACGTCTGCAATCCCTTCCCACCATCCTTTCTACAACGTCACCTACACAGACTACTGTGAGTTGTTATATGCACAGGGTTATGTATAGGGCCAGGACAGTATATGGGGTTTATATGGGGTTTATGTATACGCATATGTACGTATATATCGTATGCAACCATAAGCCGTAGAAATACCGGAACTGTGAAGAAACTATAAAGGTATATATATAGGGTGGTATATATAGGGTGATATGTATAGAATGGTATATATAGGGTGGTATAGTAGTATATATATACGCCGTACATATACTTATATGGTTCTGGCCAACCCTATTTTTGTATGGTACTCTAACGTGTTATTTTGCAGATCATGTGAAATTTTCTGTTCCATATTATCCACGCTACACAACTATGGGAATTTTTGTTCGGTATATATATAATTTAGCAAAAAATATGACGATTCGAACCTTGCTGTTGTACATTAGCCAACTTCACCAATAAGACTGCCCTTGGTGTCGACCAATAATTTATCAGCATGCAGCGAATAATAAACATGTGGCATAGAGTTTGATATTTACTTAGCATCGAATAGTAAATACATGTGGCATGCATGCAGCGATGGCAGCGATGGCGATGGCAGCAATGGCAGCGATGCAGCGAATATAATAAACATGTGGCACAGAAGTTGATATTTACTTAGGCAACCAAAGCTTGAGCTTGCAACATTTTTAGAAATTTGAACAAAAATTTGGAGTGGTGATTCTTGTTGTAGAGATATGTGGGGGAGATGTATAGTGTTATGTGCTGTATGAATCATTATACACACATGTCATACACCAAGGAGCCATGCGAGTACAGCTTGACTTTATGTTCTGAACGAAGCACCATCACTTTTGTTCAAGGCAACCCTTATATTTGTCAAGCTGGGTCATGTTTTGTTTTGCAGTAGGGGGACGAATGTTGACCAATTTGCACGCATTGATTCAGCCATTACAGTTGCTAGATACAACCTTCACAACTGAACAAAGCACAGGCCTTTCTGTACGCTCAAATGCTGTTTGTGCAATTTCCTGATTACACTGACTGATCTTGCTCTGTCGCCTCGGTATATATAATATAACCACCTCGGTATATATCATATAACCACCTAGTATGTATAAGATAACCACCTTCAATGTTCTCCTGCGTAGATCCTGTTTGGACGTCAATCGGGCTGAACCATCTCGTTTCAGACCCAGCTAGCTGGCAGAGAGCTGCCTACGCCCCAGAGGTGAGCGCATGCCAACCATTTTCTTTCAAATATTTGTGCTGAGATGAACAAGCGTGGATATAGAAAGAAGAGTAAATTTCCACTATTTTAAGACCTACTCTCTGTCTTTTTCGGCTTGGTCATAAGGCAGGAGGGATTACATCTTGAAAAAATAGAGGACTTATAAAAGGCAAACAAAAATTTTTGTAAGAGGCTGAGAACCTACGGGCAAGCAAAACTAAATTGCCTCCAAATGTCCAGACATAGTAAAGATGGACAGGAAAGGGATGCATGCGCTTTTGTGCATAAGTGCATTACACAAGTCACTCGCCTACAAGAACTAGAGTTCTATTGCGTTGGCATCGTGAGATGGGGATGGATTATTTACAAGTAACTCATACTAAGAAAGAATAGCAGTTGTGAGGACTGAGAAAAGATGGAGAAACCGGAGAGGATCACAGATAAAAAAGCAAGAGTGATACGAGTGATATCACTTTGCTTCACTCCAAGAACTGGAGTTCAAGTTGTTACACACTGAACTCAGCAGTTCTCCGCAAGCAGAGAACTTTGCAGTTTTGTCCTCAATCAGAATAATTTGATATCGTTTGGTGTCACATGCTCGCAGTCGTTCTCTCCATTATGCCGCTCCTATGTCAAAGTGAAGGTCAGAAAAAGGAAAAAATTACTTTCGATGACTAAACAATGGCAATTTAAACGTTGAAACCTTAATCTACACCTTCGTTTTTGCAGCTCAAAAGGCCGAAGCAAATCATAATCCTCGTCGATGCCTGCCACAATCACGCCCTTACAATCTGCACAGCCATCAATTACCTGAACACCAAGACAACACACATTGTTGCCTTATTGCAGGGCCGCATACTGCTGCGGGCAGAGCTTGTGCATTGTGGTTAGGGGAGCTGTGTCTTATTCGTGCACAATTAACTTGCAAACGTTTTTATGAAATGGGATGCCTTTTTGGTAGTGTTTTAAGTGTTGATTAAAGTTGTGCATGTTGTACCGCTGTGGTCCTCTGTGCTTATTGTTGCCCACGCACGCCTTCTTGTATTTGAAGCTGGGCTTCTAGCTCAGCCATTAACCAGATGAACAGGACACAGGACGCAGGATGCTTCTCGCTTTTTCGTTGTCGTTTAGTGTGACTTCAGCAACAACACATCTGTCCAGATTCACTCAGACATCAACCAGAATGACATGACGCAGGACGCAGGCTGCTTCTCTCTTTTTCACTGTTGCCCAGTAAGTGTTTTTAATAAAATGTGACATTTCCAAGGTGCATTCTGTACCCAGAACAAGCACCAGCTTGCACCAATTTGTATTTGGCAGCGATTGATTATGATGTGACGTGAGAAAATGAGTGCTGCACACAAGATTTCTCTCGTGTTTGATGCCGAACAGATGTCCCGATCTTTTCTAATAAACTGCAGGCTGGGCTTTTAATCACAATATCTGTGAGAGTGTGAAAAGTTGTTTAGCAATCAGCTTTGTTAGACCAAAAGCGCAACATAAATGCCTTTGTATTCAAGCCTTTTTGCATGCTGTAATGTATAACACATGTCTGTTTTTACATTTGAAACTAGGAAGCAGAATTGATGATTTGCTAGGTTTCTTAAAATTTTGCAATGTAATAGACTCCTCACTTAGGCATTCACTCATGTGGCTTACATGGGTGCATACAATGAATTGAAGATGGGTTCAGGATAAGATAAGAAAGGAAAAGAAAAGAAAAGAACAGAAAAACTGCGCAGGCAGCAAAACGCTCCCTGCATCAATTAAGGAAAAGGAGACACATTGGCCCGAAGTGCCATAAGTCTCCCCCACCAACGGGATCAGGAATAAGCTGGAAAGATGAACTGTGTGACGAGGTTCTCAAATTTTTTAAGTACCTCTTTGGAAGAATGATTGTAATCAAAATCGTACAACACATGACAAGATGGCATCAAGAATAATAAAACTGCCTTCATATGAACAACCCTTTCTCCATTAGAGACATAAGTACGTACTATACAACAAAAGGATGTGACATTCATTCCACTGCAGGGTATTACTCCCGACTTCAGCTCCTGCACACCACGTGAATTAAAGCGATACGATGTGCTTTAGAGCGTCTTTGTTCCATTCTTGCTGTAATCTCAGCAATGCCCCAAAAATACATGACCTCATAAAAACTATGCAACAGGTAACACAAGTTTCTTAATGTTTTGCGAAAAAGATTGTATCAGTGCATTGTTGAAGGTTTGGGTGTTTTCTGCAACTAAACATCTCTGCAGCAGTATACAGTGTATGTTTTCATGCAACGGCATGAGAAAATTTTGGTTTGCCGACAGCATGCTTGACATTGCCCTTCATCTGACTCCTTCCTGCCTTCTTGTTTGCTTCTTGTCAAAAACGATGTCTAAGAAGCATACTCTTAATCCAGTGCCATGGCACACAACCTCTTGACACCACATGTTTCTATTTTAACTACTAAGTGGTACCTAGTCCCCGTGACAACTTTCCATGATTGCTGCGTAAAGCAGGCTCTGTGTTGCCACTGCCAGCAGCGTTCTTTCGTTATCTCTCTCCCAATTGTTCGTTGCTTGAGAGAGAGAGAGAGAGAGAGAGAGAGAGAGAGAGAGAGAGAGAGAGAGAGAGAGAGAGAGAGAGAGAGAGAGAGAGAGAGAGAGAGAGAGAGAGAGAGAAAGAGAGAGAGAGAGAGATAGAGAGAGAGAGAGAGCTAAAAACAACGGCCACTGGCCTTATTGCAGCGAAAGGTAGCTGGCTTACCAGTACCTTAGTAGGTTGTCAAAAAGGAGGGACATAGAGTGCAAAAGCTTCTTGATCCTCTTGATCAACCTCCGAGGCTGTGCTACAATGCGCAATTTGTATATGCCATTGTTTTATATTACCCCCAGATAAGCTAAATCTTCAATTCTCTGCTTCAGCTGTAGAACTGGAGTTCTTGCGTAGTGAGCGTAGGCTGAGATCTGGCAGGCACTTTGCATAAAGTGCTGTGTGCTCTCATAATGGGCATTATTTTTCTGCCTTGCTTTTGCTTGGGTTTATTTCCCGCCCCCCCCCCTCAGCTTACGCTTGCCGATGTTTATGGAGGCCTTCCTGGCTGTGGGTTTTCCAGAGGTTTAATTGGCCAGGTGGTTTAGGAGGCCTTGCTGGCCTGGTGGTTTAGCAGGCCTTGTTGGCCTGGTGTTTTAGGAGGCCTCGTTGACCGGTGTTTTAGGAGGCCTTGCTGGCCTAGATAGAGTTTTTGGCCTGTTGGTTCGAGGGGCCTTGCTGGCCTGGTGGTTTAGGAAGCCTCGCTGGTCGATGTTTCAGGAGGCCTTGGGGTGTGAAGTCTGGTGGCTTGTTGGGATGCTGCAGATGTTTGTTTAACATCCCGTTGAAGCCATGCTGGCAAGGTGGATGCCTGTTGGCTTGATGGGTGCAACTGCACTTGAATCCCTTGCCGGCTTCGCTTTGACTTGTGGGTGTTCCCATCTGATCCCGCTTGGATTTGACTTATGCGTTTCTTGTTCCATTTGCCTTCTATTTTCAGTGCATGTGCCTCTTCTCAATGGGATTGCCGCCCTTGTTCCTTGCTTCTTTGCATTGTTTTGCTTTTATGAGGGCCTGCAGCCCATTTTTGATTCCAGTGTCTCTGGTTTTGATCTTCCTCCACGGCAGCTTGGTGTAATGACAAAGCAACAGCGAACTGTAGCAAGAAGCAGGTGGTCCCTTCAGACTTCATTTCTAGCTTAAGCATTAGCGGCGCCAATTGTCTTTCTTTTTCTTAGTTCACTAGTCTTCTTGCACGTAACAAAAGTAGGGTCTATTTTACAATTTATGACACTCGTATGTCCTGTTAACAATCCTCAGCCTTCTTTGTCTAACTCACCTTCCTTTTTTATCATGTACCTACTGATTCAAAAATAAAAGGGCCCTTCTTATCTGTCCGTCATCTCTTATCTGGGCAGAAGTAAGCGCAAGTGGAAATGGTGTGGAGGGACTGAACTAAAAACAAACTGGCTCATTCATTTCACTGAGCTTATGTATTTCACTCTGCATGTGTCATACTGTGTTTTGATCTAGTGTTCACACAGTCGCCTGATCAGCACCCATTGTTGCCAGCCCAAAGTTGTTCGTGCTCCCGCAGTGCGTGTATCCAATGTTTGTCCTGCTATAGCAGTTCAGGCAGAGAAAATAAATGTGGTCTGACGTGTATGGCAGCTTGGCAATTGCAGTTCAGGCAAAGACTGAATTGCTGTTTGGCAGCTTGTGCTGATTGCTGTTTGGCAGCTTGGCAATATTGCAGTTCAGGCAAAGAAAATAAATGTGGTCTGATGTGTTTGGCAGCTTTGCATGCGGCACGATTGCAAAAGCATCTAGCAAACAAGGCAGCAGCATTTACAAATTCTTCTCATTTTCCTTAAACGTTGACAAAAGAACTGCATCAAAGACCCATGAAGTGAACAAAGTTTTGCTTCCAGCCACCTTGATGCTGTGCTGGCTAAACCTGCAAATCTGCGGAGGGGCATACATCAGAGTGGCAGGAGACAACTGATTGGGACTGGAAGCACCTCGGCCACCAGTAGAGCACCCCCCCCCCAGACACCACTGGCATACAAGTCTCAACAATTTTAACATGACATGACCTCATTGAGATTAGGTATTGTCAGGACGCTAGACCTCTGAACAACGCCGAGGAACAGCACAAAGATCTCTGCACCGCCTTTCTCTCTCTCTCTCTCTCTCTCTCTCTGTCTCTCTCTCTCTCTCTCTATCTATCTCTGTCTCTCTCTCTCTCTGTGTGTGTGTCTCTCTCTTTCTCTCTCAGGACAACGCCGAGGAACAGCACAAAGATCTCTGCACCGTTTTTTAAGGATCCCCTATCCCTCGTGCATTACATTCTGGAACTGGTTTGCACCATCTTAATAGTACTTGCACACTGCAAAATTTAAAAGCTTGTCAAGCTCCATACGCTAAGATTGTCTTACACCAGACCTTTTCCTTCTTTGTTACCTGCACTTTCCAGGAGCTGGTATCAGGCTGAACTTGCTAACCTCCTGATCCGATCAATTTTCCAAATTCTCTCCCGTGACGGAGAAGTCCTTTCAGTATCCAATATCCAATACCAAAGTAGCTGCTATTCCTGGTTTTTGAGAAATGGTTTTTAACTGCCTGCCCCGTTTCTGTCTTGTATCTCTGTTTGTAGCTAAGTTGCAGTTTCTGTGTTTGCGTGGTTGTTACGTACATGTTGAACCAACAGGAATGTCCGTATGGCGCTCTTCAGAGGAGGTGTCAGGGAAAAGCATACAAATAGCCAAACTTCAAAATAATGCGCACCTTTTATCCCCCAGGACCATGTCCCCGATGCCTGCCAGCATCACCTTCTGGGCACTCACAGGGATGCCTGTAGCTTTCTGTAATCATGCACAGCAGGGAAGCTTTCTATGAAGCAGCTTGGTGGAAAGATAGCTCTTTCACTGCATTAGCTCAGCTCCTTGGGCTACGACGGAATATTACTAGATCACTCAGGGGCGCTGGGTTTCTTGCAGAAAGAAGAACGGGAAGGCGAAAAAGAGGTAGCGTGGTGCTAAGTTGACTCAGCTCATGTGCTGGAACATTATTCAGGGCCGCTGGATGGCTGGCAGAAAGAAGAACAGTAAAAAAAAGGACGCAATTATAATAAGGATTGCTACTTAATGCCTGCGTGGCTGTTTCTTTCTTAGCGAAGGTGTACACTACTGGCATGAAACACTGAAGACCGGCGAGACAGAGCTTACAGCCAATCCACGTGTTACTTCTGTTTTTTTTACGTGCATGCATCCTGCCACGTGTTATTTCTGGGATTCGTGTGTTACATCTGGGATCCACGTGTTACTTCTGGGATTCGCGTGTTACCTCTGGGATTCACGTATTACTTCTGGAATCCACGTATTACATCTGGGATCCACGTGTTACTTCTGGGATTCGCGTGTTACTTCTGGGATTTGCGTGTTACCTCTGGGATTTACGTGTTACTTATGGAATCCACGTGTTACATCTGGGATCCACGTGTTACTTCTGGGATTCGCGTGTTACCTCTGGGATCCACGCGTTATTTCTGGGATTCGCGTGTTACCTCTGGGATCCATTGTTACTTCTGGGATTCGCGTGTTACCTCTGGGATCCATTGTTACTTCTGGGATTCGCGTGTTACCTCTGGGATCCACGTGTTGCTTCTGGTTTTTTGCGTGCATGCATCCTGCCACATGTTACTTCTAAGATCCACGTGTTACTTCTTTTTTTGATATTTTGTGTGCATGCATTCGTCAGGCACGTAGTTTTACTGGCAAAACAAATACTGAGCTTGTTAACACCAATTATCATTGTGCTCAATTCTGGCCTGACGGACCAATAAGAAAGCAGCACAATCATGTATTAGGGTAACACTCCCTTAGCAATCGTTCAATTCTTGCTCCCCCCGACCCTCTGCTAAGCAAATCTGTGACTTTACTTCCTTAGATCTGCACATGGGGAGAATTGAACGATTGTAAACGCTCCCCTGAAAATATAGTGCAATTCTCGCTCCCTGCTAAGGCAAATCTGTGCTTCGCCGCCTCTTGAGATGCACTGCATTGCATGTGCATATCTGAGGAGTTAGCTGGTGAACACTCACCTGTAATTGCAGCTTGACTTCGTACATTGGCGTGTCGGGTGCCAGCTGTATGCTAACTGTAGGGCCGCAGGTAATTCCGGGCGCATTGGGCGTCAAGAGCTTGACCTGCGCGTGTATCGCATAGTTTGCACGCACCCCTGGGATGCTCGCTGCTTGACCTGCGCGCGGCAGCTTGTCAGATGGGACCATCCTAGAAAGACAAAATTTTTCTGCTCTCACCTTAACGAGTTTGAGTGCTTCGACTGGGCTCATTTTTTTCTAATATTTCTCAACAATTTTTTGAGGAATGAAACAGGCCCGGCTCAAAATGAAGAGTTCCCAAAAATAGAAGAGGATTAACCGCAGAGTTTTAATGTATTTTAATTGGAAAATATGTTAAAGTCAAGACCCTCCGTCTTGCCGATATTTTGCCGAAAGTATTTCTTGGAAGCATGCGAATTCCTTGCATTTAATTAAAACGCAATAATATACCACTTACGAGATTTCGAGAAGTGCTGGCTGGAGGGGTGCAGCAATAAGTTTTCATGTGTATACCTCTTGAAGCGCAGCTCTTAATTTTGCATAAATTAAACGATATCAAGCAGTATTTCAAAGGCAGTTTTCTTCTATAGAGTGAGCATAGAATAATTGCCGCACAATACAAGTACAGCCACGTACAAAATCTGCTGTGTAAATTTACAGGTACAATGTATTTTTGTTAAAGGGCAGGCTAGCTGGCTTGCTGTATGGTTACTTTTCAGGTTACTTTCCTCTGTTGGTTTCCATTATTCACTCTCTATAAATAACACGCTCTTAAGTTCAACAACTTCCACCAAGTCAATGTTATTAAAACTATCTTGACCATACAATTGAGCAAAACAGCAAACTTCACATCATTGAGTCTGCATCCCACTTTTGGCACCGATCCGATGCCAGGTAAGCAGCGATGCGTGGCCGTTGCGCAATGCGTGCTTGCAGCGCTTTAGCCAGAGGCGTATCCTGGATCCCATTGGCAAATGGCAAATGGTCAGATATCTGAGTGATCCAGGGAAGTATCGATCTAAGGACTTACAAGCATGACGTAAGAAATACAATAACATAAACGACTACAATACCCTTTTCATGAAACGTCTCAGCTTCCCGCTCCCTCACGCACCTGAGCCTCGAAATATGGCTTGTAATGCTGCTCTGCAGCACAAAGGTAGTGGTAGACGGCCAAGTCTGCAACCTGAGTGCTCACAGGTTTAAGGGCTATACATATTTGTAACATATCCAATCATCAAGTGAGATCACCATGGGAAATGTGCAGGATTAGGAAGTGCTACTTTTTATGACTGATCAGCCAATTCGATCAGTAGTGTGCGCAGTAATTTAGATTTTCTTTTGACGCATACCCACCCTTTTCAGCAAGATGCTACATAGTATTGAGTGCAATGCACACCTAGGGTCTCAATTTACCGTTACTATGTCACCGACGATGTACGCTTGGCCGTCCTTGTTGCTCTTCAATGCTGCCTCTACGAAGGACCTAAGCGAGCAGCCAAAAACTGTCAAACTGTCAATGTTCATCGACTGAGTTTTAGAAAAGGTAGGCAACAATCAAGCTATTGCAATTTACGATTGCAAAATTTACTTGAGTCGGAAAACCACATCTCGTATTCTATTGCACGTCTGGAGGCAATCTGAAACTAATACACTTCTTCCTTGGCGGCTCCCCCTGCAATTGTGCACGTACCAGCAAACAAATTGCTACCTAGTTACCTTGAACACACACATGCGCAAACACATACACACAAACACACACACACACACACACACATTTGCCATGCTTAGAGCAACAAGATATGCTTACATGTATTTCCCCAGTCTCTTCTCCCCGTACTCTTTTCTCTTTGGGATGCTCTCTTGCTGCTGAATCTGTGACGATGTGGCAGTCACACTTCAGCAAACTGTGATCAAAACAGGTTGATCTTGAAAGCGCAAAGCCCATGTTGGACCTACAACCACTATGCAACCACCTTTGCAAGTTGTGATAGTTATGAGGGTTGGCCATGACCGTGTATAACACCGTATATGACCGTATATTTGGTCACTGTATATTTGGTCACTGTATATTTGGTCACTGTATACTTGGTCACTGTATATTTGGTCACTGTATATTTGGTCACTGTATATTTGGTCACTGTATATTTGGTCACTGTATATTTGGTCACTGTATATTTGGTCACTGTATATGACCGTATTTGGTCACTTTCCTGCCACACGTACCATATATCACACCGTGTATATATGGTTATGGCCGACCCTAATCATAACAAAGTGGTCTTGAAAGCCAAATGCTATTTCTGTACCTCTGAGAGAATGAGGCTGGCACCTACTTGTAAGGCACATCTGCAGCGAATTTGAAAGGCTTAAACAAATCCAGCTAAATACTTTTCACATTGTTTATAAGAATGTTACACTCCCCCACTGCGGAGCGAAGGGTGTTGGCATTACACAAAAGACAGCATGCCAGCGGCAATACGTATATCGGACACACCTTGTGGGTTGCGTAGAAATCGACAGGATGGAAGGCAAGGCGGCCCTCAGAAACCGCGTCTGCAACAACACACAGCACCTGGCGGTAGGAGGCAGCGTACACCAAATTATTCCACTTGTGTGGTTAAGATATCTGGAGTCTAGTGCTGATTAAACAGGCAGAGATTTCAATTGGTGGCACATCATAAGTAATCCTGAGGAAAGAAGAGAGAGGAAGCAATAAAATGCTCCCACTCCTTAACAATGCTAAAATCCTGCACACTTCCTTACTAATGATTTTAATAACCCATACCGGTAGAATTCACACTGTCTGCGCTGCGTTCTTTGTCTTCATTTTCCTGCTAATGAATAATGACCACCCCTCCACAAGAATACTGCCCAAACTAAACCATCCATTAAGATACCTGAGACACATGGGCTTCCTCTTCCGGCCCTGGAGGGCATAGTCCATACTTCTTGCCCAGATATAGCACTTCAACCACAGAAAAGCAACCAAGGACAAATGGGCGGTTGTGAACTCAGCAATTTATATACAGGCAGCGATCAATTTATTTACAAGCAGTGATCAATTTGTGTGGAACTCACTGATGGCCGGAGTGTTGCACATCTGAAAGTTTCCTGCGTGAGCAGCAATTGCAAGGAAGGCCTACAATCCGTGGTGATTGCAGATGGATGTGGCTATCTATTCTCGAAAATAAGCAAGCAGCCTGAAACAAACAGCAATCTTCATCTACTTTGCCACCTTTTGCGATGGCTGGGGGCGCTCGTAAAGGGAAGCTGCCTAGAGCCTCCTGGGTAGTGCCTACGCCAAACACATAGTCCACGACAGCTTGACTGCCTGCACAGCAGAGGCCCCGAGGAGCAGATATGACCTTTAAAACTGGGGTTAAATAAGTTTTAATAAGTGGGAATACCTTGTTTCCTCCCAACGTCAATATATGGGACACCAGCTTCCTCAAACACAAGCCGTACATATTCGCCTCGCCCTGATGGTGTAGGAAAGCATATTGAAATGGTGTTGCTCCAAAGGCAATCATTATTTAATCAAGCTGTTTGCCTTCCACTTGCAATTGCTTCCTATGATAATGCACCAAAAAGAAATGGCCGGCCGGCTTGAAAAGGGTACCTTTGATCCCTGGCCTGCATCTGCAGGTGAAAATGGAGGGCAATGTTGACAAATGGAACTGTTCAATGTGCACAATGATTCATTACAAACAGCGAGCACTCAGTAGTCGTGAACAGTGCACATGCCTACCAATAATACAAAAGCCACGGCTCAGACATGGCGCTGTCGTAAGAGGATTAGCCCGCTGGGCAAATATATAAAGCAACAAAATATCCTTCAAAAAAGTCGCACTCAACTATTTTATAAAATTATAATAAAACATTTTTGAAATACGCTACCGGTGAAACTGAAACTCGGTTTTCGTGGTGCACCAGGCCCATTCTGGCCAGCTTCTTGGTGATGCAGCGAATAAGATGATGAAAATTTAATCCAGGGATATAAAAAGGTAAACAAGGGACCTCGAGGCACATTGTAACGTTATGTACTGGGATTTCCGGATTTGACCCGGCACGTTCGGCGGGTGACGTGTGCAGCTATTCGCGGATAAAATAAGGATACTGAAAACCCCGGAATTTCGAGTATTGTACTTTTCGGATTATACCATCGGATTACACCATCGGAATGCGTTACAGCGGATGCTAGATTATGTCGGATTTTAATTGCGACCTGCGTCGTTACACACATGCATCACATCCGGCTTAGAAACTTGTATGGTCATAGCGGTTTCACCCCCTGCTAGAAGAATAACTGCCGACCAGGCTAGGTAGGCAGGATCCTCGAATTATGTCAAGGTTTCCTCTCTTTTTTTGCGGAGGACAGATTGACATGGCTTCAAGGAACGTAGAAGAGGATGACTACTGTACTGCTCGTGCGCACACTTTTTCACTCCAAAATTCGGCCGTGCCTCCTCGCCCACCAGGAGTGTTACGAAGTGCACAGCGTACTTTAGTTAACTAACGTCTAAGGAAATAGGGTGGTGTATATTACTTATTTCAAGAACTGCCTTCTGGAGTCGAACCAGCTTCACCGGTCACCGTTGACTAACCTTCAGTTATTAGTTATTCACCGTTTCTCAAGGGAGGTGCAAATACACACGTAACACTCCCCCCCACCTGGTCCAGCCTCCGGCTGTACCCCGGGTTGCACCCCACCCTTGTATACCTCCAGTACACCAAGGACTCGCACCATGCTACAACATGTGCTAAGTTCTCTCACATAAACAACTACTGTTTATGATCAAGGGTTTACCATATCAATGGCTTTCTCTACTAGGCCATTCTTAGCCTTTATTCTCTGATCATATCATCACAAATTAGAAGTCCCTCTTCTTGCTCCCACTTGTTATTATCTTCCGTATAATTGGCCCACTTAATAAGGAACCTGTAAAAAGCCTTTGGCTTCTTATATCTGCCCTTGCCTATAGAGAAACTGACCACTTCATGATCCAGCAAGGCCTCTACCTCAAACAGAGGCTCACCGTCCAAAAACTGCAATGAAACTGGTGGCTTAGTACGCTGCCTGCTAGACTGATCACCTGACTCTTGCAAGTATGGCTTCACAAGAATAATATGTAACACGTTGTGTATGCGTGTCTATTCTCTGGGTAGGTTTAGCTTTACTGCAACATTATCAACCATGCTGTCCACCTCAAAAGGACCCATATACGTACGATGGTTTGAGTTTCTTGACACCAAGACCTGGATGCCTGAGGTTCTTTGTACTCAGCAGCACCAGATCTCCTGGGTTAAAACTCTAACTCCCTACAATGTGCATTCACTCTCTGAGCCATACAATTGTGAGCACCCTGCTTGGCTCTCCTTACTGCCCCTTCAATTCCTTCCACAAAACTATGAGCAGTAGGCACCAACCTAGGCAAACTCGCAGACACCGGAGTGAGAGGGTGCATGCCATAAGTAAAGAAAAAGTGAGTGTTCATTACTGACTCCTGCCATGAATTATTAATGGCAAAATCTGCACACGCCAAGTGCTCATCCCTTTCAGTTTGATCTTGCTGCACGTATGCTTTTTTTTTTGGTGATGTTACAGCTACGGCCCCCAGCAAGGACCTGACAGACAACAACAAAAAAAGAGAAGGGAGGGCTCAAGCAGAGGAGAAAGCAAGAGGAAGCTGCTCAAGGAGACCCAGAACCAAGGAAAGGAAACCAGGAAAATGAAAAGGATCCAAGTAGAGTACAGAGTTGAGGGAGCGCAGGACAGATGACGCAGAAGAAAACCAGGAGGATGGAAGGAGACGCCAAACACACGAAAACGGGGGGGAGACGCACAGAGTTGCAGTTGCAGTTGCTCTCAGCATTTCTTCCAACATGCGATTTTCTCTCTCAATCTGACCATCTGTCTGAGGATGGTACGCACGAGACCTGTCAGCGCATCCACCTCATTCCAAAACAGGTTGTTAAACTGAGGACCTCTATCTGACAGCACTGAGCCATACCGTGCAACCTCAAAAACTAATCTCTGAAATGCCTTGCAAATCCTAAGGCATCCAGGTAACTCCTACCTTGAAGTGCTACAGAAAGTGCTGAAGTGTGATGTCACACTACTGAGTATTTATAACAGTGACTGGAGTTAAAAGGGCAAGTTCAATTTTGCAATATCATCACCCTAGATGTTTAGCTATTTTTAATATAAAGTAGAAGTGGTTAGCACGCTACCCGTGCGTCGTAAAAGTGGTATCGAAGCAAAATAATCAGTTCTCTGCTTCAGCTGTAGAACTGGAGTTCTTGCGTAGTGAGCGTAGGCTGAGATCTGGCAGGCACTTTGCATAAAGTGTTGTGTACTCTCGTTTTAGGCATTCTTTTTATGCC
>Ga0307974_1001285_pt1 | contig 17178 bp, 22 predicted proteins | sample OrgLakmetagen784_FD_201812 | JGI IMG/M metagenome (GOLD analysis project Ga0307974, IMG submission 201812) | Saline water microbial communities from Organic Lake, Antarctica - #784 | ecosystem: Environmental > Aquatic > Non-marine Saline and Alkaline > Saline | place: Antarctica: Organic Lake... | reverse complement strand
GCAGTGCAGTGCATAGTGGGGGTGTGTGGCAGTACAGTTAATGACAGTGGCAGTGCAGTGAAGAGAGGGTGTGTGTGGCAGTGCAGTGTATGACAGTGGCAGAGCAGTGCAGGTGTGTGTGTGTGTGTGTGTGTGTGGCAGTGCAGTTAATGACAGTGGCAGAGCAGTGCAGGTGGGGGTGTGTGGCAGTGCAGTTAATGACAGTGGCTGTGGCGAAAAGGACTGAGCTTCGGAAAAACGTATATCGGATCGGATCGGATATCAGATATCGAATATCGGACACCACCAGAGAGAGGCATTTCCAGAGTCCATGTATCGTTAATCGTTACAGTGGCAGTGCAGTGCAGAGTGGGGGTGTGTGGCAGCACAGTGGGCGGGTGTCCTGCGTGTACAGCTAATGACAGTGGCAGTGTAGTGCAGAGTGGGGGTGTGTGGCAGCACAGTGGGCGGGTGTCCTGCGTGAATGGTCGTACAGTGGTGGCAGTGCAGCGCGTGGATGTCTGGCAGTACAGTGTGTGGGTGTCAGAAGGGGTGGGGTCATTAACACACACACGCACACACACATACACACACACTCACGCACACACACGCACACACACCCTCACATCGTGCAAAAAAGCTCACCACTTTGCCAAGTCCGCCAGGAACGGGGCCCCCTGCAGCGCGGCAGTAGCCATGTCCGCCCTGCTTGCTTGCGCGTGCTTACTGCTCGCCCCTAACGACAGCTGCCCTTTGCTCGTGCCACTGTCTGTGCCACACACGAGGGCGCACGCAGCCACGACACTGCTTGCCCCCCCTGCCCTTCCTCCTGCTGCTGCTGCAGAGTGCTGGTCTTGGCAAAGCCTCATGAGCTGCTGAGGGGTGCCGCGCCCCAGGGCCTCCACTTGCTCTACTCCGTACTGTGTGTTTGTGAGCGTGCGTATATGTGTGTGTGTGTGTGTGCGTGAATAAAGTACAACTCGGCAAAGCCGCATGAGCTGCTGTGTGGTGATGTGCCCTAGGACCTCCACTCGCTCTGCTCAGTACTGTGTGTGCGAGCGTGCATATGTGTGTGTGTGTGTTTGCACGGTGCGCACTTTGGAATGTACATGTGCACGGATATATCAGTTTTATGTCTGGCAAGGCCCCACGATCCACTGAGCAGGGCACTAGGCCTTACGTCCATTCTGGCTATGAGCTGCATAAACACATTAACATTGACACGCAGCACACACAGCACACGGCACACGCAGCACATAGCACACACACGACACACAACCACACATCATATACACTGCACAGCATACACACACAGCACGCAGCACACACACACAGTATACACACAGCACAGTAAACACACACAGTACACACACACAGCACAGTGCACAAAGTACACACACAGCACAATATACACACAGCACAGTACACACACAGTACACACACAGCACAGTGCACAAAGTACACACACAGCACACACACACACACACATGTGCCCACACCCCCTCACCTGCTGACACAGCGCCTGAGCCACCCAGTACACCGCCTCCTCATTCCCACTCGCATTTCCCCCCTCCGCCTGAGACATCACACCACTGTGCGCACTACAGTACGCAGTGACAGCCTGACACGTGGCCCGCAGCAGCTGCGCCATACGCACACGCACGGCGGGCGCAGCGTTGGGGGCGGAGGTAGAGGAGGTGGTGGGGTGAGCTGCGGAGCTAGGGAGGGAGTCAGGGGGGGATAGGGAGTCGATGAGGTGGGGCTTGAGGGCGAGCAGTTGCAAGAGGGACCCTACTCCTAGGTGAGCAAAGGAAGGGGCGTTGAAGTGTGCGAGCACGCGCTGCTCCTGTGCGGGTTGGGAAAAGGGGGAGGAGGTGGGTGTATTGTCCATGGCGGTGTGTGCGGTGTGTGTGTGTGTGTGTGTGTGTGTGTGTGTGTGTGTGTGTGTGTGTGTGTGCAAGAGGTGGTGGCTGTGTGTGCGTGTGCGCAAGAGAGTGTGTTGTGCATGGCGATGTGTGCGGTGTGTGAGGTTGTTCCACACAAGGCCTACGAGAGTCCCTGCGCAAAGCAGTGTGGGGCATTCAAGGGTGCAAACACGCGCTGCTCCTGTGCAGGTTGAAAAAAAGGGAGGAGTGATTACAGTATGCAAGCAGATGTGTTTTGTATAAGACCTGTGATGGTTCCAGTGCATAAGAATGGGGGGCATTCAAGGGTACGAACACACATTGCACTGGTGCACGTGAAAAGGGATGATGTGCGTGTGAGGAAGCTCTTTGTCTTGCTATTGAATTGAGAGAGAGAGAGAGAGAGAGAGAGAGAGAGAGAGAGAGAGAGAGAGAGAGAGAGAGAGAGAGAGAGAGAGAGAGAGAGAGAGAGAGAGAGAGAAGGAGAGAGAGAGAGTGAGAGAGAGTTGCCCGCTCGAGTAGCGCTGGCATACCGGTGCTGCAGGTCAAGCCTCCCACACTGCGTACACATTGTGCACCATTGCTGCAGGCAAAGCCTTCACATTGTGCACACATTGTGCACAAATCGTGCAAGCGCCCTCCTCCTTCTTATTGATCACAGTATCTTCCACACACACACACACACACACACACACACACACACACACACACACACACACACACACACACACACACACACACACACACACACACACACACAGACTCACACACTACACACTACACACTACACACACCAGGTCAGCAAGTGCTTGAGTGTCGGTGCTGCAGTCAAAGCCTGCCAGCTCCCGCACCGCGGCTGCCACCTCATCAATGTCACAAATGGGGTGATCTTGCTGCTGCTTTGCAGTGCTGCTGCTGGCAGTGGATGCACCCTGCGTACAAACATACACTCACATACGTGAGGGCAGGTGCGTGCATGTGCGTGGGTGCGTGTGCGTATGTGTGTGGATGCACCCTGTGTAAAAACATACACACGTGAGGGCAGGTGCGCGTGTGTGTGCGTATGTGTGTGTGTGTGTGTGCCAAAATTATAAGTGTGAAAGTGTTGGTGGATGCACACTGCTCACACACACACACACACACACACACACACACACATACACATGTGAGTGAGAGAAGGCATGTGCGCATTAACATATTTGCCTTCCTGTGTGCTCAAGTTTCACAGTACCTATGGTAATGCACCCTACATGGGAGCAGCGCGTTTCATGTACGTACGTACGTATGTGTGTGTGTGCTTGAGGCATACACACAGCTATGTTAAAAACCCACTCTAACTCCCGCGCAGTATGATGCGGAAGCATACGCACAGCTATTTTAAAAATCCACTTGACTCCCGTGCGGTATGATGTGGAGGCACCCTTGGCATGTACATTTAGGGTCAACCAGATCCGTATAGGTACACAAATATATACACCGTAATTATCACATATTTATCACATTAATATCACATATTTATCACATTATATACGACATAATCATCACATAATTATCACATTATATACACCGTTATTATCACATAATATATAATATCATATTATATAGTAATATAGTAATACACACCGTATATTATCACATAATTGGTGATGTCCCTGCCAAACCTCTCGTATACACATGGTTTTGACCAACCTTGCGTGCATTACATAAGAGCGTGCATTACATAAGAGCAGGCAAGTACAAGCATGCAAGGGCACAGAATTGATCATGAGGGGGACGCATGCACATATGTAGGGTTGGCCAGAACCATACATTCTTAGGTATATACGGTGTATATACGGTATTTTTTGGCAGGGAAATCACCATATATACGGTCATATACGGTATGTATATACGGTTCTGGCCAACCCAACACATATGGGTGTGGGTAGTGTGCTCGTGGACGGCTGGAATTTCTGGTGTGTGTGTGTTTGTGTGTGTGTGTGTTTGAAAGCAAGTGACAAGCACAGAAGCATCACACTTAAAAATGTCAAACCAAAAATCCTAACAAAGCACTTACAGTTGCGTGTCCCTGTACAGGTGCTCATTGCTCAGCTGCGTCTGAGGTCAGGGTGATGAAACAGAGACAATAGCAAGGAGATAAATTCCTTGAAGGTATCCCCGTACAGGTGCTCATAGCTCAGCTGCGTCTGAGGTCAGGGTGATGAAACAGAGACAATAGCAAGGAAATAAATTCCTTGAAGGTATCCCCGTACAGGTGCTCATTGCTCAGATGCGTCTGAGGTCAGGGTGATGAAACAGAGACAACAGCAAGGAACTAAATTCCTTGAAGGTATCCCCGTACAGGTGCTCATAGCTCAGCTGCGTCTGAGGTCAGGGTGATCAAACTAAGACAAACAGAGACAATAGCAAGGAACTAAATTCATTGAAGGTATCCCCGTACAGGTGCTCATAGCTCAGCTGCGTCTGAGATCATTGGAACGTTTGCTACGCATAGGCGTGATCAAACGTGCTACGCATAGGCGTGATGTCAACGTGCTACGCATAGGCGTGATATCATACGCATAGGCGTGATCAAACGTGCTACGCATAGGCGTGATCAAACAGAGGCAATAGCACGGAACCTCATTTCTTGAGGGTGTCCTGTTGTACATCCCTGCCCATCTGCTCCAGAATACACAATCAGGGACGCTACCTCCCACTTGGCTGAAGAACAGAAACGCTGACAAGTCACAGATGTACATCCCTGCCCATCTGCTCCAGAATACACAATCAGGGACGCTACCTCCCACTTGGCTGAAGAACACTGACTGGTTATTTAGATAACTTTGTTAATACTTTTTTTTTAACTATTAATGATATTGCTACTAGTTTAAGACTCGCCCCCTTCGCTCCGCGAAGGTCGCAGATTTGTGAGTCCGCAGCCATACGGCTGAGGACTCAAAATCTGCGAGTCGGATTTGGAAACTCGCGATCGCGAGTTTCCAAATCCTTGCGCATACACTTGGCTGAAGAACACTGACTTGTCACAGAGAGGAGGAAGGCTTGACCGATTGGTGCAACTCTTTACCTGGTTAAGTAACGCAAACAGGGACGCCGCTTCCCATGCGACTAAGATAATAAAAACGTCACAACATCTCGACTGTTTGGTGCAATCTTTACATACCTGCTGTGCGCTCATTTCCTGGATGACCTGCTGCTGCGCCATTTGCATGAACATCGGGTTCTTTTTCATCTTTTTGGCCAGCTGCGTCAGCACATCCACGGTCGCCAGCTGGGAGAGCTGCGGCAACTGGCTCTCCGCTTGCTTCCTGGCCTGAAAGCATTTGAGAGAAGGTAGCAAGTATCGCTGGGGTGCTTGTTGCCAAAACGTGAACTACCTAGACATAAATTCAGAGGGCTGTGTGAGCTGAGGCGGCTAGTTGTCTGCATGCTTCCTGGCCTACAAGTATGCGAGAGGAAGGATCTGATTGGGCTGGGGAGCTTGCCAAATTGTGAGTTTTGTGATTTGAGGGCTGCACCCCAGCTTGCTTGCCACACACCAACACAGGCAGCTCTAAACATGCCTATGACTAGGGTTGGCCACGACCGTATATATGCACTGTATATGACCGTATATTTAATGATTTCCCTGCCGGAAATAGGTATATGCACCGTATATATATGGTTCTGGCCAACCTTACTTATATATACAATTAATATACAAGATTGATGTGCACGACAAGATCGATGCGCACGTGCACTGACATATTGACGACATGGCTTGCCTCTAAGTTATTTTATGCACAAAGGTATACACGGGTCAGTCAACTTCACCCATCTCATGCGAAATCCTGCTCAACGTTCTGCATACTTATTTATTTGATGGCTTACCTCCGACTTGTGTAATAACACACACAAACACACACAAACACACACAAACACACACACACACACATCCACACACATCCACACGCATTCAAAAGATCTGTCCCTACCTTTGCCTCAACGTCTTTCAGGTTCCATGCAAACGCTTGATCGATGGCGTGCATTTCGTCTTTGGCTGCTCGACTGAGACAGGAGATGGCCCATCCAAGGTTCTCTGTGACCTTGATACCCAGGTCTGAGGTGCTAAGCTGTGTGTGTGTGCGTGTGTGCGTGTGTGTGTGAGTGTGTGTGTGTATGTGTGTGTGTAGGTGGGTGGGTGGATGTTTGGGTGGGTGTGAGTGTGTGTTGCCTGGGTGTGGGTAGGTGGGTGGGCAATATGTGGGTGTGGGTGTGTGTTGTGTAGGTGTGGGTAGGTGGGTGGGTGTGTGGGGGCGCATCAACAGAGGGAATGTGCATTGTGTGTATGTGTGCACGTGTTTGTGTATGTGTGCACGTGTTTGTGTATGTGTGCACGTGTGTGTGTATGTGTGCACGTGTGTGTGTATGCAACACTGTGCTTATGAGTGTGTTCAAGCGAAAACAAGTCGATGCATATTCACGTTTGCATTTGTGTACATCTTACTCGCTTGTTTATATGTTTAAGGTATTTCGGGGTATACACACACAGAACAGAGACAGAACAGGCAGGGAAACAAATTATGGTCAGATACGAACGAGTGCACAAAAAAAGGTGTAATATTTGTTGGGATCCTGATCAGGCAATAATAATACCATAGGTATATTTTTGCTGCAACCTTTTTGCTGCGACAGGTCAACAACCAACTTGTTCATGATTTCCTTTCTCGGCAGAACAATAGACTTTTTCTTTTTGTTTCTGAGCTCATGGATTTATTTGTGGCTGGCCGAGACCAGTCAGCAGCCGATCAGCCAAACAACCTGGCTGAAGGTCACCCCCCATTGTAGCAATTGTAACCATAGGTATATGAAATTAAGGGGCAAATAGGCTTCAAAAGGACTTGAAACAAGAATTGAAAGGATAAATGAAGGTGAGGAGCGAACATGAAGATTATACACGAGGGACAGCAAACTGCAGCATATACACAAGGGACAAACATAAGGGACAGCCAACTGCAGCATATACACAAGGGACAGCAAACTGCAGCATATACACAAGGGACAGCCAACTGCAGCATATACACAAGGGACAGCAACTGCCTTTTCCTCTTCCTTGTGATGCGGGGTAGTTTAAAAGCACAGATACTAAGGAGGTGCAAAGCGCACTTCCTGACTGATGCTGTGCTGGCTGGAATGGTGCAAATCTGGCGATACAGCTTCTAGTGCCCCACTCCAAAACCTGGCAGCTTGCCTTCATATTTCCAGCTGCTTGTCGCCAACCTTGTTGGCAACCCTGTTTGGGCCTTTCTTCCACATGAAAGAGCGCATCCACTTCAAAATCAAACATTACACTCCATTACGTTGCAGCTTGCCTTCACATTTCCAGCTGCTTGTCGCCAACCTCGTTGGCAACCCTGTTTAGGCCTTTCTTCCACATGAATGAGCGCATCCACTTCAAAATCAAACATCACACTCCATTACGTTGCAGGTTGCCTTCACATTTCCAGCTGCTTGTCGCCAACCTTGTTGGCAACCCTGTTTGGGCCTTTCTTCTACGTGAAAGAGCGCATCAACTGTTAAGATTAAACATCACACTTCAAAACCTGGCAGATTGCCTTCATATTTCCAGCTGATTGTCGCCAACCTCCTTGGCAACCCTGTTTGGGCCTTTCTTCTACGTGAAAGAGCGCATCAACTGTTAAGATTAAGCATCACACTTCAAAACCTGGCAGATTGCCTTCATATTTCCAGCTGATTGTCGCCAACCTCCTTGGCAACCCTGTTTGGGCCTTGGTTTCACATCATTGAGTACAACACTGGAGCTTGACCATAACCTTCCAAACTCAACAGTAACACACATACACACACTGCACCTTGCGCTCTCTTTCCAGCTGCTTCTCAACGTCTTCCTTGGCAATCCTGCTTGGGCCCTTCTTCCTCCCCATTACAATCTTCAGGGCGGCAGCGACGTCAGCAATGGAGACCTGTCGAATGGACAGAGCACACATGTATCTGCTTTTAGCCTTTTGGAAGACCTGCCAAGTGGTTTTACGTGTGTGTGTGTGTGTGTAAGTATGTGTGTGTGCGTGTGTCTGTGTGTGATTTTTCACACGTGAGTAGGAGTTACATGGAACCTGACAAGTAAATGACAATGTCAATTGGTTAGAATATGTTATGAGCAAATGCTGTGAATTGCTTCAGCTGTGAATTGCAAAATGTGAGTGAGTGCGTGCTTACCTGAACAAGAACTAGTGAGGATTGAACTTGTCTAATTTCATATCTGATAAGGGCAAATGCTTCTGCTGTGATTCGTTTATGCTGTGACTTTTAACATCTGTTTTGTTTCTGCGCTGGCTTGTAACATGTGAGTGTGTGCATGCTTATACGAGAGCTGATGAGGATTGAACTTATATGATTCAGATATGATCAGGACAAATGCTTCTGCTGTGACTTGTTTATGCTGTGACGTGTGACATATGAGTGAGTGCGTGTTTATCCAAGAGCTGACGAGGAATGAACTCTGACTGAGATCTGATCAAAGCGTGGCCTCTGCTTGACCTGCTCTTGTTGTGACTTGCAGCATGTGGGTGCAATCACTTAAGGCCTGGTGAGGGACGGTTTTTGCAAGAGCAGTATCAAGGATCGGAATACTAAACAAGTTGCTGGGCGGGTGCATGATTATGCTGGGCGGTGCATGATTATGCTGGGCGGTGCATGATTATGCATGATTATGCTGGGCGGGTGCATGATTATACTACACCTTACAACAGTATGTTTGGGTGTATATAATATATAACATATATATAAGCAACATATAACAAATGTGTAAGCATGGGCTCTGAGTGGGTGATAGACATTTATGTGAGCTTTCCTGCGGTGTAGTGAATACAGCATTAGGCTGACGGCTTGAGCATTACCACAAGCAAAACCTGGGGTCTATATCAAGATCCAAGCCTCACTTGCCTGCGGCACAATGACCACTGCAGCTGACGGCTTGAAGGGCCGCATCACTAAGCAGTGCACCATGACTAACAAATTGGCGCCTATATCAAGATCCAGGCCTCACTTGCCTGCTGCACGGTGACCACTGCAGCTGACGGCTTGAAAAACCGCTTTGTAAAGCAATACACCACGACAAACAGAAGTGCAGTTATGAGGCAGGATTCAAGTCTCACTTGCCTGCGGCACAATGACCACTGCAGCTGACGGCTTGAAGAATTGCTTCACAAGACGATGCACCATCAAGGGGCCCATGCGGAGCTCCTCGTAACTACGAGCATTGAGCACAAAAATACAAACAATCATCACAAGTGTTGTGCACGTTTCAAGTTGTGACATGACGATGCACCATGAAGGGGCCCATACGGAGCTCCTCATAACTACAAGCATTGAGCACAAGTGACAAGGTACACACAAGCTTTAATCGTTTACCATAACTATAGAGTATTGAGTATAAATGCAAAGGTACACACACGGTTTAATCGTTTACCATAAATATACGAGTATTGAGTATAAATGCAAAGGTACACACAAGCTTTAATCGTTTAAACCATAACTATACGAGTATTGAGTATAAATGCAAAGGTACACACAAGCTTTGATTGTTTACCATAACGATACGAGTATTGAGTATAAATGCAAAGGTATACACAAGCTTTAATTGCTTACCATAACTATACGAGTACTGAGTATAAATGCGAAGGTACACACAAGCTTTAATTGTTTACCATAACGATACAAGTATTGCGCACACATTTACAAACGGTCATCACAAGTGTTGTGCACGTTTCAAGTTGTGACATGACAATGCACCATCAAGGGGCCCATACTTTTCTTTATAACTACAAGTACCGAGTACAAGTGCAAAGGTACACACAAGCTTTAATCGTTTAAACCATAACTATACATTCTTTCGCTCTACCCAATAGACAACACAGAACACAAGCTTTAATCGTTTAAACCATAACTATACATTCTTTCGCTCTACCCAATAGACAACACAGAAGTTACTTCAACAGCCACCCACTTGTGCACACCCCTGGCAGCACAAATGTATGCTTCCAGATCTTGGCAAGTCGCGGCCAGCTTCCTGTCCGCCGCGTAAGCTGATATACAAATGTCAATGCTTGCCTCCAGCTCCTGGGAGCGCAGATGAGATGAGGCTTAAATAGTTTTTCCTTCGTGCTTGGGTATTGCTTTTGTGTGAGCTCTTTCTTTGTGCTTGGGTATTGTTCGTGTGTGAGTTCCTTTGTGCTTGAGTATTTTGCCTTGAGAGATGGGAGCTGGAAGCTCTGTGGGGTTCAGGATTGAGAATGAGGCAATTGCTGGCTGTAAAGGGTGGCCAGAATCGTACGGTAATCAATTTATGACAACCTTGTGGGCAAAACGTCCTTGTCAAATGCATAGGATCGGCTAGATCAAACATATGTTCTAAATATAATCATATACATAATGATTCCCCTGCTGAAGTTACTTTACACATGCCATGTTTTATACGTGACGCATATGTAGGTATGTATGCATGGTTACGGCCGAGCCTACAAATGTGTTTCCTACACCCACATTGTGTGATTTTGGTGAAACTTACAAAATCGGAAGCAAGGCAAGGTTACGCAGCAGCAAGCTACCCTGCCTGCCCCTTCTCCTCTTTTCTATTCTCCTCTCTTTCATTCAAAATGCAAAAACGTCCCTTTGTCCTCAGGGTCGCCCAGGGTCTATATGTATTAAACAATACTGCACCTACATGTAAAGTTTCCTGTGAAACTACCGTATGGCCATTGTATACAGGGTTCTGGCCAACCCTGTCCTTTAAGCAATTTAGCACAGTGCGAAGAAACGTGACAGTGCCAGCAAATAGGCCAGGGGGGTTGTACGAGCTGCACGGTCATGTCTTAATGTGCGTGTGCTCCACAACAAGCGTTTGTGTGTGCGTGTGTGTGTATGTGTGTGTGTTTGTGCTGACAACGAAGGGCTTGTGCCTCATGACAAATGCTTGTGCCCCACAACACAGTGTTCATCCAAACATAGAATGGTTGCCTTCCTACAGAATGTTTTTGGTGGGGTTATACCTAACTGATGTTAGCGCTAAATGGAAGGTCTGCGCCGGTTGGCGCGCTCGACCTCTCAAAAAAGTTATCACTCGATGTGATCCCACAATAGAGATGATCTAACAACTAGCAACACTTGCTACAGAGTGTTTGTGATCCACAATAGAGCATGATCTAACAACATTTGCTACAGAGTGTTTGTGATCCACAATAGAGCATGATCTAAAAACACTTGCTACAGAGTGTGATCAATAATAGAGCATGATCTAAAAACACTTGCTACAGAGTGTTTGTACCCCACAACAGTGTTTATTTCTACAAAGGTTGCTTGCACCCCACAACAAAGAGCGCCTGAAACAGGCTGCTGTACATATAGCTGTACGTACAGCAGTGCACAAGTCCTGTTCCTTTCATATCACTCACCATAAGGTCCCGCATGTAAGGAAAGCGCCCAGGAGGTGCCATACCCAAACCCTCCAAAGACGTGTTGAGGTCTCTCTCCAGGAGGCTCAGCAACGTGCCGCTGCACAGAAGCAGTGCAGGGGGGGGGGGGGGGATAATGAGGCGACATGTGGAAAACAACGCACGCTTTGTTTCTGTTTTCGTAGTTCGAAATGAAACAACAAGAAACTTATAATATGAACCAATGTTGGGTATATACTATGAATCGGTATCGACAGCACTTGGCACTTTCCAACATTCATTGGAGCACTTTCCAGCAACTATTGGAGCACTTTCCAGCATCCATTGGAGCACTTCCCAACATTCATTGAGCACTTTCCAACATCCATTGGAGCACTTTCCAGCATCCATTGGAGCACTTTCCAACATCCATTGGAGCACTTTCCAACATCCATTGGAGCACTTTCCAGCATCCATTGGAGCACTTTTCAGCATCCATTGGAGTCGGCAAGGCTCGTTCAAACTCTCATCAGGTTCTCTGTGTAATAAGAGAGGAAAAAATACGCAGGCAGCGGAAACCTGTACATGTCAACTGAGAGGAGCCACTCCGGTAACGGGTCCTGTCAAACTTCTCCACCACGGAAAAGAAAGGAAAAATTAATACGGATCAACCACAGAAAAGAAAGGGAAAATGATGAGGATCAACCACAGAACAGAAAAAGAAAATTGATGAGGATCAGGACGGTGGTAGGCTTGGCCTGAAACCGGCCCCTCATGAGAGTTGGTAACTGTACTGGGACGTCTGGTATGGGCAAGTATATAGCGTAGTTGACAGAATGTAATTGTGTAACCCCTATATAAAATGTGCAAGCCTTACATGACACGCAACGCGTTGAGGTTGGATAATTGCATATTATATATTATACAATTAGGGTTGGTCAGAACCATACATGTACGGGGTATATACGCTATTTTTGGCAGGAAAATCACCAAACATAAGGTCACATACAGTGTGTATGTACGGTTGGGGCCAACTCTACACATAAGCACTTGAAAATACGATTTTAGAGTGAGAACATTCGTTGTTGGATACCAATGGAGAAAATGATGTGCGAAGGCTAAGATGCAATATATTCAATCGAACGTTCACAGCAAAAAAAACAGTCGTTATAGATAAAGAGACGAGGTTGACGCCCAAAACAATGCTTGACTCTCACAGCTGAAACGCTCAGCAGAGGTGAGAAGATTCGGGTAAAAAAATTATCATTCCATAAACCCTCTCCCTTCCACCCTTTGTCCTGACTGAGCCCTTTGTTTGGAGTGGCCCCTCTTCCGAGCTACAAGAGGATCAGGTTGGCCTCGCCAATGATAAGCAAAACATTACGCAGGCAGTGAAAGCAATCAAATTAAAACGCACACACACACACACACATAAACACACCCACGAACCTACCCCCACCACCCACCGCATAAGATTCCACACACACACACACGCACACACACATACACACACACGCACACGCACACGCACACGCACACGCACACGCACACGCACACACCTGGTGACCTGCTTCCCTTCGTTGCAGAGCTCATCACGGCGCTGGTCTGCAATCATGTTATGGTGGGAAGTGGTGTGCACTGCCCTGCGATGTTTCTTTGTTGTTATGGGGAGTGGTGCTTACTGCCTACACCTTACGTGTTCTATTGTGGGGAGTGGTGCTTACTGTTTACACCTTACGTGTTCTATTGTGGGGTGGGGTGCTTACTGCCTACACCTTACGTGTTCTATTGTGGGGTGGGGTGTTTACTGCCTACACCTTCCGTTTTCTATTGTGGGGTGGGGTGCTTACTGCCTACACCTTCCGTTTTCTATTGTGGGGAGTGGTGCTTACTGCCTACACCTTGCGTGAAATTATATTGTGGGGTGTGATGCTTACTGCCTACACCTTACGTGTTCTAATGTGGGGTGGGGTGCTTACTGCCTACACCTTACGTGTTCCATTGTGGGGAGTGGTGGGAAATAGTTTTAACTGCCTGCACCTGCAGCCCTGCGCATGTATACTGTGGCTGTGTTGGTGAGTGTGTATGACCATACTGTGGCTGTGTTGGTGAGTGTGTATGACCAGGATTTACAAACAAGCTCTGTATCAACACATAGTGCGATCATGATCATGAACAGGGTTGCCAGAACCCTACATATACGGTGCAGATACCGTATTTTTGGCAGGGAAATCACTCAATATTCGGTCATATACAGCGTATATATACGGCTCTGCCAACCCTAATCATGCACAACCCTTCAAGACATCAGATACGACCCTTTGAGATAACAGGCTCAACCCTTACCCTTTGAGATATCAACTTTCAACCCTTTGAGATATCATGAACAACCCTTTGAGACATCAGGTACGCTCACCTGTTGCGAGCTATGTACAGCCACCTCATCGGGTACAACACCCAAGTGAGATGTATTGTACACTTGTGTGTAGGGTACAAGATGTAGTGTACACTATACTTGCTATATACACTTGCGTAGTGTACACACTTGTGTATAGGGTACAAGATGTAGTGTACACTATACTTGCTATATACACTTGCGTAGTGTATATAGCTATATAGCTATATACACTTGCTATATGCACTTGCTACATAAGCTTGCTTTATACACTTGCTATATACACTTGCATAGTATACACGATACTTGATAATGATAGTGTACACTAAATTTGCTATGTAGCCACCTCATCGTGCACACTTGTATAGTGCAAGTCATATGTACAACTCTTGAATTTTTCATGTGCACACTCACCTAGTGCGAGCAATGTACAACCACCTCATAGTGAACACTTGCATAGTGCAAGTCATATGTACAACTCTTGAATTTTTCATGTGCACACTCACCTAGTGCGAGCAATGTACAACTACCTCATCATGAACACTTGCGTAGTGCAAGTCATACGAACAAATCTTGAACGCGTCATGTGCACACTTGTCTAGTGCGAGCGATGTACAACCACCTCATCATGAACACTTGCGTAGTGCAAGTCATACGAACAAATCTTGAACGCGTCATTTGCACGCTCACCTATTGCGAGCTTGATCCGCTCCCAGCGGCTCTCCAGTCTCACGTACTGACGGACGGACGGCCCATTGCGCTCCTCTATCACAGTACATACGCTGCAGCGGGTAAACAGGAAAGGGCGGTGACCAGTGACAGAAGTTTAGCAGTAAGCTGCGTGTTTAGGTACTGACGGACAGATGGCCCATTGCGCTCCTCTATCATTGTACATATGCTACAGCGGATAAACAGGGAAGGGCGGTGACAGAAGTTTTTAGCAGTAAGCTGCGTGTTTAGGCACTGACGGACGGACGGCCCATTGCGCTCCTCTATCACTGTGCATATGCTACAGCGGATAAACAGGAAAGGGCGGTGACAGAAGTTTAGCAGTAAGCTGCATGTTTAGGCACTGACGGACAGATGGCCTGTTGCACCCCTCAATCACTGTGCATATGCTACAGCGGATAAAAAGGAAAGTGCGGTGACCAGTGACAGAAGTTTAGCAGTAAGCTGCGTGTTTAGGCACTGACGGACAGATGGCCTGTTGCACCCCTCTATCACTGTGCATATGCTACAGCGGGTAAACAGGGAAGGGCGGTGACAGAAGTTGTGTATACTTCATAATGAAGGGCAGGTGCTTTCCTCACGGGTGCAGCCAGGCAAGGAAAGGACTTCTTTGTGAAGTGTGGTGGGAGGGGTTTTTAGATTTCACTCCTACACGTGATAGACATCATAGCTTTTCAAAGCGGCACAAGGTAAGGAAGTACCGAACGCACTCACAAAGAGGGACAAATTAATGTAGCAGTAGCTCAAGAGCTGTTGGCTTACCTTGTACACGCTGCTGGCTGTTTGTTTACCTTGTGTACGCTGCTGGCTGCTTGCTTATCTTGTGCACACTGCTGACTGCTTGCTTACCTTGTGCACGCGCGTAAGAGCGCTGACAAGTTGGGAAAGCCAAGGCGAGGGAAGTCGGGGAGCTCGCCCTTGTTCTCAGCCTTGTACTTGTCCATCAGCTCGGCAGCATTAATAGTGGTCTCCTTACAAAGCAGCGAGAAGATCTTGCCTCTAAATTTCTGGAGCACGCTGTGGTCTCCAGAATATCCTTGCCTCTGCGCATGTGCATCAGAGCGGACTTGCAACATGAGACTTACGTGCAATAAATTAGCAAGTTTGATGACACAATCGATGCAAACTCAAGCTTGCATTCGATCAAATCCTAGAACGTAGCTGCTGGCAGGGGAAATGGTCTGAACTCCTTCCTGCGCATGGAGAGAGGGTTATTCAAATTCGACTTGTTTTCAAAGGCGCGCATATTGTAGCCAGCAAGTAAAAAAACATCAATCGAGATGCACAATCCTAAACTGTTCCCCTGATGACTTTCCCGCCCGCACGGAACTATCCCACCCTCATGTGTTTGCATCTAAACATGCGGTCACAACCCTAACTCGCCTATTCTGTAGCCTTTTACAAGAGGCTCCTGTCATCTTTACCCAGGCCCTAACCTTCTCAGACGGATTGGACAGAGGAGGAGACACAGTCCACAACCCATACTCCGCCTGAAAAGACCAGGGTAGAGCGAGATGGCCGCCTCGACGAGACGTTCGCAGCCGAGTAGCCGCAGACAACCCTGGTGGTGTCTGCCCTAGGTCTGAAACCCATATATTGCCGTGCAGGTATGGGCATCCTTTAGATGTACGATCCATGATGTTTTCCAAGCACATACATGGTTGAGCCAAATCACCTGCGTTGTTTGAGAAGGAGCTGGGGCTGCTCTTGGAGCTGGTGTTGCCAGCCCACTCCTTCTCCTGCCTGAGGGCTGTTGGCCAAGGGCAGGGTAGTCTGTGTCCTGTTCATCGTGCAAGCATAAAATGAGACCAAGTTTTTTCCTGGGTGCCCCTGATGTTGTTGTTAATCACCAACATCGGCATCTCACCATCAGGGTCCAGGCCTCTGGGCAAGGGTAGTAGGTCACCACCTATATAAACTACAGATTATTTATGTTAAAATTATAAATGTCACGCATTTAATAACTTTATACAAGTGAAATTCACGGCCAGGAATTTCACGGGTGGAGGATCACGGGTTCTTTTTGGACACGAATAGGATTTGCGAAATACAACCATTCCGAGTTTTCGGAACTGGGATCTTTGAACAAGTTCCGAGTTTTGCTAGGTAACCGACATAGGTTACCAGTGACAGACCGTCAAACTGTCTACGGGCACGGGGTAAGACTCGTTCCGGAGAAGAGAGCCAACAAACGGGGAAACCATTTTGGGTGGATTGACCTTGGTAGGTCATCAATTGGATGGGGAAATAGGGTTGTTGGAATGGTGATTTCAATTCGGAGCAATTCAGGACAGGACACATGCGACAAAATTTGTTCTAGAAACTGTTATTCTTAAATATTTTGGTCTATAAGTTGTCCCTGATGACACAGTTAACCCCGCTGGCGGTGCAAGGATGACCGATTTCCCTGCAAGGTGGAGGCCTTTAACTTGCCGTGAAAAGGGTAAACTCCGGATACTTCTCCAAATAATTCCCTCTTTGAGAGTCTGGTAATTCACCTCCTGCTCAGTCACCTGCGCTCTTCAGCTGAATATTTTTGACCACCCTCCAAACCTGACCCAGTAAATCACCGGGACCAGTAAACAAGTCAGAAAATAAATTCCATTATAGAATGCATCTTGCGACCCTCTGCAACCCAAGTTTATGCAGATTGGTGGCAGTAAATACCCTCAGTCCCTCATGTCATGACACAGATGCACCCCCCACACACACACGCTTGCTCGCACACACGCACACACACACA
>Ga0307974_1001282_pt1:12500-17195 | contig 17195 bp, 15 predicted proteins | sample OrgLakmetagen784_FD_201812 | JGI IMG/M metagenome (GOLD analysis project Ga0307974, IMG submission 201812) | Saline water microbial communities from Organic Lake, Antarctica - #784 | ecosystem: Environmental > Aquatic > Non-marine Saline and Alkaline > Saline | place: Antarctica... | reverse complement strand
TCCATATTAGATCAGCTGCATAATCCACACTGTTTGAACCAATCGTGTATCTGTGTGTGTGTGACTGGCTCAATCTCAGATCAGCTGCATGGGAGATAAGGAAGGCAACAGCAGGGGCGCCTTTCTGATCCTGGACCAAGACCTCAAACCAAAAGGCACTTGGAGCACTGAGGAGTCCCGCTACGGCTATGACTTTTGGTGGGTGAACCTGCAACCTGATGCAAAAGATACCTGGAGCACTAAGGGTTCCTGGCTAAGAGTTTGGTAGGTGTGGATTATGATACCTGGGCCAAACCTCTGGCCAAATGCAAACACAACCTGGAGCACTGAGGAGTCTAACTACCGCTATGACCGTTGGTGGGTGCGGATGGCCGTTTGGTAGGAGCAAACAAAGACTCTTGGACCAGGACCTCTAGCCTGATGTGACTTTTGGTGGGTGCAAACAATGACTGCTGGTAGGAGCAAACAAAGACTCTTGGACCAGGACCTCTAGTCTGATGCAAAAGGCACCTGGAGCACTGAGGATTCCCGCTATGGTTATGGCTTATGCTGGGTGTGAATTGTGGCTTTTGTTTTGTACGAAGAATGAATTTCGGTGGGTGTAAGCTGTGGCTTTGGTGGGTATAATTAAGACTTTGGTGGGTGGACTACGTGTTTCGGTGTGTGGGTGAGGAAGTTTCTTTGTTCGGTGCGCTGATGGATTACTTTGTGCTGCTTTGATACTTTAGCGTGACTTTAATCATCGGCACTTATCTAGCCTGCAAAGAGAACAAAAGAAAAGCGCGTAGATAGTGCAAACACTACCGGCATGGATTAGGAAAGGATGTTGCTTTGTGTTCCGCACCACCCAATGGATACAGAGACACACAACATCCTACCTGGAGAATAAAAATAAGAGAAGCTTTTCAGTGGGGATCAGGTGGTTGGGAGGCAGAAGCCTGCTAACCACCAGGAGTATCGCTCAGATATTTGTGGGGGTTGTGTTCAGTGTTTCGTTTCATCTGTACCTAATTTTTGTTGCGGATCTGACGGCATGCAGGCTCGTTTTTTCATGAGTGCTGTGGCATGTAGACCAATAACTCCGAGGCTGTGGAGTGGGTTCCTTGTGTGGCTGCTGTAGATGGTGCCTGTTGCTCCTAACAGGATGTTGTGAGAGGCTTTACGGTGTCCGAGTAAGCGAGGCATTAGCAGCTTATGTTGTTCTCGTGCCTTTTCTGCTTGTTGGATAGGGGAAGTGTCTAGACAGTCCTTCATTTTAATCAAATGTATATCGCGTTTGTTTGGTTGTATGTCTCTTGGTTTCATCGCCGGGGGGTATGGATTGGCAGCACCATCTGCTAGGTTATCACTGGCAACTCTTCCTGCATTAATTGCAGACCGAGATTGATACGTGTTTGTTGGGTTTCGTTTGGGGCGTGGTTGCTGGGTCGGAGTAACTATGATTGCATCTGGCTTGCTTAATTCCTGCCGCTGTTGTGCATTGAAATTGGAAGGTTAAAGCCAGGTTGGAATCATTCCTATCTGTGTCTCTTCTGAAGGGCGTATAATGCCTTGTTGAACCATTCTTCACGACTGCCTACGTCTGCTTGTGCTAGCAAACATGCACCCTGAGTACCTTGTTAGATCGCTTTTATAATCATTTGTCCAGCAGCATTGTGCCTGTAAATTATCACTTTATTTATAATGGGTTGACTGCATCCTGGCAGCTTGTGGTAGCCGTCTAACTTCTGGCAGATGGGGCAGATCGGTGGGCCTTCTGTATGGTTGCACTGAGCGGCACGCTTTTGGTTGTATATCAAATCTGTGTGGTAGAGCATGGCATTCTTGTTTTCTCCAGAAGTGCCACTTGCATTATTCCAAAATGAGTTACTTATATCCTTCTCGACAATGCCTTCCTTGATCAATTCTTGGTATTTTGTGTAGCTCTTTGTGGACTGATTTGGTTTGAAACCTTTATTGGTTTAGGACCTAGTTCAAAGTGTGTGTTGGGCGTGCATGTGTGCTTTTACAGCTTCGAGATCTGAGAAAATGGAGAGCCCTTCTGCTGGAGGCCCTGGTTGGAAGGTATTAAGAGTATCTGGTAGGCAAGCTGGGGGAGGGTTTTTCACCCTTGCTGGCCAGAGTATGGATGAGTGGAGATGGGCTTTGGTGTTAATGTGGATATCATGGCCACTTTCATTTTCCGCAGAGCACCCTTCTGTGGCATCAGCGCACTCATTTATAGGATGCCAGCATGAGCTTCAACCTTGTAGAGATGGATGATGGTTTCCAGGAGTTTGGCATGTTAGTACTGTTTCATGCACTGAGGGTAGATGATGCTATTTCTTATTTGACATAGTGCACCAGCACTGTCTGTGGCAATATGAGTGTGTTCATTATCAAAGCAGCAGCAATTCCTGCTAGCTCGGCTCTGTTTATACTGTTGATGCTTGTCCCTCCAGGATTTCCTGTGGTGATTTTGATAAATTGAGGATGGCACACACCAGCTCCAATAGACTGAGATCCATTTTCTTTGTTTGTAATGCAACTCCCATCTGTGAAGGCTCACTCTTTCCAGTTAGGTGCCTTGAGTTCTAGCAAGCGCTTTTGTTGTATATGATGGGAGGGTACCTGTCTGTAATGTAGCGCTTTTGTTGCAAATATTTGCATCGGTACCTATGTTTCTTGGGTCTTTGGGAAACATACCTATTTTTGCCATTCTTGGCAGTATCCTTTCAATTGGCGATTCAAGAAATGCCTGCGTTTTAAAAATTCCAGATTACTGCTGGTGATAGGTTTTGTTTTATTTTTCCAAACCAAGATGTGTTGTTTGTAATAAGTTGCTCTTTGGCAGCTTTACTAAGATGCGTATGCCCAATGTTGCCTCTGGCAGGGGTGGTGTTTTGCTTTGCTGGTAGAGGAGTGACATGTAGCGCACTCATTTCCAAGAATAGTGCAAACACCCTTGTTGTCAGGGCATCTTTTTGAAGAGGGTTGGTGCTATTTTTCATTCAGTTTAAGAGAAGTAGGAAGGTAGGGGTGGCCTCTGGGTTATTATTCAAGGGAGATATGATAGCATGTTGCATCTGCCTTGAATACCCAAGAGGCAACCGTCTAGCCTGCCAGTCTCCTGATCCCCATTGATCTTTGTCTTTTTGGTTATGGTGGGGAGTTCTACGACACCCAGTACTAAAGTGGCTCCTTTCCCATCGTCCACAAGGAATGTTTTTTTGCTGCCAGTGTATCTTATACTGAGGAAGGGCATACGTTGCTTGACTATGACATAAACTAGCAAAAATAGGGTGCATGCCTCTTCATATCTTTCCCATTAATTAAATCAAAACTAAATTAAAATTAAAACATGTTCTTTAGAGTCTCTCTGGCACCTTCAGCCAGAAACAGTGCCACATTCTTTATGCTTTGTATGTTTCGCACTCTCTAAGTACCACAGCCCCTTTTTCGCACTCTCTTAGTATTACAGCCTTTTTTCCGCACTCTCTAGTACCACAGCCATTTTTTCTGCACTCTCTAGTACCACAGCTATTTTTCGCACTCTCTTAGAACCACAGCCATTTGTTTGCACTCTCTTAGTACTACAGCCATTTCTTTGCACTCTCTTACTACCACAGCTATTTTTCACACTCTCTTAGCACCACAGCCATTTTTCACACTCTCTTAGTACCAGCCATTTTAAAGCAACCCATGCTATTATGATGGCTTTGGACGCCGTGATCCAGCCAGCTTCCTTTTTATGCTCATCATAGGTACCAGCCAGCTCTGAACGTTATGGTTTCAAGTAGCTGGGGGGCGCCCAAGGCGTTTTCCAAGGGCTTCAATCCAGCAGAGGTGAACCTGTCAAGCATGCGTAATGTGTGCTCAGACTCTCTGAATAATTAGGGTGAAATGGAATTCACAGCTGGGGTAGACCAAAAGCCTCTTTCTAGGGCTTCGACGCAGCAGAGGGGAACCAATCAAGTATGTGCACTACTGTTGTGCTTTATCTATGCTCAGATTGTGGAAGCACTTTATAGTACATAAATAATGTTGGCATATCTGGTGTAAATGCAAGGCCTTGTACAAAAGGGCCAGGGCAGCAGTTGGTGCGTTGAGTCATGGTTTGACTAAAGTCACTTAATGGTTACAATGGTTACAATGGTTACAATGGTTACAATGGTCACAATGGTTGCAATGGTCACAATGGTTACAATGGTTGCAATGGGGGGTGACCCAAATTTACTAAAGCATCATCTATCGGGCTCCGAAACGAATTCAGGGCAGCAGTTAGTGCGTTGTTTCATGGTTTGACAATGGTTACAATGGTTACAATGGGGGGTGACCTTCAGCCAGGTTGTTTGGCTGATTGGCTGCTGACTGGTCTCGGCCAGCCACAAATAAATCCATAAAAAGCTCAGCTTGTTTCATGGTTTGACTAATGTCACTAAATGGTTACAATGGTCACAAGGGGGGGTGACCTCCAGCCAGGTTGTTTGGCTGATCGGCTGCTGACTAGTCTAGGCCAGCCACAAATAAATCCATAAGAAGCTTAGCTTTTTTCATGGTTTGACTAGAGTCACTAAATGGTTACAATGGTTACAATGGTTACAATGGTTACACTGGTCACAATGGTTACAATGGTCACAATGGTCACAATGGTTACAATGGCTTCAATGGTCGCAATGGTTGCAATGGTTACAATGGTTACAATGGTTGCAATGC
>Ga0307974_1001282_pt1:0-7500 | contig 17195 bp, 15 predicted proteins | sample OrgLakmetagen784_FD_201812 | JGI IMG/M metagenome (GOLD analysis project Ga0307974, IMG submission 201812) | Saline water microbial communities from Organic Lake, Antarctica - #784 | ecosystem: Environmental > Aquatic > Non-marine Saline and Alkaline > Saline | place: Antarctica: Organic... | reverse complement strand
TTGATACATGCAAATTTCAAACATCACAGGTGTATGTTCAGCTGCACGCTCAGCTGACTACAAGGAGGTGTGGCGGGTCAAAAGTGTTATTCCAATTCAAATGCTAACAGATTTAACACAGGGCCTCTGCATACAGATGTATGCTGTTCTCTGGTATTTGCATCTCCCTTGGCTAGTACAAAGAGTTGTTTTCGATACGTTTGTTGTATTTTTACTTTAATTTGCATGCAGGCTGGTCAATGTGCGTGGTGTGCTATCATAAACGTGTTATCACTAAAAGCAGATCTGATCTTTTTACGTACGACGTGAACTTTCAGGTACTTGTACATGTCAAACTGTACATGTCAAACTTTCAGGTACATGTACATGTCAAACTGTACATGTCAAACTTTTAGGTGCATGTCAAACTTTCAGGTACTTGTACATGTCGAATTTTCAGGTACTTGTACATGTCAAACTGGCTGCGAGGAGATCTGGTTCAAGTAAACATAAGTGATCCAAGCCAACCAAAAATCACAGGTACGTATTGCAGAATTTGTTATTACAAGTAAGCTGCAGGTCAATGCGTACGTTTTCCTTAACCTCTGCAATGTTCATTCAACCAAAAAGAAAGGGTTGTGGCAGCTTGGTGCGTGTGTTACGCATCCTGTATGGGGTGCAGTGCGGGCCTGGTTGAGAGCGCCATTCTTCACGCTTTAATTAGAACCAAGAAAAAGAAAAAGAACGCTTTAGTCTGAACCAGCTGCTTTGAAACGGCTGTTTGATGATTAGCATTGAGGCCTGAGGCACAACACGTAATACACATGCCCCTAGCAAAATTTGAGAATTAATAGAAGGTGAGCAGCGAATACTGCTCCCCAAAACAATATATTTCAGGAGACCCTTGCGTGATGAAACTGTACACGCATTCATGCAAGCGTGCAAGCATAGCCATGTTAGCCACCATGTAGTAAGCAATGTTTCTTGTGTGTGTACGAGCCTGTGCACATGCCTGCACGCACATTCATTGTGTATGTATTTGATTTGCAAAATTCATGAGAACATTCACACACACGCACAAACAGGTACGCATGCACACAAAGCACAAATACAAATATGCTCGTATTAACGGGTGCACGCATGCAGGGCGAGTGTGGCTTGGTGGGGTTGTACGCAAAGGGGGTCCTGTAAAGGTGTTGAGTGGGCTGCCTGATGGGCTTACAGAGCAACCAGATCCACCTAAGGTATGCGTGTATTTATGTGATCCTGTGTGTTTATGTGCCAGTGTGAGTATACTTTTCTGTCAGGAAACTGGGCTGCCTGATGGGCTTACAGAGCAACCAGATCCATCTAAGGTAGGTGTGTGTATTTATGTGATCGTGTGTGTTTATGTGCCAGTGTGAGTATACTTTTCTGTCAGGAAACTGGGCTGCCTGATGGGCTTACAGAGCAACCGGATCCACCTAAGGTGTGTGTATTTATGTGATCGTGTGTGCTTATGTGCCAGTGTGAGTATACTTTTCTGTCAGAAAACTGGGCTGCTTGATGGGCTTACAGAGCAACCAGATCCACCTAAGGTGTATGTGTGTATTTATGTGATGGTGTGTGTATGTGCCAGTGTGAATATACTTTTCTGTCAGAAAACTGGGCTGTCTGATGGGCTGACAGAGCAAATTGAGCCATTGAAGGCGCGTTTTGCACTTGGGCAGGTGTGCTAAACCGTTCATGCTTATGCTTTTATGTGTGCACTTCTGCATTTCTAAGATATATAATGAAAGACCTACATGTGCACTTCTGCATTCCTTAGATCTATAATGAAAGACCTACTTGAAGGCAACATCCAGAAACACTGCTGTAACTGCTAAAAACCCTATTGGCGCTAGAGGAGATGTGCGTTTGTATACACTTTCTAGCACTATCAAGCATTTATTGCTACAGCGCCTTGCATGAAAATGACTGTCGGGGTTTTAAACCAGACAATATGGCAAGTACGTAAGTTTGGCCAGGACCGTATGTTTACACTGTACATGACCATATATTTGGTGAATTCTTTGCCAAAGATACCGTATATACACCGTATACATATTTTAATATATGTGGCTCTGGCCAACCCACAGATACGAGCATTGCCCTTTAAATTGAGGGTTACAGGTATCCCCTACATGTTCTATGTAAAGCACTGCGCAAGGCATATGACAACAACAGCTGCTTTCACATTCAACGCAGGTCTGCACCATGCATCTGACAATAACAACTCCTTTCACATTCAACGCAGGTCTGCACAATGCAACGCAGGTCTGCACAATGCGTCTGACAACAACTCCTTTTACATTTGACACAGATCTGCACAATGCATCTGACAACAACAGCTGCTTTCACATTCAACGCAGGTCTGCACAATGCATCTGAAAACAACAGATCCTTTTACATTCAACGCAGGTCTGCACAATGCAACGCAGGTCTGCACAATGCATCTGACAACATCAGCTCCTTTCACATCCAACGCAGGTCTGCACAATGCGTCTGACAAATCCTTTCACATCCAACGCAGGTCTGCACAATGCAACGCTGGTCTGCACAATGCGTCTAACAACAACTCCTTTCACATCCAACGCAGGTCTGCACCATGCATCTGACAACAACAGATCCTTTTACATTCAACGCAGGTCTGCACCATGCATCTGACAACAACAACTCCTTTCACATTCAACGCAGATCTGCACAATGCATCTGACAACAACAGCTCCTCTCACATCCAACGCAGGTCTGCACAATGCATCTGACAACAACAGCTCCTCTCACATTCAATGCAGGTCTGCACAATGCATCTGACAGCAACAGATCCTTTCACATTCAATGCAAGTCTGCACAATGCGTCTGACAACAACAGATCCTTTCACGTTCAATGCAGGTCTGCACAATGCATCTGACAACAACAGATCCTTTCACATTCAATGCCGGTCTGCACAATGCATCTGACAACAGCAGCTCCTTTCACATCCAACGCAGGTCTGCATTATGCATCTGACAACAACAGATCCTTTCACATTCAATGCAGGTCTGCACAATGCGTCTGACAACAACAGATCCTTTCACATTCAATGCAGGTCTGCACAATGCATCTGACAACAGCAGCTCCTTTCACATTCAATGCAGGTCTGCACAATGCATCTGACAACAACAGATCCTCTCACATTCAATGCAGGTCTGCACAATGCATCTGACAACAGCAGCTCCTTTCACATCCAACGCAGGTCTGCACCATGCATCTGACAACAACAGCTCCTTTCACATTCAATGCAGGTCTGCACAATGCATCTGACAACAGCAGCTCCTTTCAAATTCAACGCAGCTCAAGGGCCACACTCTCTTAATGGTCTCAAGTGCTGCAGCTCAGCGTCTAGACACACACGCTTTTAGAAACAATACAGCATCCATACACATTCAAAGATCTTGATTATACCTCTCAAAAAGCAATGTTCATCGTGTGCTGGTAAAAGTCCACACTCTCTTGCCCTCCTCTCAACAAGTTTATACACACATCCATGATATGCAGATCAAAGGCCACACGCTCCTCGGTGGCCCTCAAATGCTGCAGCTCAGCCTGGATGGAAAGCGGCTGTACGTTACCAACAGCCTGTTTTCTGCGTGGGACCGCCAGTTTTACAGCGACATGACTGGGCATGGCTCGCACCTCTTACAGATTGATGTGGACACTGAGAAGGGCGGGATGGTGCGTGGTGTGCGTGCCTGTGTGTGTGTGTGTGTGTGTGTGTGTGTGCCTGTGTGTGTGTTTGTGTGTGTGTGTGTCAACGTGTGTGTGTGTGTGTGTAACAACGTGTGCGTGTGTGTGTGTCAACGTGTGCGTGTGTGTGTCTGTGTGTCAACGTGTGCGTGTGTGGTTCATACCATTGTTTAAGGTGCTGCGCATCATTTCTTTTCCTGTTCTTCTGTTGTACCTCTCCTGCTCTCTCTCTCTCTCTCTCTCTCTCTCTCTCTCTCTCTCTCTTTCTCTCTTTTCCTTCTGTTTCAATTTTTTAAAGCCTCGTATGAAGGAGTTCGCTACCTCTCTTTGATCTATGTATTACCCTCCAAATCAAAAAAAGGAGTGCATAAGCAGCTGGCATACGAATGTCTGAGCGTATCAACTTTTCACTGTGGGCTCGCCCTACTTGCTCTACGTCACACAGTGTCAGTGTCAGCGTATCAACTTTTCAGTGTATGCTCTCCCTACCTGCCCTACGTCACACAAAATATGCGTGCAGACAACACCTATAAACCTGATAATTTCTTTGCGCAAACATGTCCGTCCTGGTTTTCATGTATGTATTCCTCTGGTAATGTAAACATGCTTGCGTGTGTGTACGCAGGCTATCAATCCTACATGTTCGTCCTGGTTTTCATGTATTCCTCTGGTATTGTAAACATGCCTGCGTGTGTGTACGCAGGCTAACAATCCTACATGTTTGTCCTGGTTTTCATGTGTTCCTCTGGTAATGTAAACATGCCTGCGTGTGTGTACGCAGGCTATCAATCCTAACTTCTACGTTGACTATGGAGCAGAACCTGATGGTCCTGTCCTAGCACATGAGATGAGGTACGATGAGTCATACTCATAGTAATCGAGTGGTGTGAAATCTCTACAAAAAATCCAAAAGTATGTGTGAGCTGGAAGTTAGCAGTGGTGGTTGGAGGAAGATCCAAGAACTGGTGGTTGGAGGAAGATCCAGAACGAATGGTCAAAGTCAAAAATCTCTCCCAAGAAAAATACAAACGGGCTGAATATGCAGGTTGCCAGCAAAGGTGCTGTATACAAAAGTGAGCAGTTGTCAATGCCAGTGGTTCAAGGTACTAGCTATAGAAAGGTACAAATTAAAATGTCAAAAATGCATGATCATGCAGGTTGCCAGCAAAGGTGCTGTAGACAGGCATAGACAAAAGCGAGCAGTTGTCTATGCCAGTGGTTTAAGGTACTAGCTATAGAAAGGTACAAATTATAATGTCAAAAATGCATGATCATGCAGGTTGCCAGCAAAGGTGCTGTAGACAGGCATAGACAAAAGTGAGCAGTTGTCTATGCCAGTGGTTTAAGGTACTAGCTATAGAAAGGTACAGATTAAAATGTCAGAAATGCATGATCATGCAGGTTGCCAGCAAAGGTGCTGTAGACAGGCATAGACAAAAGCGAGCAGTTGTCTATGCCAGTGGTTTAAGGTACTAGCTATAGAAAGGTACAGATTAAAATGTCAGAAATGCATGATCATGCAGGTGTTCACACTCGTCCGTGAAAAATTCCCCAAGTGATATTAAGGGAAAGTAAAGCCACTTCGGTTCCTGTGTGTATGTGTATGTACGTGCTTGTCGGTAAAAGGTAAAAGCGCTCTATCAACCTACCTTGTCAGGTAGCTGACTAAAAGTCTTACGAAGTACGGCAGCATGCTTAGCCATTTCTACTTTATATTAATAACAGCTAAACATCTAGGGTGACGATGTTGCAAGAATTGAACTTTCCCTTTTGACTCCAGTCACTGTTATGATTACTCAGTAGTGTGACATCACACTTCGGTACTTTCTGTACCACTTTAAGGTAGGAGTTACCACGCAACAAAAAGGCCTGCAACTCCCCTTGCAGCTAACAACCTACGGCGATAGGTCTTCATAACATGGAAACCATGCTCCTGGCTGCACCTTATGCGCTTCTCACAGCCCTCTATCTGACCTCAGCACCAGACAACTAGCTATGACATGCCAGCAACAACCATCACTTCCTCTTGCTTGTAATCTGCATTATTGCAGGTACCCAGGAGGCGACTGCACATCGGACATCTTTGTTGCGAAGTAGAGAGATGTTTTATATATAATGTTGAGCTTGTCCACCCGTCGCAATTATATATTATAACGTGGTAAAAGGATAATCAATTTGATGTCAATTCTCTGTTTTTCTGGGTACATATACCGCACGTAACATAAATGATTGCGCTTGTAGATGACATAAGAAACAGCCATTTAGTGTGCATAAATGTGTGGTACACTGTCCTTTGTACATACCTTTGAAGTCAGAGTCTTGCTTGTATGTAGTAATGCAGTTTAATTGCAAGTGCACGCTAATTATCTTGTTCTTGTACATATTTTGGGCACACATTATCTTTGGTCGTGTATATAGATATATAGGTATATGCACGCTTGTACTCGGTTTATTGTTTGAACTTATTGTTCTGTCTTCTGCACACGCGTACTGCTCAAGTTTTTTGGACGCAGAAATAAAGAGACAAGTGGCATTTTGCGGATTCATGCATCATACAAAGAGCTGTACCCTGGTCATTCCTGCTAGCAACGTTTAAATGTGTGGCTCATGTATAGCGGAAGCTTGCCTCAAAGAGTTTACTTCAGAAAGGTTCCTTCTTCTGCAATTAAGGAGTACGTGACGTCCTCGTTCCCACGAGGAACCGAGGTACTAAATTTGGTTGCGGAAAACTGAGAATATGTATAGCAAAACGCACATTTATAACATGATGTGCAGATATGCGTGGATTGTAACCCCAATCAAGCCCTAAATTAACGAATATATAGATTTTAGTTCAACATGATACTGCTGAGGCCGCCGGCATCAGGATTCAGCAACAAGGAGCACACACTTGTTCGAAAGCCAAGAAATCGGGTTGCCCTGGTACATGCTGGTCAACTTGTCACACAGACAAAGCACAAAAAGGTGCGGGGTGTAGCTCAATTGGGTAACCTGTTGGGTGGCACACTGTGCACGCGCACACGCAAAGAAGCATGCACGCTCGCGCATGTACACAAAAAGCGGATGCACATGCATGCGCGCACGCACCTAGTATGCACACTCAAAGCACGCAATTTGTGCTTGCCCTGTAAGTTGACACTGCAAAACACAAGAAACTCGGGAATCATGGATTGTAACATCATATGCGCAATATACTGTATTCCCGTGCGAATGCAGATCCTTCGTTTGCCCATTGCCCCCAAGGAAGTGAACTGGAACAGGTGCGGTTCCCTCCTTCATAGTCGCTGTAAAATGATAATAAATGAGTACTGTTTTACAGAGCGCCTTGTTGCCTGGCATACCTGTATATGCACGATAATAAATTAACACTATGCGCTGTCATGCAGAGCGCCTGGTTGTCGGCTTACCTGTACATGTATGATCATCAATCAGATATCTAGCCACCCTAACACTGCAAAAGATGCAGGATGCTTTGCTGTGCATTGTACCCAAGGCAGAACAAGGGTCAATTGTGGTTGTTTACTACTCGTTGAGCTGTACATGAGCTAACAGTGTGTCCTTATGTACTCTGTACCTGAATTCATATCTAATTGCCCCCTGTAGGAAAAAGAGGAGCATGCATTGATGCACACCTGTGGTTTCATGCACAGTTGAAGCTGCAGAGCACAAAGCTACAAAAAACATAGAATCGTGTGAATAATGCGTGTGTATATTTGTGTATGTGTGTGTGTTTATATGTGTTTATATATATATATATATATATATATATGGGGGGG
>Ga0307974_1001275_pt1 | contig 17245 bp, 17 predicted proteins | sample OrgLakmetagen784_FD_201812 | JGI IMG/M metagenome (GOLD analysis project Ga0307974, IMG submission 201812) | Saline water microbial communities from Organic Lake, Antarctica - #784 | ecosystem: Environmental > Aquatic > Non-marine Saline and Alkaline > Saline | place: Antarctica: Organic Lake... | reverse complement strand
CCAGGGGGGGCGCAGCCCCCCCTGAATTGTCTAACTCGTTTGAATGCCGCTTTTCATTGCAAAGACCAGGCTTCCATCTCAGAAATGGTTGAACAGGAGCAGTGAGGTGCAGAGGGAGTGCAGCCCCCTCTGAATCGCTCTCACAACATTCGGTACAACTTAATGCAGGTTGCAGCGCAGGCTCCGCCCCATTTTTTGTGATCTGCAGGATCACACCCTACTTGTTTCCCATGTGCTTCCCCATGCGCTGCTGCACGTATATAGCAAGTCTAGAGAAGCTTGCCCTGTATCACGTAACAATATACATAGGCATGTGAACCTTTCTCGTGGCCAGGATTGGCCAGAGCCATACCTGTACACTAAATCACTCTGTGTGCATGGGGCAATCTCTTCGTGCATTGGTGTACATTGTGTGTATGGGGTGTTCTCTCTGTACACTGTATCACACTGTGTGCATGGGGTACTTTCCTGCTAAAGACCTACTGCACACACGCCGTACACGCATATAGGTACGTATGTTTTCGGCCGACCCTGTTTGTGGCTAGCCCCAATACATCGTGGTCTCTGACTTGGCTGCAGGCATGGCAAACCTGGTGTCTGTGATTTCTGAGAAGATGCTCAAGCTGGCAGGAATGGATTACCAGCCCATGCTCCCTGTATCTGGAATGGAGCAGGTGGCCATGTGGGACCGCATGGATGATGTCATCATGGTGCGTGTCTCGGATGATGTGATGTAAAACATTTGTTGGGCGTGAGACAAAGACTTGCTTGAAGCATGACCTCTCAGGTTTATGGTGGCCGCATTGCTTGGAACAGGCTGCATTTGCATATACCTATGGTGAACTTGTGTACATCGTATATCACATACATTTATAGTATGTGTTGTGCAGCTTTTAGGCAGGGAATTATGTAGATGTATGGTATAGTGTATCAGCACATTCTGGCCACTCTAGCCCCACATGATGGGTTGTTTGATGGTGGGGGCATCATGGATGACGTTGTGCGCGACTTGGGTGTGTAACTGCATAACTTGGTCACAGGAGGTGGTACCAAGAGGCGTTGTGTGAGGCTCTGGGTTTGTTGGAACTTAAGATAAGAGCGAACTAGAGTATCAGCGTGCTACCGAGGGTTCATCATCATAGAGAAAGCACAGCAGATAGCAGATACTGTGAGGGGAGCTCCTGTCCCCCTGCTGCCCTGAGTCGAGAGGGCACAAGCAAGTCCTTGTTTTAGAGTATTACGTAGTCCACTGCTACTGCTGACCCAGCTATGCACTAACAACTGAAAGAACTAGGGAGGGTAAGGCCAAGTTATTGAGAGGCAAGTGTTTTTGTGCGAGGGAATGAAAGGCTCTCTATTTCAATTGTATGTGTGCGTGTGTGTGTGCGCGCGCACACACGCACAAGCCAGCACCAATGTGCTTTCACAGTAGCTGAGTTGGTCTGTCAATGGCGCAAATGAGCTTCCCATGGTTTCTTACCGGCTGCAGCCAGCCCTGCCCAAACTCCAGCTTGCTCCACTTGCTGCAAATCAAACGCTCTGAGCGCAGGCAGGCTCCTCCTCTTGCTGGTGTGTGCTTTAGGCTTGATGCACGTTGGTTTGGGGCTATTCAACAGGGGCTTGCAAGTGGGAGACAGGCGCATTGTTATGCAAATGCTTTGTTATCACACCCACATCAGCACCAATTTTTATAATATTATTTGTGACAACCATGTGGACCCGCGTAGAAATGACGTAGAGGTCAGGGCAAGTCCCATTGGGCTGGGGTCCCTGGAGAACAACTAAATTGCCCAGCTTCAAGCTTGGGCAGCACCCCAGCACCTATGCAAGCAGAGACATTTTTCCGTGGCGTGGTGCCTGCTCTTGGATGTCTCATCAGCTGTATGATGTGAGCGGTTCACACCCCAGCGTAAACATGTGCAATCACGCTGTGCAACTGCACAGAAATTTTGCAATCAAACATATGGGCACACGCACGCATGTGCACGTACACACACATATACACATTACACATACAGGGCGGTCAGTCTTCTAGTGTTTGGGAGGCTGCCCCTGAGGAAGGACCCTCTGTAACACGTTGGAAGGGGGACCTCATCATTGAGGGGGGAGGGTTCTGTGGTGCACGGACCAAGCCGCTCGAGCAGACAAACTGGTCGGCCTTTGACGGCATCGCCATGCGCGTCAAGGGAGACGGCTCAATCTTCAAGTTCAACATCAAGACGGTGTGTGTGATTGTAAATTGTTTGTGCGTGGTTTAGTGTGAAGTGTGAAGCATACCAAAATTATTGCCTCCAATGTTTCGATCTGTGCATTCTTTCTGCGGTTCAGGCATCCGCATTAGACACCCAGCTCATGAAAGCGATCAGGCGTCCAATTCAGACATACGTATTATATAAGTCTAAACTTCACACATGTTGATGGGCACTGAGCTTACACGCAGAGAGATTAAGTCATTCCCTGTTTAGACTACCTTTTAGGGAATTGAAGGTGTGGAGGCAAAAAAATTTGGAAAAATAAAGGCTGAAGACGTGTGTACACAGTTTATCGCAAACGTGTTATGCAAAAGCAGCCATTAACATGAGCACACCTGAGACGCAGTGAAGTACCTTACTTGATCCATGTGGCTTGCGAAGCCCTGACCTGTACCCTCAGCCTGCAACCCCTCTGCTCATAAATGAGCTATGCTAATAACTGAGCTCTGCCTATAACTGAGTATTGCTTATAACTAAGCTCTGCTTGTAACTAAGCTCACATTGATGCGCATGCAGAGAAGGACATTGCTGTACTACTGCTTCTTACTTTGGAGGTCGTGCTCAACCCGCTTTCTGATTGCTTAACATCTTAAGCAAGTTGGAGCTCAGCCAGCTTTGTGCTTGTGCTGTTGCAGACGGACCAAGTGAATACACCGGAGTCCACGTACCAAGCCTCGTTTGATACTGTGGATGGGGAGTGGTCGGAAGTCATGCTGCCATGGCACAACTTTGTGCCAGTCAAGCGTGCGCAGTCAGACCCTGATGGTGGGTTTGCAACTGCGTGTCATGATGCAGATTCTTTGTCGCTACTCAAGGCTCAGCAATTTGATCAGCAGCTTGGTCCACGCTACCTCATGTTCACTTTGATCGGCAGGTCCACGCTGCCTCAATTTCACTTTTTAGCATGTCGTTTATCTTAAGCCTATACAACAAAATACTAGCATACGCATGCATACACGCATATGAGCTTGCACACACACACACACATCTGTACACACACATACGCACAAATGAGCACTTCATAATTAACACACGCACACGTTTCCACGAATTTATCGTATACGTGCCTTACATTCACTAGCTCTTGTCCCTAAGGGGGTGGTAACACGCAAAAAATTGCGTACTTTCTAGGTTTGGGGAAAATTACTTTTGACAAAAATATTTGCGGTCACACGCTGACAAACTTCATGAAAATGTCTTCCGTCAAACCCTAGAAACAGTGTGGGACCGGCTTTCAGTAATTGTTTTCGTTTGGGACCTGCCCCCCAAAAGTTGAAACTGGTCCCCACATGTTCCCACGTGTCCTGAAACATACAAACTATCTTATAGTTGTGAATTTTGTGTTGTAGTAGTCAGGGCGGTAATGTTTTTTAAGGGCTCTAAGGAAGGCCCCCCCAAGGCTCCTGCCAAGTCAAAACGCAAGCAGTGAGGAGACAAGCAGAAGCAGGCAGGTGGTGCCCAATGCACAGAGGCATCTGTGTCCTGTAGAGGACCGGGGCTCTCTAAATTGTGGTAGAGGGCAGCCAGGCTGGGGAGGAGAGCCAGGCTGGCTCTTTGCAAGCGCTTTGCTTCTCGATTACCGTACGAACAATATATCACGCCGCAAAAATAATGTTTTTGGGGGGTGCGGCGAGCTCACACCCCCTGAAATATATAATAGTTGAGGGGGTGCAGATTGGTGCGGATTGAAATAACTACTTTTGAGTATTTGACGGGTCATGAGTGGGAAAGAGCCCCCGAGAGCCCCTGTGGGGCGTGTCCAGACAGGGATGGCCAGCTTCTGCAAGCCCCCCCCAACCGCCAAGTAGTGTGAGCAGCAACATTTAGAGGAAGGGCAGAAGTTGAACCTCTGAGTCCCTTGTTGCGGTTCTGAGGGCATTTTGCCCCTGCGGATTGGTGCGGCAAGCACTAAATTATATATTGAAAGGGGTGCAGATTGGTGCGGACAGGGTAAAAATAAACTCTTTTTTTGAGGGGTGCGGAATGAGTACATGTCCCTACGGTATAATAAAAGTCCCATCCATCGCACCAGCACAGCATGGCAAGTAGCACAAGCCTGAGAACTCATCAATCTCGTGCAAGAGGTCATCTCCCTCTAAAAAGGAAGCATGCTCGGCACATGTGAAAGGCCTGTCTGAAACTCTTTGCACAGAATGAAAACGACATCATAAATAATGTTGCACAACTGCTGCTTTGCTAACGTCATATGTGCATATGTGTGGACGAGGTGCTGGTGAGGAGACCCAGAACCAGCCCAGTCCAAAAAGATAGCCAGTCTCTTTGCAGCAGGAATGGCGTTGCGCATGATCGTTTTCGCTTGGCTGTTGAGGCACGGTTCTTTTCCAACAAGTTTCTGAAGGCCAGCTTGCCCATGCAAAAGGCCTGTCTGAATTGGATAGCCTCTCAGTAGGGCTGTGTTTGCCCAATGCGTGCCCAGTCATCCAGCACTTGCTTTTCCCAAAATTATAGGATTAGCTTCCCTTTGAGGAGGGGGGAAGAGAAGAAATTCATTCACATGTCACTTGTGATGCTTGCGCTTGACGCTGCTGACAGGAAGTGTGCCTCTCACCTCTTGACCACTCCAGACACCCCTTGGCTTCCTGCCATTTCCCTCATGCCCTTGGGCATGCACCAGGGCAAGGCAAGCCCCGAGTTGGGCAATTGGGTTACTCCCCTCTACAGCTGGCAGAAGTGTCGACATGGCCCAATCAAAGAAGTCTACAAAAGACTTCTGTTAGGCATTAGCTGTGGCATCATGGCCAGCCAAGCAACAATAATCACGACATACAACGTTTGGGGCGCTAAAGTAAAGGGCCTCTCAGAGGGTAAATGTGGAAAAAAAGTGAATTTTTTGGTTTGTTTTGCGTATAACCAGGGCAGGGTAAAATTTCCGGTCCCTGGGCAAAAACATTATCGTTATCCAAAAAATTGTTACGTGTGACTGCTGACTTTTCCCCTTCAAAATGGAAATTTGACGAACCAAAAAAGTGGAATTTTTTGCGTGTGACCGCCCCCTAACCCCTTCTGCTGGCACACAGACCACCTTGACACAAACACGTGCACACACTTTTACTTTCTGGTCACAATTGCACTCAGGTGCACCCTTGGACCCTAGCAAGATTGTTAAACTGGGCACAGTTTTATCCAGATTCGAGTTCAACAAAATGCCAAATCCTTCATACAGGTAAGCCGCCTTGTTCCCCTCTGCGCCTGTACAGTTGCTGCTACCAAGGCTTGTTAAAGCCGGCGGGCAAAAAGTACTGTTTCCTGGCGATCAGCCATGGAGGAGAGAAGAGTGCAAATGCCGTACAATTATATGATCATCCTCCTGGTTGGCTTTTTTGGATGGCGACACCCCCTGCTAATTTTTTTTGTCGCCCCCAGCTAGTTTTTTATCACTGTGTAGAGTCCTGTGCCGCCCCCTGCTAGTTACCTCGTCACTGTGCAGACGCCACCGCTTGCTGCGTAATCGTGTGCCGTACAATCAATCTTCTGTGTGTTGATTGTTGATTGTGTGCACAGGCCAGGGCCCTTCCAGCTGCTTCTCGAAGGCGGTGTGCGTGCCTTCCGTGCTCCAAGGCCACAGATTGTCATGCTCAGCAGTGCAGGTAACTCATTGCCGTGACTGCTCAGCGGTGCACAGGTGATGTATCGCCATGAATCATGACTCTCATTGTCACGCTCAGCAGTGCAAGCAGTTGAATGCATCATGCCCAGCAGTGCTGGCAACAGCCACAACAGCTTTTCTGTATAAATGCTCCTGAGAGCTTTAGTGCTCAACGTTCGTCCCTCCGGACTCTTTTCTACGCAAGATCACAAACACACTGTCCTGCTGAGATGATTTGGTGCGCATTGTCACCTCATCACATACCCCAAATCTTATAGCGACCTCAGTTTCTCTGGCTGGTAAGCTAGCCTGCTACAGGGGGTAAGCCCCTCAGAGGGCCATAACTCATTATCTACGTTCAATTGCTGGTACTTCACTGAGATGCGCCTGCTACCATTTTGATGGCACAAAAGCAACGCTCACTCAGCACTCTCATGTGCCACGCCATCCATCATTATGCCATTGTGCACACAGGTGTGGAACGCAATGCAATCGTCGCAAATGACGTGGAGAAGAGAAAGAAACAGATTCCCATCGTGCAACTGGTAAGGCTCCTGAGGCCTGTGGTCACTGCCGACAGTTTGTATGGTGATTGCCGACATGTTTGTGCTCAGAAGGATGTGTTGCGGCTGCCTTAAAACAAGGAGTGCTCTGTGAGGAGGGATAGAATCCGCGAAGGCTGTGTGATGCGCACTTGGAATACTTGCATAATCCTCGAAATTTATGTGAGTCGCCGCTGCCTGCAATGCGTAGCGACCAACTCCACGGATAGAGAATCAAAGCAGCTGTCCACTGACTGTGCTCTACCACCCTTTGTAAACAGAATCCAGGGTCTACACTGAACCACAAGTACGCCGGGGAGATCACCGTTCGCTCCAGTGGCTACCCGTACTCTGTGATTCGCAGCACAGGTGAGCTGCTCATGTGCACGTGTGCAAGTGTGCGAGTGTGTAGGACATGGTACTTTAGGATTCCAATCGTTGCAAAATGTTTGTTCATACTTGTTGCGTTTACGTCCACGGGGTTACTTTCTGTCATCCGCTCCGCCCAACCATAAGACGCTGATCAGCAGTCTACAAAAGCGTTTCTCGATAGCCCTCCTAACTTGTCGCTTTTACATCCCTGGCCCTTTATAAATCCCCTTGCTCCAGCAGATGTAAGCTACATTAACTAAGAGCAATTACTCACTCCATTACATGCATCCAGTATGACTCCTTGCACAGGCATAATAGTACGCATAGTTCGAGAAATGCAGCCGTTACCCATAAGCTCTATGTCCATATCACACGCAGGCATGACTGACAACAAGGAAGGCGGCTCATTCCTACTAGAAGCAGATCAGGGAGACTCCATGTCAGGTGCCATCGGTCGTGATGAGCTGGGGCTGCTCATCACGGCTGCACTGGCCATGCCAGACGTGAGTTTGTGGCTGTGCCTGTCAGCGTGTTTATGTGTGTGTACCTGTGCTTGTATGTGAGTGAGTAAGTGAGTGAGTGAGTGAGTGAGTGAGTGAGTGAGTGAGCTCTTGGCTGTGCATGCTTGGTTATGTGTTGGCACGTACAAACTTTCTGTTGTCATCAAGACGATGTCGGTCGTGGTGTATCAAGTGGTAGGCATCAACGTCTGTGCAGGTCCTCAATGGGTTTGACATGTTCAATCTAGCATCATGTCCTGTAACTGCGCACAGCCAATAAAAAAAGAGCAAATGTATAAACAATAAGCAGCCATACATAAGAGATGTTTTTACAGCCACACCATATAACACAATCAATGCCCTGAAAACGACTACTAAAGAACAATTAACCAAATGTCTAGGTCTTTTAATGTCCTCATCATTGAACGACCAACCGTATCTCATCATGCACGTTTCAATGTACACATATAACTGCACGCGCATATCACAAACACACATACAAACACACAAATCCTTGTACACATGCAGAGTGTGGGCAAGACGTACGAGGTGCGGCGATGCGAAGCCAAGGACGGCCGTGGTCGTGAGGGCCCAATGACTCAGGCAGAGATCACCCGCCTGTTCCTGAAGCAAAGCCTTGACCGCAACAGATGGAGAGTGGGCCTTCAGCCCTTTCCTGCATACACGCCTCCCCCAGCCCCACCCACGGAGGAGCGAAAGGAGGTAGGTGTTGATTGGCTGTGTTTTTCCGTGTTGTTGTCTGGCAAAGCAGTGCACAGAACGTCACGTTCTGGCCCAACACAATCAGAATCGAGGAAAATGGCAAAGCCTTACAAGGAAGTTGGCTGAACCCTGTGCTCCTGACCAAGCAAAACATGGTGAATGCAGTCTAGTTTGTGATGATGTGAGTGCACAACGGTCTGATTTCTTTCAGCAGCTGCTGTAGCAAATGTTAGGATGACGTCAACCTGATCATCAAAAATTCAATGAAATACCCTCGTGCAATTTAGTAATGATGATGCCATTCAGCTAGCCTACTGCCTTGCTGTAACTGCAGGAAATTGTGGCAGATGTACAGCGCATTAGGGCAGAGCGCGGCGTGCAGCCTCAAACCGAATCAAACCTTGTCAGTGCCAAGAGGCAATGAGACAGGATGGATCAGGGATCCTTGCCTTTGCTTGAGGCAGAGAAGAAAACACCATAAAAATTGCAGTTGGGTATAAAACACACATTTCAGACTGAAACAATGAACTATTGTATCATTTTTATCCAATTTTTCCATATTTTATTGCCCAGCAGTAAGCAGTAATGTTGTTGCTAGCCGTATTAATTGTGAGCGGGTCGTTGCTAAAGGGGGCCAATAGTTGGAATACTATGGCAGTGTGTGCATGATTGTAATCCCTAGGTTTTGAGAATGAAATGGAAGACGCGAGATGAAAGCAACCTAGTTAGGTGGCTCTGGAGAAAAAAAAGTAAGTGCTTACACTAGTCGAAGACACCCTAGGCGGTACCAGCAGCTGGGCATATTCGATAAGGTTGAAGTTCTAAAGTTCATTCAGAGGAACATTAAAATGAAATGTTCATTCCCTTTTGTTTCTACTATAATCAGTGAACACACAAACACACGCACAAGAGGATGGCGTACCTTCAATGCAGAGAATGCAAGTTCGCCGGTGCTTGCTGCAAAGAACACATAATAATCTTTTGGCCTTAAGCCTTCACTTTATGGCCCGTACTTGCAATCCAAGCTGGTACCATTATTCGTCGTGACAGCTTGGCTTATTCTCAATAATAGATGCTTTACGCTGAGCAAGTAGGCGTCCGCTCGTCTTAGAGAACCTGGGTAGGTTCTGAGTGACCATAGTTCTACTCTGCAATTTCAATATAGAAAGTGGGCGGGAAATATCCAGTTTCATGTCCGACAAACGATTCCATACAGCCTGTTCAAATATCTAAACCAGGGCATCAGTCACTGAGTGAAGTGTAACTTGAGTGCAGGACGTATTTGCCTTTTTGCACCAGAACAACAACAAATCCCATTTTTTCTTACATTAACAAATTGCTTTTTATGAGCAGGCCAGCAGTCGAGCGTATTGACTGAAGACCTTTTTCTTGTAAACCTTGTAACTTAAGTAAGTGATCCAGAGGCTCAAGTGCTGCTTAGCTACCCCTTACAGGGGCCAAAGTTATTTGAGAATACATGTCTGACAATCATCAATCCTGTTTTCATGTTCAATACCGAACAGTTGTCAGGCAATCCGAGTATCTTGTTCTTAGCAAGCAAGCAAGCAAGCTGTTCCTTTCTGTTTACACCTTTTTTGGGGACTTTTCAGCAGCCCAACCCTTTTTGCTGCAACAGGTCAACAACCAACTTGTTCATGATTTCCTTATTTCTCAGCAGAACAATGGACTTATCTTTTTCTTTCTGAGCTTATGAATTTATTTGTGACTGGCCGAGACCAGTCAGCAGCCGATCAGCCAAACAACCTGGCTGAAGGTCCCCCCCCATTGTAATCATTGTAATCATTAGCAAGCAACACTAGCATCCTCCACACGCAAATACCAACGAAATACAACACTAAGCATCAAGCACTATACATCGTTTAAGCAAATTGAATTTAGCTTCTCAAAATTGATAGCTCGCCAAGTTGTTGACCCAGGTTGATGAAGTTGACAACCTAGAACCTATCAACATGCATGTGAACAAGCAAGAACTGGGTACAATGCAAAAACACCAGTATTAGTATACAGGAACCCTCAGAAGAGATATGGATGAAAACCATTCTAATATACACCAGGTAATCGAACATCGCGCTAATGCAGAGCTCCCTCATGCAATATACAAATGGGTGCAGTCGCCAAGAAAGGAGCGGTTGGACATCATACTATACATTCACGACTGTGCTACTCTGCGATCTATCCCAGGAGTAGTCACCATGAGTACTGCGTGTTGGTTCAGGCCCTGCATGAGCGTGACGGCAGTGCAAAAGTTTTAAAGGGTAAAACGAGAGCACAAGTTCGGTATGGGTCAAAACAAGGTTGCGTCCGTAACACTTGTGAAAGAATGCAACTGAAATCGTGGTCACCCGGCTCTTATTACCAAATGGCAACACACATCTGTTGGTATTGGAATTGAGCCCACAGCTCTTTCATTAGCATGCAAAATGTAGCTAAGACCCCACACCCTTTGTTCAGCCAATATATACACCTCACCGAGTTGCACAGATTGGCCAGCAAGCGCATATGACGCATGCTGTACTGGTCAAAGGGTCCATATGAAAGTGACCAGGCAGCCTCCATCTCTCTGAGGCAGGACCAGGAATCAACCAGGGGGGCGTTGGGACCTCGGCCGTTCAGCTTCCCGGGTGTCCCTGTGACGAGCAGTGCTACATATTCGGAGAGGGGTCTGCCTGCACCGCTAGAAGAGCCTGCAAGTGAATCAGGTATGTGAGCTGGGATGAGTTTTGTCAGGATACTTGATCAAGAGCATCTTTGTATCCATATCCTAGGTTATGTCCTCACAGCTTGAGCTTGTGTCAAGGGATTGCTGTGCAGCCAAGGGCCCAATGCCAAGCCATGGTTTGAGATGCTTGTGCGATGGCATTGCACGCTTGAAGCAACATGCTGCTCTGTGAGTGAATGAGTGAATGTCAAACTTGTTGCCTTTCAGTGCAAGAAAAAAGCGAGAAAAGACACTCTGGTCATAGGGGAACCAGCGTTTTGGTGCGAGCGGGAAAAAACTGGTGCAGGGTTTCTATCAGGTCAGTATGGCATTCTTTCCTCATTCACTATCCATGCCTGCGTAGATTTCTTGTCGTTTGTTTGTGGAATAGTGTGGATATAATGAAATGAGTTGAGAAGCACTCAGAAGCCAGCGTATGGCAAAGAAGGACACATGCTTTACAACGTAGAATGCTGCATGGACCAAAAGCGTGCATGACCATTAAGACGTACTCAACATGCAGTTTTCAGCATCTTACCAACAGTGCTGAACACAGAACTTGGCGCCCATCCATGGTTTTGAACCAGCAGGTCTGAAATCTCTGGCTCGACGAGGAGTTGGTAAGCAAGCTGCTCAGCGTTGGCATCGGCCTGGGAACGTGAGGCCACCACAGCCGCCAGCTCCCCCTGTACGTGTGTGTGAGTGCGTGACTACGAGCGTGTCTGATGCTCACAGCTGCCAGATCCTCTTTAGCGTGCAGGCACATCCGTATAAGTCTTTGTATTTGATTGCAGGTCATTCAAGATGCCATACAACAAGACGCTGTGCTGCTAACACATATCACAATTCGTGGCTGTAGCAATAAATAGTACAGAAGCGTACCTCAGCTTTTTGCTTGGCCTCCAAGCTGTTGGCCCTCAGGATCGCGATGCGCAACGGAAGCAGATCTGCATCCCTTTGAGGCACGCTGCTGTGTTGCTGGGGTCCCATTACGGAGCCTGGCTTAGCCTGACTGGGCCTCTCTGCATGTCAAAGGAGATTGGTACTGAAACCCATGCGTTTGTCAAATGAGACAAGGCAGTGCAGAAGAGTAGATAACTAAAGAGCAAGGTCTTTGGGGCTTTGCTGGCTAAACCCTTGAAACCTCGTGGCGGGTGAATGACCTTGCGCCTCACAATAGCTACAAAACTGCAAAAACGATGCTCAACTTAAAACTGAGGGGAAAAAGGATGGCATGAAAAGAGCAAGAGAGGCACTTTCTTCATGTTCTGTCACGGTACACAGACTGGGGAAACACTTGGGGAATCAGCAAGGGGGCATTTGCGCTGCTCCTGCCGTTTCACCTCTAGTAGGGAACCCAATAAAATCCGCAACGTGCTCTAACTCCATGGTTTTGATCTGCCCAAAGCGTTGAACATGAGAGCCCTGTGCAAGCAAGCGCAGGAAAGGGCTTAGCATGGCTGCCCTGAACACACCAGTTACCGTGACTGCCTTGCAAAGACCCCAACAACATTTAACTGCTCTTGACAACACAGGCACATGTCTGCGTGTGGACACATAGAATGCAGGGTGCTCTTGAACTGCGCATAAGGACAATGCATGAAAATCAATGCAGCTGGATTGCTGTTTTACCTGGCTGCCAATGTTAGCGTCCTCTCTTACCATTTCGTAGGTGTTGTTGTTGGAAGTCCTGAGTCGGACGTGCTCATATTGCGCCTGCAGCAACGGGAACGCAGCACAACACATGAAACCAAAGTGGCTCGCTGCTATGGAGTACCACAGTGCCAGGGTGCACCAGCAATTGTAATTGCATAAATGTGATGGTGCTTGTAAATATGTGGGTGTGTATGTGTGTGTGGGGGGGGGCAGGCACCTGCACGCTGAATGTGGCACCGCAATCTGCACATGAAGTCACCCAGGAACAGCCCTATGCAGTAAACTTCAAAATCAATCAGCAGTAAAATTCTAGAGGGGGTCAACTGGAGAAACGTCCAAATATGTGCCTTTTTTGCACTCAGAAGCCGGCCATTCACTGCTCCTTTATTCGATTGGGACCATTTTTGCTTTAAATTAAAGCTGGAGTTATGAGTTACACGAGAATGTGCTTGGATTTATGTGGGTTGATATGTGTGCAATTTGGCTGGGCTGAAAGCCCACGCTGACAACCAGAACCCTAATAGAGTGGCTTTCCATGGGAAAACAGCATATGTTGGCCTAGATCACCAACCACTTCAGCGTTTCACTCCATTTTTGTTGCAATGATATTTATTTATAAAAAAACACCATTGAGCTAGAAATTGGATGAGTAGGTGGTGATATATGGCGGATTAGCGGTGAAAAGTTGAATCCACGCCGCGCAAAATTAGACATTGGTCCCCTAGCTGGCTACAATCAAGCTCAGGTGCTATCAGCTACCTCTGGGTCCTGAGCTTAAATGTAGCCAGCTGGGGACCAGTACTCAATTCATATTTCAAAAACACCCCCATTTGGGGCCTCAGATGACCACCTCTGGTAAATTTCACAATCAATGTGCTTACCCGCAGCGTCTCCTTTTGTGGGTCTTCAGCTTCACTATCTTCCATCCATGACACAGAGAACAAATCCCCCATGCACGTATCCATCTCTTTGCTGCCGTTGCCGTAGCTCCATGTATGAAGGGGCGCCTTCCCTGTGTTGAGGCCTGCGCAGTCGCATATCATGCACAGAAATGCACAGGAAAATGTGAATCACCATTGCTATCTCATGAAATATATGTAGGGAAAAGCTGTGCATCAAAGAGGCAATGATCACCAAAGAAGACAGGGAGCAGGCCGAAGACTTCTTGCTCTGCAATTGTTGGTTAGGTATCTAATAAACTCTCACGCGTATCAGCCAGCACACACAAGCACACACACTCATTCGACAGCACCTCCATCATCATCTGTGGCTATTGGACGTAAGGGGAAAATGTTATCACACATGCACACCTGGACAGTACGTGCCCCACGAGGATTCATTTGCATTTGCAGCAGTTGTAACGTACAGGTGGAGCTCATCCTCAAGCAAGCCCTGGAACAAAGACCCGCTCTCGCATGCCTCAATGTACATGCTCATCTGCACAATAATGCATGGGTGTGCTTGTGTGTGTATGTGTCTGTGCATGTGTACGTGTGTATGTGTGTACTTGTGTGTGCACTTGTGTAATTGTGTGTACTTGTGTGTGCACTTGTGTACTTGTGTGTACTTGTGTGTGCACTTGTGTACGTATGTGTGTATTTGTGTGTGTAAACAATTGATGCAACAGGGCACATTCTTGCAATCGTTTGTATTCACCAAAATCATGCCTGTAGGCACAGAAAACTTGCAACAATTGCACAAAACTTCTTGTTTGACCCTTCTCTGCTTGTTTGTGAATAAAGAAGCCACAGATCAGGGTGTGGGTGGGCTTCGTGACCGACATCTGCAGTCAAGGCTGTTTTAGAAAAGCAGCTAACAAAAATTGCAACAAAACTTGCTGTAATATCTCTTAGTTTTCTTGCTGCCACCACTGATGGCATCTGCATGTAACTGACAGCCGTGCTGATTAGCCAGCCGTCGGCTTTAACTGTACACCCTGGCTCAATGCAGGCAAGCATAAATAATAAATATGCTTGTCAAAATCAAAGCAGTAGATATCTAAACATTAAAAAAAACAAGCTACTCCACGCCCACACCCACACCCACACACGCAAACCACGTGGTTACTCGTACCCCACATATAACGTGCATGTTACCCTAAATCATGTTCAATGTCACTTTCTCACTGTTGCGCTATCCAAACAATTGTTAATGAAACAGTTACTATAAATCGAGAGAGAGAGAGAGAGAGAGAGAGAGAGAGAGAGAAAGAGAGAGAGAGAGAGAGAGAGAGAGAGAAAGAGAGAGAGAGAGAGAGAAAGAGAGAGAGAGAGAGAGAGTCCTAGTTGTCCTAGTTGTGCACATGTAAAAATATCCTTGTTTCTTCAATGTGGTGTTGGGATATGTCTGTCAAAACACACAGACCAGTCACCTCTTTGTAGCCCCCCTTCAAGTGCTTACGCCTCACTGCTTCTAGGAGCTGATCAGCATAAAGCATAGGCCCTGACGGCATGCCTAGCACACCTGAGAAACAAAGGGACAGCATACACAAGGGCTGCATCACCCATCTGATGCGTTTAAAAAGTACAGAATATGACCAAGGGAATCAGAATTCCAAAGAGCTTCTTGCAAGCACGCAAGGCAGGGCGCGCAGAAAAACCACCTACAAAGGCACAGCTGCTTGCGTTTGGGGAACAGGTCTAGGCAGCAATTTCTAGCTCGCAGTGCACAATAAGCCTACATTGATGTGAAAGTGTGTGTGTGTGTGTGTGTAAATGTGCCTGCGTACATACGCACACACATCAACACACACGCAGACACAAGAAAACATACCACATGCATGTATGTAGACATACCTGGGGCACCGTGGTCAGAGAAAAACAGGAAGACTTCGTCATTGGGGCCAGACTCTATGACCTGCGTTTTTCAATTGTTGTTAAATCTAGGGGAAAAGGCCCAGTATTGAGAGAGCTAAATTCTTGATGTTGAATTTCAAATTGATTGCAGGTATGAATTTAAGTTGTTGGATACACGTAAACACCAGAAAGCGCATAATATGGCGGGATGATGAGTGAACTAAAGGCTCATCTTATGCTAGTTCCCAGCTCACAAAATGGTGATAAATAAAAAAGGGTCTCCAACCTTGCCAGTGCCCAGTGACTGGACCGCCTCCTTGTTGCCCTCAAGCACACTAAGCAGGGTGGTCACATTCACTTCATCTCCTGAAGTGGCAGTGTGAAAAAAGGGTTGCACGGGTGAATGTTTGCGAGTTTTTGCAAATTAGGGCATTCTATGCTCTCTGTTCAAGCCTTCATACAATGGGAAATTTGCTATTCCTTTGGCCATTTACATTTGAAACAGCAAACTGCCAAGTGTACAGCAAAAAATTGCATTAAGCAGGGATTCAAACCCAAGAATCCTCTGCAGGCTCCGGTTCAAATCGATCTTCCAATGTGGAATTTGCGAGTCCACATTTCCCTGACTTACCTGCTTAATTCACTTTGCGAGGCGCCTACATGTTTTTACTCGCAATACCTATTCTTAAGGGTAGAACGGTAACATATTAGGTGGTACATAGTGATGAAAACACACCTGATGTACTGTGCCTCTGCCAGCATTGCTGATAGGGTAGCAATTTGCAGGCGTTGTGTCATAGCAGGAGAGAGGCATTCATGGAGCACTGGCAGGATGCAACAAGAAGCTGTGTGAGCACACACCTTGGTAGTCTGGGGCAGCACCGCGAAAGACGTCAGGCCCCCCAGGACGATTATATATGTTTCCGGGGCTGCATTCACAGTGATGCGACGAGACGAACAATGGAAGGATGAAACCAATGCCGCCGGAAGGACAAGATCAATGCTATTGAAGGAGACCAGCACTTTGCAGCGGCTTGATAAGCGCAACTTCATATATATCACAATCATCTACGACGACGCCTTCAACTCCCATGCCCATCGATTATGACCAAGAAACTTGATGCACGTGCCACCCATGCTGGGCTTGCTCTACCAAAAATGATAACAACCAACGCACCTTGGGTTCTTTTCGTTGAAAGCGAGATCCCCATAGACCATCAAGACAATGTTAGATGTGTGTATGCCATTCTCCTTGAGCAGGTGATAGGCGTGTAAGACGTCAGCCTGGTGCCTGAGGACATGAACATAAAAGGCTGTGAAGCACTGTAAAAGGGAAGGATGTTTATGAAGAAAACAAGAATAAATTTGTTCCTCCTCACTATCCGTTTTGCTGCATGGCTGACGATAAATGAACGAAACGCTGCACATGCCAGCCATGCTAATACCATTTAGTAATTGACACACGCACGCACGCACGCACACACACACACACTCACCTGTAGTTCCACCATCCTTGTGAACCTGACACTAGCAGCGCCCATCGCCGAGGAGTGTGTACCTCAGCTTGGAAAGATGGCCGCAGGACATGCGCATCCAGTCCTTTGTGCGGCCTCATGTTGCCGCGCACATGATAATTCCCTACACGATCAGAGGGGTTAATGCACGAGGGCATGCAAGCAACGATGAAGCAAGTGTGTTTGAGTGTGTGTGTGTGTGTGTGTGTGATTTCACGTGCATGTGAATGCGCATGCGTTTCAGTGCATGTGTGTATGTGAGTGTGTGTGTGTGCATGTGCGCGTGTGTGTGTGTGTATGTGTGCGTGCATATGCGTGTGTGGATATGTATGTGTGAGAGAGTGTGCGCGCGTGCGTGCGTGCGTGTGCATGCATGTGCACGTGCGTGTGTTTTCCTGTGTGAAAGTGTGTGTGTGCACGTGTGCGTGCGTGTGTGTGCGTGTGTGTGTATGCGCGTGCGCGTGCACGTGCGCGTGTGCGTGTGCGTGTGTGTGTGCGTGTGCGTGTGCGTGTGCGTGTGCGTGTGCGTGTGTGTGTGTGTGTGTGAGTGTGTGTGTGTGTGTGT
>Ga0307974_1001274_pt1 | contig 17246 bp, 13 predicted proteins | sample OrgLakmetagen784_FD_201812 | JGI IMG/M metagenome (GOLD analysis project Ga0307974, IMG submission 201812) | Saline water microbial communities from Organic Lake, Antarctica - #784 | ecosystem: Environmental > Aquatic > Non-marine Saline and Alkaline > Saline | place: Antarctica: Organic Lake... | reverse complement strand
GGGTGGGGTGGGGTGGGGTGGTCCCCCGATGGGAAACTAGTTTTTTTGCGGGGGGATTCCAGTTTTTTCTGGGCTACTTCACGGATTTTAAAACACATTATTGGAATCCTCAGCTCAAGCCCAGTCGATTGCCACCCTTTTTAAGCAAATTGGATAAAAGGGGGGGTCTGTGGACATGTCTGAAAGTCAGAGGCACACGCGCTCGGGTGCAGGCCGCGGGGTCAGTTAAGCCAATGATGCAGCATTCTACTCCAAATTTCCAGGATTGTGCCAGCATGAGATAGTCAGTGAAAATCTAAAGAAATAGAAGCAATCTGGGGCTGTGCAAGCCAGTTGTGGGTGCCTGGTAGGTCATGTGCGCATGGACGTCCGTATCTCAGCTTTTGCCCCACAACTCTGCCGCACTTCAGTATTAGGTCCTGATGAGTATGCAAATGGATGCAGAAATCAAATTGGAGAAGATTGGTACCCTTTTCGTCTCGGTGGGGTCACTGGAAGGGGGTTTTGGAAGGTGGGGGTCCCCTCAGGGGTGTCCACTCCAAAAAGTATACGTGCCTTTCAAATAAAAATAAACATCCTCCTGGTTCAAGTCTAAAAAAGGGCCTAACTTTTGAGCTTTTGATTACGACCAAGAACAAGCAGGACAAAGCACGTGTGGGTGGTTCACATTTTTTGTAAAGCTCGCAGGTCTTCCTTGTCTACTTACCTCAGTAAGCTGCTCCTTCCTTTTCTTAGCCAGCAGCTTGTATTGCCTGTTGAAGTGCTTCCTTTAGGAAATAGGCGAGGTGTAGTGTGGAGATGTGTAATTGGTGCTCACGATGCAGTTTTGTGTTCAGGGCAAGGTAGTGTATGAACACCCTCCAGTGCAGTACTCTAACAAATCACCTTGAGTATGGTGACGTGTGCACATGCTTCATAGCAGAGTACATGTGTGTTATGGATGCAGCAGGGGATTTGGGAATCCTTAAAAACGTCATTGCTGCGTCTTTATGCCCTTACACCACCTCTGCGCAGTATTTTGATCTGCACAATCCTTTGGACCAGATCTAATATGCACTGCAACCATGCTCGAAGCAATGTACAGTTACACAGACGAAGAACGTTCTACCTGGTCGTGGGTGACCCTCCGCCCCCTGGGCGTGACGTCAACAGCAACCACATCTCTCGTTCAAGGGCCAGGCCCTTAGGTGAAGGCGCGTCCTCAGTATGCTGCACCTCAGTGTCCAGGTCCCAGCGAGCGCTAGGTGGTCCAAAGACACTCCTGCCAGACAAGAGAGGTGTAGCGAGTCTTAATGCACTTTTGATTAGGTATGTAGCAAATATGATGAGCCAGATGATTCTTGCATACAGAGTTACCAAAGGTGGCTTTGTGTCACCAGAGATGCTGTGAGAAACCTTTACTTGGCTCATTCAAGAGCTGTCTTTGTCGCCACCACTGCCCTTCCAAAACTTGGAAATAGAGGAACATTTGCAGGGCCTTGTGTGTTGAGGGAAAGTGGACCGCACAAACACGACTACCTACTTGTGGCCCTCCTCGCGATCTGTCAGTGGCGAGGAGCTTGATGCATGCCCGCAGCTAGAATGCCTTCCAATTTCAGACAGCGTCCTGATCTTTGACATGGCCTTGTCAAGCTTTGTCTTAGCGCTAGTTAAGAGCTGGTCTTTGTGGTCATCGTGCTCCTGCAGTCAGCACAGGACATAGGGTAAAGGATAATAATGAGCAGAACCTGGAAACAGGAAAGGCATGAGCACAATTTCAAATTTGTAATTACACCGTTATTTGCGCTCAACATGTTGCCAACCAAAATGTTGCGTTAGAGTGTTAGTCTCTGTTGCTGATTACATTAATTAACAGGTGGTAGCCCTTCATCCTTTTTGTACGGCAAATGTTATGCAATCCATCCATTCGCACTTGGTAGTCATCAATTCCTTCTTCCGGGAAATGCATGGAATGGCTGTGCTTGTGCCCCTGTGCAAAGGTGCGTGAGAAAGATGCGACACACATAAGTGTGCAGGGGGTTCAAGCTTATAACTTCAACGCATCTTTCAACACAGCACACCCAAATTGTGGCGGAAAACAAGGACCCTTGGGTGCAGCAGTCAGCTTAATTGGTTATCTGCACTGACTTTACCGCTGACATTGTGACCCATAAGCAACTACAAGCATGAAGGAAGGCACTTGCCTGCGTCGCTGCGCGTAAGTGCATGGGGCCAGAGAGAGCCCCATGCAAACTTAAAGCATGACTTGCTAGGGGCTACCTCGTTCTCATAGTTTAAGCTCCCATTCCAAGTTGAATGAATGCCTTTGTAATCTAAAATCTAACCAAAACTAAAGCATGTGTGTAAAAGTGGGTGAGTAAACGTGTGTACATATGCAAGTCGTGCGCATTACGTACCCTTGCGCCAGTCCTGAGGCAGCAAAACATCACACCAACCTGCTGAGAAAGAGCAGAAGCAGAGCGTGCCACGTCAGGGGGCTGTGAAGCAGAGCTGCTGCTGCATGCCAAGCGCGTGGCTTGTAAACTCGGCCCAAGGTTATTTCCCGAAGGTGAGAGGTGATGCAGATGATGCCTTGTGTGGTGCGGCTGCTGATTCTCAGGTGCAGGTACTGCCAAGGATTGAGCAGAGGGCAGTGGGCTTGATTGAGAAGCCCACTCTTTCCCTTCTGCATAAGCAGCATGATTAGATTGCGCACGGGCCTTGACATGGAGGGACTCTGCTGTGCAGATGCCAGGGTCTTGGCCTGTCACCGGGTCTGAGGGACCTTGGGTCCTATAGGACTGGCTGTGGATGGAATGATGAAGAGGGCCTGTTGCCGGCCTTTGCTTCAAAGCCGAGTGCGGTCTTGGGACCAATGGAAGAAGAGGTGGTGGTAATGGGCTTGCAGGCGGTGGGAAAGCTCGTTGGAAGGTGATAAGGTTACAGTTACTGCTTGGAGGGCTGTTGGGGCGTGATGAGATGTAGTGCGTCCCTCCCGCTAGAGCTGTCAAGCCTCCTCCCTGACCTATGCAGCAATCCTCGTTCCTTGAGGGGCTGATTTGAAGACCTACATGAAAGAGAATGAAAAGACAGTTTTCGAGTGATTTTGATGATGCTTCAGCCACACAGCCTGATGCAGCTTCCACAGCAGCTGAGAAGACTGTTTGGCATTCACATGATTGTCCCACTTAGTGAAATTATTGTGGCACGCTACGTGCTACACATTCATGATATTTAATGCAAAATCCTTCCCAAGCCAGGTTGCGGTTCAACATTTGTGCGTCTACATTGCAAGAATTGAGGCTCTCACCTGTGGTGCTTTCGACCTCGTCCTCTTGGCCAGGCATTTCATCTTCTCTACTACAACGAAGAGTCTTGGCAGAGCTGGGGCGTGAAGCGCTGATGCCCCGAACAGGTTGCAAGCTTGGAGGAAGCTGGAAGCACACGCAGGTCATTGACAAATGCAAGAGGTTTTCCCGTCGTGCGGCAAATATTGAAGTCCGCCTTTTCTTTAGCCCTTGCTAGGTTGCGCGCAGGACCAGCACATTATAATGGTAAACATGCAGTTATTGATCAAATATCCTGTAGACAGCAAGTAGACGGCATAATTGACTCTCGCACAATGCCTGTTGCGGGAATGGGGATGAATACAAATTTATTATAAAAGAAGAGCGCAAATCTTACTCTTTACCTGCTGCCCCATCTACCACAACCATGATTGACGCTCGGCACACGTACGTGCAGAGATGGCGGCACCAACTCAGAGTTATAAGTAAGGGTGGGTCATGACCTCGCCGAGCCTCGCCGAGCCTCTTTCCTGGTGTGGAAGACACTCGTTGGACAGCGAGGGTGTCCACTTTTTTGAGGAAATCAGCCCCATCTTTTCAGAAACCCCCAAAATTTCCAAAAATTCTAATTTATTAAATGAATGAGTTTTAATGAAGCCAACAATATATCAGACTGATGAAGAGGATTTTAACTGTATGGACTTGGACTTGGATGGGTAAGGGGCTGTCATCTATGGCACTCAGTCCTACAATGGAGAGTCCCCAACATCTGATGATGTCTTTCAGCACGTCAAGGGCTGCAAAGAGAAGGGTAAAACCTGGTGGTGGCAGTGTGAGCGCGTGGTTCTCGTGTCTTTGAAGAGGAACTCTGAAGTCATCTGCCAGTTACAGTGCAAGCGCTGCGACACATTCCTCAGCCCCTCCAACCCCTCCAATGCCTGCAAGACACACTTGAAGAGCAGGAATTGCAGCGGGTACAGGGAGGGTGTGAAAAATGGGCTCATTCCTGTGGAGGAGCAGCCAGCAGCAGCAGAAGCAGGCCCTAGCAGCAGCACCGTGCAGCCCAGCACCACCAACAAAAGGCAAGCCCTGGGCCTCAGTCAGCAGCGGTTGGACGACTTGAAGGCAGGCAATCAAGGAGAAGTCCATTGGGCATTTGGGCCTTTTTCTCTTCAACAACAGCGTACCACTCCACATTATCGAGGACAAGCAGCAGCAGTAGCATAGTTATGGGCCAGTAATAGGCAGTGTGCAGCTGGGTGGGGGGGGGAGGGGCAACCGAATTTTTCGGCAACTGAATTTTCCTGGCTGACAAGCCCATATTTTAAACCATGTCTCTTTATTTATAACATTTATTTATTATAATATAACACCAGCAAGAGTAAAAAAGGGTGTGCACCACTTTTGGGGGGGGTGAGTAACCGCTTACCAAATTTTCTTGGCTCACACGCCCATTTTCCACCCGGTCTCAACATTAATATTCATTAATATATTTAAGCTAACAACAGAAAAAGTTTTGGCTCAATCCGTGCAAATTTGAGAGATTTGTATACTACCATAATGGCACAGGAATCAACTGCATATAGCCTGACGGCTGCAACCATGCTACGCCGTTTACGGTCAGGCAGGCTGGAATCTCCGCTTTTAAATAAAAACATGTCACAAGATACAAAAAAAATCGGTATGCACCTCAAATCCTCAAATGTAGTCTAGCAGTCCACCACAGGATGGTGGTGGCATGGCAGCTGACCTAATACACGCTGCCTGAAAGCACAAGACAGGCCTCCTCCTTTGTGCTCCAAATACATCTCCTTCTACATTTTGGCAACTTGAGGGTTACTTACACCACTCTCCACCTTGGACGACGAGAAACAGGGGAGGAAATTCTTCCAATTTCTGGTAAGGAATGTGTACACTAAGTTGACGGGACGCTAGCATGAGCGCTAGTTTGGGGCATCCCCAACTGTGGGTGAGTGCCAGTACAAGGAAAAAGGCTGGACTTTTTACCCATGCAAAGGTTCTGCACATACCCACATCTTTTCTGAGTGTACGCAGATTCTTCATTATAGAAATCCTTTCTAAAGCAATGACTGCATGCTCAGCTGCAGAGGCCTTGCGTGCAATCCAGGATCAAGCAGGGAGGCAGTATGAGTTCACAACAAGCTTTTACTCTGGTGGAGAAATCTGGAGTCATTGTTCTGCCTCTTGACTCAAGAAGCAAAGGTTTATCGAATGTGCCTCGTCTGTGTAATACCTGAGGTGTTGGGTAGGCCTGATTGCTAGCTGCGTCCAGCGCAGGCTCAACAGTGCTGAGTGGACCAGCAAGCGCAGCGTTAGACATACGTGTGTTCAAGTTTCCCTGCAAAGTCAGAACAAAGGCATTCCAGTCAAAGACAAACAGTGCTAAGCTCCTTGCCACGAAAAGTCAGGTCTGTGCCCAGTGGGGTAAGCCATGTTGGCAGACTGAACAATGCTTGCAGAATATAGCAGCCGTGCCAATCATCTTTCTCCTGCTTTGACATACTAAAGTAATTTCATTGAATTCAAACCTGTCACCCGTGAGTTTTTAAACCTGTCCCCCTACACTTCCTGCACCCTGTCGTTCCCCTTAGATTTTGCACTCTGTTATCTTACCCTGAGAACTGGGGCGGTAGATGGGCGAAGGGGAGCGCCAGATTGGCTGGAGACAGGGCTGTCTTGGCACCGAAGGCCTGCTTCTCCTTGCAAGCAAGCACGGTTCCTTTGGACAAAGTCAAGGCGCTGAGCACGTTCCACTGCTGCTTTGGCATCCGCCTGAGCTTTGGCCTGTATATGCATATTGGGGATTGGGTGGCATTGCATCACCTCATTCACAGATGCTTGTGTGGTACTCGTGCCTACTGTGTCGTCCGCACAGGCACAGGCACAGAAGCACCAAGTGTCGGGTAGTCATATCCCAGCAGGACACTTGGCAGCCAACAAGGACGAGGTATGCTAGGCAGGCACAGCAAGGGCCTTGCAGACGAATTGATGCAAGAACGTGCCAACACAAGATGCTGGAGAAATTAACGCTTTCTGTCAGCCAAAGAACGTAGGCTGGATGCTATAATGTGTTACGACGATAGCCTTGAATGTTCTGAATTGCTCACCCCGTTGTTGAACAGAATCACCTTTGTATGCACCAAGCACCGCTCACGCAGCTCTGCTCGTGCCACGGCGTTGGTACGGTACACATGCACACGCTCACTGAGAGCACGTGAAGCCCCGGCACCAGCACTCCTCACACGACGTTCAATCTTCTCATTCTGTGGGTGGGGGCACTCATTGAAGGCGAGGCACAGCATGCATGGGGTGGGGAACTCAGAAGGACATAACTGATGCACTGTCCACTTAGGCATGCAGTGTATGAGATGCAGGTTGGGATACAATGCTGCCAGCTGATAATGGGCAACCTTTAGTTTTACAAAAGTCAGAAAGCTGTCAAAATGTAAGTGGAAGTGTTGCCGGCTGATTGTAGGACTAGCTCACAATCGTTCCCGATGCGAGGCGTTATTTACATCTACCCAAAATGTTGGTAGCTATCGCTTAATGTACAGTTGATATGTTTTAAGGAACAAGGATAGTTTGGGTTTGCTGCAGCGCACCATGTATGCCTCTTCCTCAGTGAATGCTTTGTTTTTGCCCTTTGCCTCTCCCGCCATTGATGCTGCTTGTGCCGCGATCTTTTTCTGTCTATTGTCACCATCTGGCTTCTGCGCGCACAAAACGTACAACCTTGGTATGCGTGCACAAAACGTACAACCTTAGTGAGCATGCAAGTTTTCTGTGTCGGTTGTTGAAAACTGAAACCATTAGCAGGTGAACATACCATATCCAGACTGGTGTTTTCCAGCAGCAACATTAGGAAGCGTCCATGATTTAGTAAGAGCTAAGACGGTGCTGCGCAGCCTTTATAGATGCCCACCTGTTTTCCTTCGTTTTGGTACTCCTTGAGCATCTTTTGGATCAGCTGCAGCTTGTCGTCAAATGCATGAATCAGCCTGTCTGGATCCAGATTAGCAATGGCCTTTTCTTTTGCTTCCATCAGTTGTTCATGGCTTACAGACCCTGCCTGCGGCTCACTGAGCCGTATCCCCTGTGTGTAAGTAGGTGGCACACATAGGTTTATGCATGTATTCATGCACGAACAAAGTTTGCAATTGAGGGGAAGCAAACAGATTGAGAGGGGACTTCTAGTGTGGTAGAGACGACGAGGAGGCAGGTAGCGAGGATCAGATGGGACAGGTTTTTGGGGATGTGCAATGCACGTTCATGTTTATGTAGTAGTTTGTGTGTGTGTGTGTGTGTGCACATGTGTGTGTTTGTTTGTGTGTGCACGTGTGTGTTGTTGTCCAGGTGTCTGCACTCCTGACCTTGGTCGAGACTGCACGCGCTAGTCGTGACAGGTTGTTTGGGAGTCCAGAAGCTCCGAGCGATTGCCGGCGACTCATCCTCCTCTTTTCATCCATTGTGCAAGACCTCAGACACCCTGTACACACAAGAAATGTAAGTTGCAAGCCCGATCGAGCAGTAGATCTCTAAACATACCTGGAATTTGTTCACAGTGTGTGTGTGCACGTGTGCACGTGTGTGTGTGTGTGTGTGAGTAAGTGTGTGTGTACGTGTGTGTGTGTACGTGTGTACGTGTGTGTGTATGTGTGTGTGTTGTGTGTGTGTGCGTGTGTGTGTGTATGTGTGTGTGTGTGTGTGTGTGTGTGTGTGTGTGTGTGTGTGTGTGTGTGTGTGTGTGTGTGTGTGTGTGTGAGAGAGTGTGTGTATCATGTGTGTGCGAGAGTGTGTGTGTATCATGTGTGTGTTGCGGAGAAGCAAATCAGCAATCCAAACCGAACCTGTGCAGCTTGGTTCTTAACGGACGTTAACGAGCTTAGAACTCCATGTTGCCTCTCTAACCAATTAATAATTTCAGGGAAATTTAGTTTAGTACTTTGAATGCTTTTCCGGTGCGGTGCTGCCTTGACCAGCTAAAGTTTCCAAAAGTTCCCATGGCAGATGTAGACAATAGTGTGGCTGAAGAGGTGAGCCTTTGTTTCTTTGCCCAGCAACCTACGCAACACGAAAGCGTTTCGACAGGAAGACGCAACTGGTCATGTTTTGCGTTTGCAGTGCTCCTTCGTCCCTGACGATGTAAGCAACATCATTAAGGAGTCTATAGATGCCGTGCTTCAAAATAATCAGTACGTGGAGGCTAAGGTCAGTAGCCCTAGCTAGCATTGGTCTTCAAGCCCTGCACCCTCCTGTCCTTGGATTCCAAGTCGCTCCACCAGTAGAAAGAGAGGGACTCATGTGCACCCAGGGAATCGACTTGATTTTGAAGTATAACGCTCTGGCAAACGCAGGTTAGCCAATGGACATCCACATGCCTGGAAAACTGCATAAAGAAGTTGGGTGGCCTCAACAAGCCTTTTAAATACGTTGTCACATGCATCATTATGCAGAAAAACGGTAAGTCGTTTTTGCTTGGCATGCGAGTCAGACTGTGAATGAGACGCCTTCCAGGAGGGCAAAACTTTCCAAGGGCACCCTGTGCAGCAAGCTCGTGGAAGGGCCATAGATTTGCACTTAATCGCCGTCACTGTTCTTCTGCATGCAGGTGCCGGCCTGCACACAGCTGCCTCGTGCTGGTGGGACAACACCACAGACGGGAGCCGAACTGTTCGATGGGAGAACAAGTCAATGTATTGTATCATGACTGCTTTTGGGCTTGCAATCTAAGCACTCGTGCTTGCATGTTTACAGAGCAGTCTGTGCCACAGGCACCCTTTTGAAGGGTTATCTCCGGTCTTCTTCAAGCAGAACTTGAAAATTTAAGATGGTAGTTTAATTTGCTTTGGCTAACTTGTAGCTCTGGCAGGGCCCTACCTAGCTGTATGTAATCAATTGAAACCGTTGCAGGCAAGAAGTGGGAAGGATGTGTTTTGTTTGTCTATCCGCAAATAATAGCCTTCATCCCTGAAGGCCCTAGGTTGTGACCACTTTAGAACCACCTGCAAATACCTCTCCCCCCCCCTACCTCCTCCTCTCCCCCTTCCTGCGAGGGGTTCCACTCACATGCTGCGCGAAGGTCGGTATTTGGCTTGGTTTAGGAAGTGATAGACTGCGATATCTGAGGGGTTCCTCAGCGCAACAACACCACCAATTGCCTTATCAGAGACATGAATGCCACATACCACTCATGTGATAGGGACAGGAGTGAGATGGTGTACAGGTCCTATTTGACAGGTCTGTCCTTTGCGCCACTAGGCAACCAAAATCACCTGCATCCAAGGCCTTGGACACACACAATCTGCACCTCATCCAGCAACACAAGTAACAACCGCTACACATAGGGCGGTTATTGCAGGGGATTGCAAGGAAAGTTCACAAAGGACTATGGATGGCTCAGCGACCATCTTCCCCTCCTTGCTAACATACCATACTATATGATCTATGAACACACTTTCCGACTCTTGATAAGGTAAGGGAAGGTAGGTTACACCGCTATATATGCCTCAGGGGGCATCTGAGCGGAAGCTTGAAAAAAGCCTGAAACCACACCTAGCTAGACAAAAAGGGAAACGCCTGAGAGAAAAAGACGAATGATAGAAGGAAAGTTGGAGAAAAAGCGAGAAGTTGGAGGCCAAAAAGGGAGCTGAAGTATAACCAGCAGAAAAAGGTTTGGTCTGAACACAGAGAGTTTAGAAGCAGCACCACACAGACAAGCCGAAAGGTCAAGCCAGCTTTTGAACCAGAAGCAAAGTAGCAAAGTAGCAGGCGGGACTAGCAGGCAGGCGCAAGCAGATTCTATCTATTGAAACTGGGCAGAGAGTCAAGCCTGTTATCTAATCGAACCAAGAACTCTTAATAAGGAGAAGACAAACAGAGTTAAAAACGGTGAGCCTAAAAAGACCCGTATCAGAAGATGACCAACGGTTATTTTAACGCTCCATCAATGACCCCACAAACCCAGCCTCCATACCTCTGCATTAGCTACACTTACACCCATCCACTCAGAGGCAGTAGAATCTCTACGGAGCTTAGAAAAGGAGAGTGCGATGGACACAAGAAGGCTTGAATACATATAAGGTCTGCCAGCAAAGGAAGTAATAGTAGAGCAACAAGCAAAAGCAGTGACGGAGCGACCTGCTCCAGTGCTGCCTAAAACTCGCCCTCTCTACTTGCGCAACAACAGTGAAAGTACCGGGTATTTCTAAAATAGGGAAAGGACGCAAGAAACGTTTAAAGCTCTCAAACATGGTTAAAGACGTTTCATGCGTCATCCTCCACTTAGCAAACCCAATTATTTGTAGTGCAAACACTATAGCTAGAAATTTTAGTCTCTCAAAACCAAGCCCACCCCAACCTCTGTAAAATGGCAGCTTATCAAGTAACTTCTAGACCAACGAAGTGACACTTGAAGACTTCAATTACTTGCTTGCAAGGCCTTGGCCTTGGCCTAGTCAAATTGAAGTACTAGCTGTTGAGTAGCTGCATGGCAACTGTGCAGCTTAAACCTTTATTCTTTCATACCTATGCAACAACGCAAATGTACTTTCCAGTGCACTTTCCGGTCAAACTTTAATGAACATGTTTTCTGCTCCTAAATCAATGTTCATCTTTATCACTTGAATTATTCCTTATTGCCCGGTATTTTTCTCTGAAGCATTTAAGCCTGTAGTGCGTATTCAGTGGCTTTTTGTGATTACTTTACTCTGGCCTAATGAGCCTACAACCTACAACTATTAGTACGACTTCTCAGTTCCATAGAGTAAAACTTCCGAGTCACATTAGCTCCTAGCAAACAAAACATTTGTCATAGCAAATCACTGTCACTGCAAAGTATAAGACTCAGCACAACAATCTATTAGTTTATTGAAGAATGGTTTTAAGCCAGGGTCGAGTCTCTCTCGAGCAAAGGCTGGGAACTGCACTACAGACTGCAATTCTCCTGACAATCTCTCTCTCTTTCTCTGCTGTTTCTCAAATCCGACTTACTTGAAACACTGACGTATACCGTACCACACACACACACTAGTCGGCTGCCGCGCCTCTCCTCCCCAGGGCTGGGAAGTTTACTCAACCATCTGGCTGAGCATGGTGTAGTTTACTGAGCTAATTGAATACCGCAATATCAAAACCAGAAAATGCTATCTTCAATAAACTGGCTTCGCCAGCTTATTGCACGAGACATGGCAAAACAACATCAACTGAAAAACCAACTAACCAAATCACACGAATCGTCACTGCCAACAATTGGGCGTGACACATTGTACCTTTTTATGCAAAAGCAAGAAAGATTTAAAGTGAGCCTTTTACAATAGGAATGGGTGCCTGATTGAATGTGATTGAATGTTATTAAAATGCTTAACTACCGTTACAAGTTTTCAGTAGAAGAAAACCAAGGAATAATGGCATCTACCAGATAAAACATTGTACCTTTTTAAAGCCCGACAAAGATATACTGACTTTTTTAGAAAAAAAGGAATGGATGCCTGGTTGAATGTGATTGGAATGTGATTGATTGTGATTGAAATACTCCTGATTGATTTTAATCAGGATGTTGTGGTTATTGCTCTCAATTGAAATACCACTTCAATCAGTTTCAATCACAATCAATTAAGATCAATCACTGCTGGAATTTTCTGACGCTTATAAAACACCTCTGCACTCTCAAAGCTAACCTTGACGAACCTTGTACTTGTAAATAATCCATTGCCGTCTCACGATGCAAACGTAGTAGAACCAAGGCCTAAAGAAATGCGCATGGCTTTATAAATCAATTATAGACAAACGCGGACTCCAAGATTATAAAATTTCTCAGGACCTGACTCCATAGTGAATGAAGCCCTTAAAATGCTTTCTTTTAATACGTGAATTACCATCCACCTGTGGACGTGTTGTTCTTTGTGATGTGGGCAACAGGAATCACACCCAAAGGTTGGAAAGTTAGAGACACAGTGCTAATCGGCCATAACAAAGGACTAACGACATCCTACAGGCCTGTGGGGCTGGCGGCCAACACCTTGGTCAAGCTATAGGCACACATGATCACTAAAGCTCTGTATGATTATGATGAGTGCAATTCCATTTTAAGCAATGCACAAGCAAAAAGGCTTCCGGACAAAAAAAGATCTGTATTCATCAAATAATGTGGCCCTGGAATATGCCAAGCTCTTCAAGCAAGACATATATGCGCTCATAGTGGACTACACACACACATGCACCCATACACACACACACAACAGACCACGACAAGCTGCTGTAGATCATGTATGACCTTGGGTTCCCAACAGATGCCAAAGATGTGAAAGATCTTTACATGGAGGCCCGTACAAAAATACGCTTACCTTCAGGAGAGAACACAGAATTCATCCCGGTCAAAAGGGGGACCATACAGGAGACAATTCCCCCCTCATTTTTTCCTCATATACATGGAACCTCTCCTAATGCGGTGGCTTCATGTAGGAGGAAGAAGGTATGAACACGGCTGTACGCAGGACATGCAACCCCAAGCATACTTAGAGTGCCTAGCCAATAGAATTAATAGCAAAGCCTTTGCCGATGACCTCATCTGCCTCTACTCTAAAATAACAGATTTGCGCACACAAGCAGAAAACTCTCCCTCTACTTGGATTGGGCTGCCCTCATTGTCCAGGAAAAACAAAGGTGACAGACCTCTTACACAATGCAGACCAGTAATGGAACACTAATAAAGAAGACCTGCTGAAGAAGCAGCTTAATTATATAATTATCGTCCACGGACAAGCTACACAATTCATTCGGTCCTATGAGCCTTTTGCTTACTATCTAGGAATGCAGCTCACCATGAATCTAAACTGGAAGCATCAACTCATTTATTTGACAGAATATCTTAACGGAAGGCTGGAAGGCTGGAGGGCTTAAACACAACACATGCTTCATCCAGGCAAACCCAGGATGTCATCCAAAAGGCTATCATACCAGGACTGGCAAAATCCCTTTCCTGTCACGCCATGCATGGCTGTAGAACTTGCTCAAGGAAGACTACAGAACGTTGGTATGGCTTCCCCATCTGTGGCTGTCAAATACTACAGCCGGTCTACAAATGTGATACATACTCAAGGTATGGCTGTGCTGGAAAAGCGGACAAGCTTTCTGACACAGCTCACAAACGGGACATTAAGATCTCAATCGCCTCACTACATAAAAAACCAGCACAAGTATAACATGCGGACAAGACAACTCATTAACGTACATGCAAGCCAAATAATGCGCCTGGTCAAAGGCATTAATAAAAAAACGCCCTTGCTCAATGAACAAAATAAGCTTTTCACTAGGTGGCACAGCTCCCTCGTCTTCGTACTTCAAGCTAGTGCAAGTCATAACACAGCCCCTCATGGCACTGGGCATACACGGTCTGCATGGACTTGCAGAACGAAGTGGCACGCACACTAAGACTGGCACGGAACTGAAATATAGCTATGGTATATGGTGTATGGAAGCAAGATAGTGAGATGACTTGAATAGACTTACAGCCCTGGTGAACGAAGAGTTTGATCCTGCAGAGGCAGAAAATGTAGCCAAATGACTGCTCAGCCACAAGAACAAGGAAAGCATACGTACAGGAAAAAAATCATTAACACCAACAATGCCCAGATAACTGCATTGGACTCAAGCAACAACACACTTGATGCTTTGCCTACCACCTGGACATGGAAAAAGATCTCTGAGCTCAGACACCAAACGCTACATCCAATTAAAATTAGCCCCACACATACCAGTTAGACAGACCGCAAAAGCAATACACATTTTTCCCAATAACCAGGTTAACCATGCACAGCCTCCCAACATCACGAAATAACCATCAAAACATCTTAGCACCTCCACACGCAAACGCCCGAGGAAACAACTACCTACAAACCAAAAGATACGCTTCTTATGTGTATAACAAGCGTTTGATGAGGAGGAAGGAACAGGTCATAGCTTTTGTTCATCATATAATCAACATTACACAAAGGTGCTCTGGAATTACAGGAAAGAGTACGCAAAAAAACTTGCAAACAAGTGGGGAGCATCCAAAGTTACAACCAGATGTTTGAGTTTGACAACGGCATTGACAAGATAACTGACTGGCAAAAGATCTGATCCAAAAGAAGGCAAGTGTTCAAGGTGGTGGCAAATACCGACATCCCAGGAGCAGTATTTGGTCCACTGGAAGCCTAGTGCCATTGAACATGGGCTCTTCAATACCATATAAAAGCGTCCTTTGAATGTACAAGCAAGATTTCAACTGCACGCAAGGATCTTGTCATTGCTGGTTTGTTTTTTGTTTTAAAGCAGGTTTGCCTGGTGTCGTAAGAGGTAAGCAGTGGTTTGCAGGTCTGGAAAGTGAAGTAGCTATGTGCTGCAGTTCTGATGTTTTGATTACTGGCCTCAATGTATATGCAAGTGCACTTGATCAGTCACTGTAATTAAAAGGGTTGTGATCTGAGTCAGTGTGCTTAATTTGGGTCATAAAATAGTGTCAGATCACCAGGGTTTAAAGTATATGGAGGTTTTGAAGACCTGCAAAGAAAGATACGGAGGTCCTCAAAGAGTGTGTTGTTGGCGTTACATAGAGTGGATGTGTGTATGCGTGCATCACTGAAACCTCATCTTGCGCTTCAGCATACCTTTGTTACAGCAACGCTGCAGTGAGGACAAGGCTGGATTTTCCACTGTCCACCAGCTTCTTGGACTCCTCATCACCTTGTGTATTTTCGCGTGCCCACTGAAAAGAAATTGAGAACCCACTCCAACGATTGCTTTTATAATCAATTGTCTAGCAGTGTCGAGCCTGTTGATAATCATTTTATTTATAATGGGATGACTGCAGCCTGACAGCATGTGGTTGGTGACGTCTAGCTTCTGGCAGATTCTGGCAGATGGGGCAGATTGGTGGATCTTCTATAAGGTTGCACTGAACGGCACGCTTATGGTTGTACCACCGTTTATTGTACCATCATTTTGTTGTACACGCTTTTGGTTGTACCACCCAATTTGATATACCGTTTAATATATCAAATCTGTGCGACAGAGCATGATGATGGCGTATTACATAGGCCAAGGGAAGGTAGCAAACTCCCTATTACAACAGTTGAAATGAACTGAAAGTTTATAAATAAAAAGGGAGCAAGAGAGGCAGGCTAAAAGAGACAAAAGAAAGTAGGAGGGGCAACCAGGTTGTTGAGAAGAAAAGTAAAACGTCATACGAGAAGGTCGAGCACGGGAAAGAAAGAAGGAAGGAAATCCTGCAAGAGTTGCAAAGAAAGATAGGGAAGTCCTTGGGGAACTCCATAGGAAAGATAAGGAGGTCTGTAGGGGGCTCAGCCAAATCTACGGACCTCCACAGCCTCCTTTCCCACGGAGGCCTTTAAGGAGGTTTTAACCTCCGTATAATTGAGGGGGGGACTCCAGTAGGGTGTGTGTGTGAGTGTGTGTGTATGTGCGCCTGTGTGTGTGTGTGTGCGCGTGTGTGCGTGTGTATGCACGTGTGTGCGTGTGTATGTATGTGTGTGTGTGTGTGAGTGTGAGTGTGTGTGAGTGTGTGTGTGTGTGTGTGTGTGTGTGCGTTCATGTGTCTGTGAACGTGTGCATGCGTGCGTGCGTGTGTGTGTATGTGTGCACGCATTAGCTCACGCAGCTCCGATGGACGTGTATAGGACGCATAGGAACCTGCCTTATCGACCCTCAGGAGCACGCTTTTGGTGTCCATTAGAGCTGGTTTTACTCTTGAATTGCCATTTTTGCACCCAGCTTGCACCCCAGCAGATCAGCTCGTCCCTGGGTGCATCAGCAGAAATTCAGGGTCCAGTGTGTGTGCTCTATTCAAATTTGAAATGTTGACATTGTAAAACGAAACCCGTTTGGAGCCTTGGGATCAAGGAAGCAACACCTGTGACCAAAGCAGAAGACCAAGGCCTGAAGAGATGCAATTTTATGACTCATTTTCAGACAAATGCGGATTCCAAGAACGTTTAAGCCCATTAAATCCTTTCCCCTCTTCTTTTTCTGATCTATACGGAGCCATTTCTACGGCGGCTCCATGTAGGAGGAAGAGGATATGAGCATGGATGTACAAAGGACATGCAACCCCAAACATATTTAGAGCGCTTAGACAATATAATTAGTGGCGGAGCCTTTGCCGATGACCTCATCTGCCTCTGCACTGAAGTAACAGATCTGTGTATGCAAGCAGAAACATTCTCCCTCTAGGGGCTGCCCTCATTGTCTTAGGAAAGAAGACAAAGGTGATAGGCCTAATCCACAATGCAGACAAGTACGGGAACACAAACAAAGAAAATTTGCTAAAGAAGCAACTCAAAGGTAAAATTGTCGTTTAAGAACAAGCGACACAATTTATCAGGTTTAATGAGCCGTTTGCATACAGATTTGAGCTCACCATGAACCTAAACTGGAGGTACCAACACATCCACCTAGCAGAATATCTAAAGGGAAGGCTCGAGGGCCTAAGCGCATCATACGCCTTATTAAGGCAAACCCATGATGTCATTCATAAGGCTATCATACCAGGCCTGGCATATTCCTTTCCTGTCACGCCATGCACAACCGTAGAACTTAATCTCTGGGACCAAATAATTTACCCCCACGGGTACTAACCTGAAAAACCTCAAAGTGCAAGCAATTAAACTCTCCCTTTACTCTAATTGGGCCGGGTTAATTATATCTGGCAGTAAAACCAAAGTCACAGGTAGCCTAAATGCGTCCCCCTCTAAAGACCAAAATGGCTTAACACCGTCTGAAGCACTCGAACGTCAACTCAAAAACGACGTACTGGTTCAAAACCAGGCAACAAAATGCATCACACCCAGCTCCCCCTTCCTCTATCTAGGAGTCACACTGACGATGGATCTCAATTGGAAGCACCAGCACAGGCGCATGGACGAAAACCTAAAGCAAAAGCTTGACGCCCTTGAAGGCTCTTAT
>Ga0307974_1001273_pt1 | contig 17246 bp, 15 predicted proteins | sample OrgLakmetagen784_FD_201812 | JGI IMG/M metagenome (GOLD analysis project Ga0307974, IMG submission 201812) | Saline water microbial communities from Organic Lake, Antarctica - #784 | ecosystem: Environmental > Aquatic > Non-marine Saline and Alkaline > Saline | place: Antarctica: Organic Lake... | reverse complement strand
GTATATTCTGGCCACTGGTTTCCCAGCCATGCAACGGTTTTGGCCTACCCTAGGTATGTATATTCTGGCCACTGGTTTCCCAGCCATGCAACGGTTTTGGCCTACCCTAGGTATGTATATTCTGGCCACTGGTTTCCCAGCCATGCATCGTACGTATCACCTGACAGCTGAGCAACTGACTTCTTTGACAAAGGAATCCATACGGACTCCTTACTAAAGGTCCTAATTAGGACAAGAAGGGTTTGTATTAAAGTATTCCTGCTTAATCCTGCTTGAAATACTGATCTGTGATGTGTAGAAGAAGCTTGAGGTAAATTAAAATATAAGGCAACTATCCACACTTTAAATTTCGGCACACATGCTAAACGTATAATTATTGCACTGCTGCTTTTGTGGGCTCCGGCTATTGTCAGTTGCAGTTTTGGTTGTCAACATGATAAAGGACCTGCTATCAGATTGGCACATTATTTTATTGTATTAAAGATGTTCCACTAGTCGTTTTATTCATTTCTAGAGGTGACTGTTGCGCATTTGATTACCCTTTGACACCTCGCTGAAGTCAAAAGGTAAGGTGTCACAAGACTCAACATTACTAGGCTTGGTGGCCCCTATAGACAGCACGTGCACAGTGATCAGGCCACGCCACTCTACATAACAGTTCTTAGGCTCGGTGGACCCTAGACAGCACGTGCACAGTGATCAGGCCACGCCACTTACAGCTCACAGCTTGTTCCATCATTGATTGACACCTCCACCTTAGTGGAGCTGCTGGAAGAAGCTGTGCCTGGAATCCCTGGTATAACGTACAACACAAAAGAGGCTCTGCCCCAAAACCTGGGCATCGTGGGCGAAATGGAACGCACCCCTTTGTGCCACGGAAGTGTAGAGATTGTGAACGAGATGCCTGTTGATCCTATCCCGTCTCCCCCTACGCCTGTCGTGCACTACAGCGCTTCTGATCGTCAGCGTACGTTTTGGGAACACACAGCTTCATTCAGATAAAGGCATGCGTTCTACATGTCCCATTCCCCTGTATTTAAATTTGGGCCGCACAAAATCTTTGCTTGCTTGCACGGGGATTGACGGATTTGTAACATGCACTGTGTGAGTCAGGCACAGTTTGCTATGGCCAATGCCACTTAGAGCTGTTGGATGTTTTGATACATTTATCTTTTTTTCCTAAACTTGGTGTTACGGCTACGCACTTCTGTCTTTACCGTGATTCCCTTCTTACTTGGTTACCATGGTTACCATAACTACCGAGGTTACCATGATTCACTTCTTACTTGGTGTCTTGCTCGCCTTCCTGCAGGTGGGGGTGTGCCTCCTCCATTCAGGGAGCAGGTCGCTGCTGCTAAAGAGGCCAGTACATCACAGAAAGAGAGTGGTGAGCTTCCAAATACTTAGACCTTAAACACACACTCCCGCACCCACGCACCCGACCAAACTCGCTGAGCTATTTTTGTATGATTAAGCCTACTCGTTGCTCGCTGGAATCCGTGTATTGGAGTGTTTATATCATCCATGCTCTGCTGTGCACTTGTGTAATAACTAAGATGCTTGCAAAGGTTGCCATTAATGGTGGGCACATTGCCACCCGCTGTGCAGGTGTAGCTGCTGAAGAGCCCACGGCAGAAGATCTGGCAGGTGCGTGCGATGACGGGTACTTATAATAGCCACGCTTTTACTTGAAAAGTCATAGTGAAATTCTGCAGTATTTACCACACCCAACTGCAAAATTCACCGCTACTTACCTGCGTTGCTTAGTTGTGTGGGGAAGTAACCACTCGCACCAGGAGGCTGGTGTTTTTGTGTGGTTGTGAACGTGCTTGTGCAAGCGCGTGTTGGTATGATGACTTGAAACGGACAGCTGCTTTATCTGACACTTTTGCTTGAGAGACTGCAGAATTTTAGCTTCCACATTCTGGTTGAGAGTGTCTCGTCAACGGTTTGCGCTGGAAAAGGTGTTCTGTGCCAGCTGCTGTTCAAATCTTTTTTTGTTTTAGGAAGGCCAATAGCATGCTGAGTATTAAAGGCATATGGCACACGGCAAGGCTTGATCGCCGGCTTTGATTGTCCTTGTGTGTTTTTTGCTTCATAAGAAGAGTGGTTAAGGCTTGAGAGATCTACAAAATATTTTCTCCACTTGAGCATTTCTGTAGATCTTGCATAGTCAATTGACCTTGAATTCCCGCAAATGGCCAGACTTTTCACAAATTGCCCTTGTTAGAGTAAGGCAAATGTATGAGAATGGATTAGCAACAGTTTTGGAGCAGGCATGACTTGAGGTTGTTTTTAACCTAGTTAGTATTACAGTTCCACACATATACTATTACAGAGCGGCTGCACATTACAGTACAAATCCAGGTTTAAATAAAATGCAAAGGCGCACCCATTTAGGAGTTCTTACTAATGCTGCAAGTCTTCAATGACGTGTCACTTCTTATCCAACAGATATTTTAACTTCCACGCTTGTTCTGTATGTACGTATACAGACGCAGGTGCTGCTATGGCTGCCAGCGAGCCTCCAGCTGCTGAACAGGCTGAGCAGGCTCACAGCGCAGGCGCCTCAACCAATGCATCTACCTTAATGGGAGACACGTCAGCAATGTCTCCAAGGTAGCTTATTATGAAAACTGCGTAATAGGTACATCACAACTGGCGCAGACCACAACATTTAGACAAATTATTTCTTGGAAATTGCCAGAAATCTTGCTTTTTAATCTCAAACACCTTCATTTGTCCAATCTTGGTAGCTGTGGCATTTAATATAGCAGTTCACTGCGATATACCACGTGTGCTACACATGCGATATACCATGTGTGCTACACATGCGATATACCACGTGTGCTACACATGCGATATACCACGTGTGCTACACATGCGATATACCACGTGTGCTACACATGCGATATACCACGTGTGCTACACATGCGATATTCCACGTGTGCTACACATGCGATATACAACGTGTGCTACACATGCGATATACCACGTGTGCTACACATGCGATATACCACGTGTGCTACACATGCAGGGTCATGCCGCATGCAGCAGCGCAGCTGACGGGGGCAGAGCAAGGACACTGGCAAGCACCTCATGGCTTTGTGCCCAAAGCTGAGCTCGAAGGTATGCATTATTGCAGCATTATTGTGTAAATAATAATAATGAAACAAAAAAGTACACGGGCAGTGAACTCCACTCCCCATTATCAAGGACAAGGACCAACTTGAGGCCAAATACCTATGAAGTTGGCTGGCGGAATTATTACAGGAGCTCCAGAATGTGGTTGTCATTGTTTTGCTATAGCAGAATATGGATTGTCGTTGTGTGGCTCTCCTAGTAGTAGAGCTCGGCTGCTCAATCAATCATGTTTAAGTAGTACCGAGATTAGTTCAATTCAGTCAGGGAATTGACGTGATGGTTGAGATGACTTGGTGCAGCGTGGTTCATTTCAATCAATAGAAAAACAGAGGGCGGGTCAACCTTTACAAACAATTCCTACCAAACGAAAGGATCATCTGCATTTCACGTGTAACGCATTGTAACCAGCAAATGGTAGACATCTACACCCATATTGGAATGTGCCTGCTTGCAGGCATATTGTGGGCAGACCCAGGAAATATCAATCGTTTTAAATCAATATCGATCTCACTTTCTCTCATCACACGTCACAGATTTGGTTCAGGAAAAGCGTGAGCTTAAGAAGAAGAAGCTGGAACATGAGATTGAAATTGCAACTTCCAGCGTTCAGCAGTTGGTGCGGCATGCTGCAAGGTGGGGGGACGGAGCGGTAGTAACAGATATGGCGAAAAGGGTGACTCTTTAAGATGTGGTCCATATAGTAATTGCTTATGGATAGATAATGGAGACACACACACATACACACACATATTACTGCATTACTTTCGGAGAGAAGGAAGTACAGTTTTTGCATAGGTATTGCCCAAAAACAGGCTGACCACACCTGCAGTCATCACACGTTTCTAATTGTTGAAGGTGGTAGTTGGCACCCTAAAAGACCTTGTTGACACTGTTTTCCCTTCATGCATTTCCTTTTCCCTGAAGTCAGACTTCACTGACTTCACTGGGCTGTGATCCATTAAATTTAGACTGTGCTCAGCTGCTGTGCTATGTAATTTTTGTTAGGCTTTGGTGTGCCTAAGCATTCTGTAATGGACCATGTTGTTGTCCCTCGCTCTTGCAGACATGCTGCAGCCACGCTCAGTGACATTGGCCTGGACTCGGGAGAAGTTGCAGAGAAAACGCACGATGCGGCTCAAGAGGTGGTTTTGCAACTATAGTTCAAGAGGTGGTTTTGCAACTATAGCTCAAGAGGTGGTTTTGCAACTATAGCTCAAGAGGTGGTTTTGCGACTATAGCTCAAGAGGTGGTTTTGCAACTATAGCTCAAGAGGTGGTTTTGCAACTATAATTTGCATCACAAATGGTTTGCACTCTTAACCCAGACGCTACAAACTTCAAGCGTTACAAATTACAAAGGCATCTCCCTTTCTTCCACTGAATTAGATTTGCTCCAGTACGAGACTACGCATGCGTTTTGTTAGTCTCTATGCTTGTGTTTTAGAGCCATGACTAGATGCTCCGTACTCCGTACTCTGGAGCTACTGATCTGAATTTGTTTGCAAACATAGGACTTGACACATAGAAGGATGCCACAGCAGAAGAAAAGCAAGTGTTCCATGTGTTCAGGTTGCAATCCCCACTACCATGCTGAATGTCTGTTGTTTTTATTTTGCCCTAAACTGTACCAGGTCGCGGATGCCGCCATTGACGCTGCTAGTGGGTTTGGTGGAGTGAAGGGTCTCTCCTCTTCTTCCTCTGACGAGGAAGAGGAGGTTCAGACGGAAGCCAAGAAGGTTGGTCCCCCTACAATTTGGCGATGAGCATGTAAATTAAGGCCTCGCGATAAAGACCACTTGCCCCTAGCCAGAACTTATATGCATGCTGTGAGTTTGGTGCAAAGCACAAAGCGTGAAACAATGTGACGCACTTTGTTGCCATATGACGCAGAAACTGCTGCCATACGTAACACAGAAATTGCTGCCATGCATAACACAGAAAATATGCGTACTATAAACACTTTATCCAAATCCACGCAGTACCCTCTGCCTGCAAAAGACACCGCCTCAAAGGCAGCAGAGGCTGCGGAGGACACCAAGAGAGGAGCAGCAGAGGCTGCTTCAGACGTCAAGAATGCAGCAGCAGAGGCTGTGCAGGCTGCGGCATCTGCGACTGCTCCAATTGCACAGGTACAGACTTCATGTTGAAATGAATCAGTGTGCGCTGCAAATGAAGTAGCATGCGTAACAAGAAAATAAGTCTCGCATCTCGCATCAGAACTTTTAGCAAGGCATCCATCCCAAAATCACCCACCAATGAAAAGATAAACATCCACAAGCCATTAAAAAATCCCATTGACTCTTGGTGCCTGCACATGGTGGGACTTCCTTGCTCTTTTCTTCTTTTTGGCGCAAACTTGCACCTTTACAATTTTCCCCAGATCTAATGGATGGTGGATCCTGTGCATGAACAAGGAAGTACACCTCCCCACTTTTAGATCTCCCAAATGTCCCTTTCTCGCCCATTCAGGGTCCTCAGGGTGCAACAGCAGCAGCAGCAAGAGATATTAAGGAGGGTGGCAAAACAGCAGCCAAGGAAACGTCAGAGGCAGCAAGAGAGACAGCTGCCAAGGCTGCCGACTTCATCAAGCCCAGTTCGGCCAGTGACCTTGCTGGTGAGGGGCGTTGACACTGTTGACACATCACGCTAGCGACGTGAACTTGTTACTAGGCAGTACTAGGAATGTCCAGCATATTGGTGTGCTACTTTTGTTGCCCTGCTTTCTAAGCGCTTACATACGCACATATTATTACTTGTCGCTGGTCGGAACCTTTGCCGTCGTTTTGTGAGATGCAAGCTGCTCTCAAGAGAGTTGTTATGGTGTAATGCTGTTGGTTCGAAATAAGTGTGCAGGCACTGGAAGCCAAAGAGCTACTGACCAATTGCATTATTGAAGGAGGTACTTTCACTCACTGTTTAAATGGTCCAGCAAATTGATACAATAAAACCTTGAACCTGTCTACTTTTTATCAGGGACACTGCCTTGAACTTATTTGCAATGTTGTCTTTGTTGCTTGGCATGCTGATATCAACATTTCTCTTTGTACGAGTGATAAGAGTTTGTTAGAAGTGAAGGTATGCATGTCCTGTTGCACATCTCTGCATGCCCTCTTGCGCACCTACGTATTGCATACGTCCCTTTTCACCTGTATGTCCTCTTGCACGCTTGCTCTTGCACAACACCTTAACAAAGTGGTTGTTGTCGCCTGCTGATCCAGCCGATCCAACAAGCAACGGCGTGGCACAGCAACTTTCCAAGGAGCAAGATGCCGAGGAGGCTGTCAAGGTTGATCTGCGTGAGGAGCAGCAAGGCAATCCTTTCACCGTCAGCGATGCCATTTCTGGGGCTGTTCAAAATGCCAAGGTATTTTGTGTGTGTGCGTGTGTGTGTGTGTACGCTGTGAAGAGCAGCCATTTTTGAAATTCCTGTGGCTGTTTGAGAATTCAAGATATTGTGAATGCTGCAGGATTACTACAACTAGTCTGAAATAGAGTAGACAGGCATCTCATGAAAAGGTATCCGCTGATGATAATTGTTTGTCTTCCTTTGGACTGCCTTTTCCTGTATTGGGATAACAACAGGAAAGTTAATTTAATTGCCACGTTAGCGAAGAATATTAACTTGAGGCTAACCTTAACCTTAACCTTAACCTTAACTTGAGGCTAACTGGCAACACAAGCGTTGTCTGTTTTCATATGACTGCTGCTTAAATGAACTCGAGGGATTGGTTATAGCAGCTGTTCATGCCCTCTCAGCTGTGCTTGAGTGTATTCTTTATTGCCAGGGGATATGAGGGAAATTATAATAAGGCTCGGTAATTGACAACACTGGTACCATGCGACCACCTGATTCTCCATGGCAAGAATGCTGTGTCTTTCATGTGTTCCTCAACTGATCATGTTGTCTATTTACTTACAAGCGTGTTATTGCAGGAGTGTGTACTTATGGCAAACTGCCATTACACATGGGCCATTGACGTCTGTGCACTTTAGTACACACTGCCATTAACGTCTAAACATGAAAATGCAGGATGCTGGCGAGCACGAGTAGTTTTACAGGGGTGTACTTTATTTCCTATGCCAGCAGTGTGTGTCTTCTGGGCTATGCGTGCACACACGCACACACACACATACACACACATACACACACACACCTACACACACACGCACACACACACACACACACACACACACACACACACACACACACACACACACACACACACACACACACACACACACACACACACACACACACACACAGGAAGCCGGCAAGAGCATTACTTCTGGTTTGCAAAAAGCCCTGCACTCCCTTCCTGTAGCATCTCCGACTCAAGAGCAGGAAGCAAACAAGATGAGTGCCATTAAATCCCGTGGCTCTGCACCGGGTAAGACATGGATCTAGCCCTTCTATAACACGATCGACTCCAAAAGCAATGGAAATCACTCCCCACATTATATTTTGAAGGAGTTGGATGCCGGGAACCATAAGCTCCTTTCCAGAAGAAGGCAAATAAGGATTAAACAAAAGTAGCCACTATGAAGGGCATTATTAAGTAGGGAATGTGTACTTCTACCTAGCTGTGGCATGTTGTAGTGTGCCGCGCTAACAAGGTAAGCAAGGTTTGATCAAATGTTTTGGACAACACAGTAGCCGCACTGGCCAATGTTCAAGTAATGCTCGTCGGTTTCAAGATATCTCGTTTTTGAGACTCTGAATGCCACTTTGGTGGCTTGCAGGCGGCCTAGCCGAGTCTTGGGACTATACGACTTCAAGTCCACCTCCAGAGGTGCCAGGTGAGCCTGTTCAAATAAGTACGGCTCTCACCTGTGTGTAACAATCTCTTTCAGTTGCCACTTCAGACGCGATCAGAAAAAAGCATTGAGCTGGAATCGTTTCATAGAAGCACTGCTCGCTTGGGCCATACCTACCTGTTTTTGCTCTGCACGTCCTTGGCTATTTTGAGTCTGTTCTGTTGCTTCCTGTAGCTTCAATAAATCATTGCACAATTGGGCTCATATCTGTTTGTTTAGGATCTGCACTTCCTAGCCCGCTCAAATTCCATTTTATTGCTTCCTCGCGTTTCATTGTTATAGTCAGATGGACATGGCATCCTCCAAAATCAATGTTGCCTTGCCCGTTCTCTGAACGAAACCTCACATACAGAAAGCTGGAGCAAATGTGCACTCCACAGCTGTTCAACCACATGCATCATTACCTGCTTTAGGCAGGCTGCTAATTCCAGCTGTTGACACTATCTGTACATCCTTTACACTGTCTCAACTGACAGGACCCTCTTCGCTTCAGCATCTCATGGCTGCGCAAGTGGAATCCGCAAACTCTGTGAGTGGGAATTTGAAGACAAGTGTTTTGCTTTATGATTGCATACTTTCTTTGCATGTGTGTGTCAAAAGATGTGAGCAGCTTTGCCATGCTGTCTGAGGTTTGAAGGACCAGGTGCACACACCCAGATTTGCACACAAACAATGTATGTGTAGAATGACTTGGAGGCAGACGATGCAGCTCGGCTGTGCATCCTGCATGGTAAGGCCAGAGAGGCCGAGCTCTCCAAAAGCGTGACCCAGGCAAGGTATGCAGTCTTGATACCATCGACGTTGAGCAGTGATCGCTTTCCAATTATCAAAGGACTGTGCCTTGTCTGTAACCCTTTGCGTGAGTGTGTTTGTAGGAATACCTGAGTGAAAAAACAGGGCTTGGTACTCCAGAGCTTTTGTTGCAATCGCTCTTATGCTCAGGCAATTGTGTGAGGTACATATTTCCTTGAATTCTGAGCACCCTCGATTTTCATAGTCTTCAAACCGTGCTGTCCTGCAGAAACCCTGAGAACAGAGAAGGCCGCTTTGAATCGGTTGCGGAAGTGGCACAGTCGTCTGATGTTGTCCCTAAGCCAGGTACACAGCGTTGCGACAGTGTTTGTGTGTGTGTGTATGTGTGTGCTGTGTGTGTTTGTGTGTGTAGCTATGTGTGTGAGCTTTTGTGTGTATTTATGTTTGTGTGTAAGTGTGTGAGTGCGCGTATGTGTGTCTATGTGTGTGTGTATGTGTGTGTGTAGTATATGAGTGTGTGTGTGTGTATATATGAAAAAGGTGAGACTTTGCATCATTTTAGTCTTGATCTCCGCTGACTGATGCCTGTGTTTGTGTGTGATGTGTGTGATGTGTAGTGCGTGTTCCATGCCTTCATTTGCCCACTTTGACCAACCATATCTCATTTTAATTGATCGAATTTACAATGTTCCAGGGCAAGGAGCAGATAAACCAGAGACTGATGAGGTGTGTACAGTGCTCGGATGACTTATCTGGACATATCTTGCAAAAAAAGCTTAAACTTTTAGTTGCCACGGTCCTGAATCCTGCTTCAGAAAACATGCATTTTTTGTCCTTGTATTTTGCGTCCATCTTCACGCTTTTGAATTTTAAGAACATGGATGGTCTAACAACCCCTTGTTTTAATATCATTTCCCCCCTGATATGTTGCAGCCCTCTCTGCCAAGCCAATCCCTGTACAATCCTCGCCTCTCGTACCTTTCACGCGATGCTCGTCAAGAAATTGCAGACGAGGACCAGAGGCAGGTACGCCCTTTTTTACTCATGTCTTTGTACAATGTGGAATGCAACAGACAGATGTTTAGGCTAGGATCAAAAAGTTGCTTGGTTCATATGGTGTCGCGCAAATTGGAGCATTCATGTCCTCATTCCTGAAGAGGAAGGCTTTCTGAATCACAGTTCTGCTGAATTTCGTTCTTTTCCCAATGGTCATTGAGGAGATTGAACACCGGAATATTTTATGTACCCCGTGATCAAGGGCTGTTTGCTAATATTTAGCTGTTGTATTCTTCTTGACAAGCAGAAGGTATGAATGGTGCTGTTGATTTTCCACAGGCGGCTGCTGAAGCTGCTCGAGGAATCAACGCTGCATACGAATTAATGGAGCCTCGGCAACAGGTGGGACACTCTTGATTTAAAAGTGGACGGACTGGCAAGATTTGTGGCGCCCTCCTATCTAGGAAAAACGCAAGAGGTGCAAGTACAAAGCAACAAATAGGCAGGTTCAAAAACAAGGTTTTAAAAGTTTGACTAACCCACTGTTGCTTCTGGCCTTTAGACAAATCTGTGCGCCATTGAACAGAGAGGCCTCCCTCTGGCTTTGTGCTTTTTTTGCAGGCTGACTCTGGAGCTGCTAAGGGGATCAAGGCGACTACAGAGACAATCAAGAATGAGCCGAGGCAACAAGTACGGTCGCTGCTGCTCACTTGTAGTTGTGTCAATGCTGTTGTAGCACTGAAATGTGCTAAGCACGTTTTAAACAATTCTTAAACGCCAGTAAAACACGTCAGTAAAACGTGCAATACATCTTAATTATGTTTTAGGCTGCCTCTGGTGCTGCTGAGGGGATTAAAGCTGCTTCTGAAGAGATTGAGCGTTTGTCCTGGCAGCAGGTGTGTTTATGCGCACTTCAAGTCAATGTGCTGACTTCAAATTAAAGATGGGTGACAGAAAGAAGGAGTCTCATATATTGTGTTCTAACGTCATTTAGGCCTAATGTTTACAGCAACTTGCATTCCCCACTCAGGTGTTACCTGTAATTGTAAATTGTATCACCGAACCTTGTTAAGTTGCATGTTTGTAGCATCTAAAGCTTCCAAAGGCACTAGCTAGCTTAGTAGATGTTTGTCATATGCACTGCTCCTTGTTGATTAGGCCTCATCTGAAGCTGCTCAAGGCATTGAAGCGGCCACAAAAGAGACTGAGAAGGAGCCTTGGCAACAGGTGCAACCACCGCCACCTCTTAGAAGCTGTAGCAATGAAGTGTACAAAGCACAACAATCTAAACAGGCATTGAAGATCATGCATGGCCAAATGCATCCACTAGCACACCTGCTGGGGTTTTTGATACACACTGACTTTATTAGCACAGCTCACTTTAAAAAGCATGTGTTGAAGTGTGCGAGCTGCGCATGAGATACAGAGACCTCTTTGAAGGAATGCTTAAGACTCTGCGTGTGTTTGCTCCTTCGAGCTCTGAAATTATTCCTTTCTTAACTTGTCATCACAGTATCACTGATTTTGAGATCAATGCATTCCTAAATCAAGACTCATACAGACTCCTCAAGTTTGTGTCAGATTTGGTTTCAATTTTCGACACTGGTTGTTTTTGTTTCACCAGCCAATTGCCATCAGCCAGAGACTCGGGCTGTAGGCCATCCTTGTAACCCCTTGTAAAAAGCATGCCTGTGCCTGGAATTAAATTGTAGCTTGGGACCTGCAGCTATCCCAAACCAAGTATTTTCTTGCATAAGCCTCAAGGCAAAAGCCTTGTTCCTCTTTAATCCTTTGCCTTGTATTTCACTTATAATACCTTGTAACACTTATGCTTTTATGCTCATGCCCTTCTTGTCCTCAATCTCCTGCTTGCGCTCTTTGCAGTTTTCCATGTCATCACACTTTGAATGATGCCTATAACACGATATTTCACAGGGTTCTGCTGCGGATGGCAATAAAGGGATCTTTGGGATGAAACAAATCCCAGGTAATTGGTCACTGGAAAATTATATCAAGAACATATTGCAACAAATAACTAGATGTACATTCATATGATACCTAAGTTAACACACACACGCGCGCACACACACACACACACACACACACACACACACACACACACACACACACACACACGCGCACACACACAAACACACTCGTCACAGAGGAGTGGGCAGAGGCCCCTACACTTACACAGCTGGGAGGTGATGACCTCACCCAAGAGGCAAGGGGAGATGTTCTTGAAGAACCAGGTGTGTGTTTTGCAACAGCTATGGTAGGAATATCAACACGATAATATCTTTTTGAAGAGCAGAGCAACATTTTGACATTAGCCTGCATAATCACGCTATGTATTAATTGATCTTGAACATCAGCAACCAGCAGCAGCAATCCACATGGGCGTGCTCCTTTTGTTTCTTCTTTTTGAGCCCTGTGTTGTCAATGAAAATTGATTTTGTATATTCCCTTGTGCGCAGGCCATCCAAGCAACCCTTCAGCGCCTAGCACCAGCATTGGCCCAGAAGCAGGAGTTGAAGACGTTGAGTGATGCTTTTGTCTCCTTTGACAAGACCAAAGTAACCTCTTGACGCCAATGCAATAATCTGGGAACTGCTCACAAATTGCAAGATGGTAGCGATTTGTGTGACAAGATGTCATGTGATTTGCTTTGTGATTTGCTAGAATTACCAGGTGACAAGAGTACGTAATGAAATTTGTACCACGGAACTTTCCAGTTTTTTGCTATGGAAATTGTTAACGCTACACAAGTCAAAAGCTAAGACTTCATCAATCCTTTGTTCGGAGGGAAATAAAGGACAAAATTGATGTCACTAACTCGCTCAGCATAGCAAAGCAACCGCCCCTATTATAATCACATTTAATATAGTGGCGCTGCGCTTGGGGACCCTAGGTCCATTCAATTTACATAGCTTTTTCTGGCGCTGTGCTTAAGGTCTCTAGGAATAGGTCAGAGACCTTGGATTCATAGCCCATAATTGCAATCCATCATAGCCCATACTTGCAATCCATGCATAAGCTGGATACCATAACCTCGTCGTGACAGCCAAAGGTCTGCGACGAGCAAGGGCTTTCTTGCCCTTTATAGAATTCCAAAATGGCATGGCTCCTATACCTATGCCTGGCAGTTCTGGCTGCCCTAAGCCTGGCAGTTCTGGCTGCCCTAAGCAGAGTTGTGTGCAAAGAGAGCAGAGTTGTGTGCAAAGATTGTCTTGGAACTAGGTCCCTGCTCATCCCAGCTAGCCTTGCATGTGCAAATGCATGAGCTGTGCGTTTGCCCAAAGCTGGTGCTCAATGCATACCTGCATCCTCAAAATCCTCAAGATCCTGTGTTTGACCAGATGTGTGTGCCTAGTGTCATGCAAAGCAAGTGCAAAGCAAGCATCTTACTTGCAAGTAAGATGGCTGGTGCAGGCCTGTTGCAAACGCCCTTGCCTGTAGTGGAGGACGGCTCTATGGGGCTGAGACTTTGCAACTCTGAATCTCCGTTCTCAATCCCGGGTAGTGAGTGCCCTCTCCGCGTAACGCGTCACCACAACAACAAGCGGAATGCAATTGTGCTGCAGCGATATTGATTTTAACTTCCTACTCATCGCGAAAATACAACAATATGACCCCGCTCGGGAAACGCACGTGAATTTCGCGGCATCGCCATTCGAGACGGGAAGGCCCAGTCGGTTGGTACGCTCGGCTTGACCGTGGGCACGCCGAAGAATTCACCCATATCTTTGGCATAACCACCCAAGTTGACGTAAGACATATGTAACTCGGCGAGGATCCGACACCTCGAATGGAATTACAAACGTATGTATTGTTCCATAAGATTCCGCAAGCTTCACATTCACGAATATTATGGTTTGATAAACCATAAAAAAATAAAGTGTAAACAAAATGTCGTTGCACGGTGTTCTGCAGGCTGAACTAAAGAGTCGGCCGGAGGTTGTGAACTTGTCCCCTAGACTCCAGGACCTGCAGTCGTGTGTGCCCGATGAGGAAGGGAACGTTCCATTGCCTGAAAACACTCCAGAGGAAGCAATCATGGTTCTAAGGTGCTTTAGAGGCGTAGACTTTTAGAACAACAAGAGGCACCACACCTGTGTGCGGACACTCTGCAGCCAGGCTGTGCTGATATCCCGATGCAGGTGTCAGCAGCATCCCATGAAAAACTGAGGTCACCTCTTATCGCACACAGGTTCATGCTTAGAGGTGACCTACCACCAGCACCGAATTCCATGCAGGAGTGGTGCAGGTAAGCCTTTTTAATGCTTTCGCTCCTATAGAGCGTCAAGGGAGACATAGTAGCGGCAGTTGTGATGTTTCTCACTGTGAATGCCTGCAGTGCCAACCAGCTGTGGCGGGCAGGATGCGACTTTCTTGAACTGCCACGATTCTGTGCTCCATACCCTTTTCGACCCACTGTTCAGTGGCAGGCAGATGTGGCACATCTCCCTGGAGGGCGTAAGCTGCTTCAGGAACACTACTGCAACCTGGAGCGCCTCATGTCCTACACTGACCCCTCCTCTGCCATCACGCGGGAAGCCTATCATGGCCTAGTATCCTGGAGCAGTGAGCAAGCAACCAGCATATGGCCAGCAGGCTCCCTAGACGCCGTGCCAGAAGATTTTCTCATTCAATCCTCACTGCTGGGTCCTCAGCGTGCAGGAGGAGTGGACCCAGGTGTTGATCAGATTTCTTTTCTTGTAATTCAGTGAACTTCAGTTGCCACGTGCACAGGTCTTTCCTCTTATTCCCTGCTTGTTACCCTCCCCCATCTCAAGCTTCGTTGCTCACACTTGCCTGCAGTTTTGTACCACCCCACAGTTGCTGCTGCAAAAAGAGGAGAGACCACCACTCCCACAGAAGGTGGGTGCTCTTTCGTACCACGTTACAAATCCTAAAGTTTACGACTGAAGTTGGGAGTCATTCATAGCTTGACCCCTCCTTAGAATAACTCATCCTACTTATCTTTAGTTTTTTACTTCCTAAGAGCCCTTGGATATTGGGGTTTGACACCCGTTTCACCAACCTGCCTCCAGGCAGTCACCGAGAACCGTTCCTACTTTCTTTTAGGGCTACCACCACCAGACAAAACGCCAGGAGTCGTGGATCATGCAGGTGGGACCTGCTACTTTGCATCTCAGGATGTTTTTTTGTTCATCTTTGCTCAAAACATTCTATTAAACCCTGAACACACTGCAAATTGTCCAATGGAGTTGTTATTCTGGGCCCCCTGCCATGTGTGCCGTCATCTGGCTTGCTATCTTGCAGAGCACAATTGGCGGGGCTTAATGCCTGATCCTCTAAAGGCAGAAGGTCTCCCATGGTACAGCTCAGGCACAGGCTCTGGCGTTGTGCTGGGAGGTGGGGCTGTGGTGAGCCTGTTGCATCCTCATACCAAGCCCTCAGACTATGACTTGTTCTTAGTGGTTCCCTCCAACTTGAACATCCAAGATCCAAGCAAAGCTAGCACGGCACGAGAGGAGGCAGCAAGGGAGCTTGTCGACAAGATCCTCAAGTCTCTGGTCGCTTCTTGTCAAGGGCCTACTACCATGTTCGTAGAGAAGTCTCCCAACGTGGTTGACATCCTCATCCTCTCATCGTGAGTTCTAGCTTTGTGTCCCTTTTATTACCTTTCTGAGAAAGCAATCAAAAATCATTGTAATTTGTCAGAGGGGGACGACTCCCCCTAAAAAAAGGGGGGTGCTTTGTGTGTCATAACAAGGCAAGCCCAATCTGCACTTTTTATGACTGTCATGGGACCGTAGATTTTCTGGATTGAATGGTGCAAATTGGTGCCCCTCATAAGCTGCGGCGTGCAGGTCACTTTTAGCAGAGATGCAGTCCTGCCAGATCACCCAGGGACACAAAACATGATTGTAAAATCTGACTTGGGCTTCTCGCTCAAAAACCTGATCATTGCAAAAAAATCAAGGCAGCAGACCCAGTAGCTGAGCGGATATTAATTTCAGCCACCTCCACCAGAGAAAGTCGGCCAAGAAGGGCTTCTCGATCATGGACTTGGGCTTCTCGCTCAAAAGCTTGATCATCGCAAGAAAATTAAGGCAACAGACCCAGTAGCTAGGCAGATATTGAATTTCAGCTATCTCCACCAAAGAAAGTCGGCCAAAAAGGGCTTCTCGCTCAAAAATCTGATCATTGCAAATAAAATCAAGGCAACAGACCCAGTAGCTGGGCAGATATTGAATTTCAGCCACCTCCCCCCCCCAGAGAAAGTCGGCCAAGAAGGGCTTCTCGATCATGGACTTGGGCTTCTCGCTCAAAAACCTGATCATTGCAGAAAGAATTAAATTAACGGACCCAGTAGGTGAACAGATTAAATTTCAGCCATCTCCCTCAGAGAAAGTCGGCTAAAAAGGCTTCTCATTCATGAACGGGCTTCTCGATCATTGCAAAAAAATTCGTCAAAAAACCCAGCAGGTGGGCAGGTGTTGAGTTTCAGCCACCTCCCTTAGAGAGAGTCAGCCAAAAAGGGCTTCTCAACCATGAACTTAAGCTTCTTGCTCATAAACTTGATCATTGCAAAAATTGAAGTCAAAAGACTAGGATGGGCCAGAACCATATAACTATAGGTATACCGTAGGGCTACTGGTAGTATGGGTTTAAATTAATTATTTGGCCAGCTCGCAATATCCAGTACGCAAATAAATTAAGACAAGTGGGGGGAAGCGTCGCAAGCGACGCTGAAAAGTTGACAAAGCCAACGCGCGCGCTCTTCACCACTAACTACCCTCTGGCAGTACCCACACCCGTACTCCCCTCTTGCTGTGCGCTCTGCTGCTGCTGCTGTTGCTGCTGCTGCTGCATGCTGCGCGTGCGTGCGCGCGTTGTGGCCAGGCTCACCACAGATGCTACACCCCTGCTGTCGCCCCTGTGGTTGTTGCTGGCTGTATAGCTGTGCCCCTCTGTGGGCAGGTGCGTGCGTTGTGGCCTTCCCTCCCACACACTTTGCATGCTGCGTTTGCTGTGGGTATTGTGAGGAGGAGCAAACCCTGCACCACCAACATGCACATGGAGCAGTCTACCAACCAACGCACCAATGCACCAACGCACCGGAAGAGCAGACACGGCTTCCACAACACAAGCATGGCATTTCAAACACTTGTAATTAATCTAATAATGTAATAATGAAATTGAAATTAATGAACATGAGTTGCATGAAGCAGCGAGCTTTCCGTCCGCGCCTCTCCTTGACCCCGGACCCAGCAGGCACACTCAGAAACGTCTCCTGTCGACGCCTGTGCTTTCAGATGATGTTCGGGGGGGGCATGGGCTGGGCTAAGCGCCGGGCAGCTTCCTCCAGCTACCAAACATTGAGTCAGTTCTTTCCACAGCACTGCTCACTGCACCCCTGGTCACCAAAACTTGTATGCCCCGACAAAAATTGTTGCTTGGCCTGCCTGTCAAGTTTCAGACCTGGACGTTGGCTGCGTGGCTCTGGCCAGGCCCTGATTCTCAACTTTCCAAACTTTCGTTCCGGGGTGCGCCCAGCAGCACCACCCC
>Ga0307974_1001272_pt1 | contig 17250 bp, 17 predicted proteins | sample OrgLakmetagen784_FD_201812 | JGI IMG/M metagenome (GOLD analysis project Ga0307974, IMG submission 201812) | Saline water microbial communities from Organic Lake, Antarctica - #784 | ecosystem: Environmental > Aquatic > Non-marine Saline and Alkaline > Saline | place: Antarctica: Organic Lake... | reverse complement strand
GTGAGGACAAATGCATTAGTTGTGCTCAAATACATAAGCATGTGGTGTTCCCTTCCTTCTGCGTGTGCGCACCTTGACACATGCTGGACGACACAGCTGGACAGCAAACGTCAATGCACTGGTTTGCTCAAGCTCAGGGTGGGTTGGGGCATCAGGCTGGCCGATGAAAGCCTGCATTTGTGCAATTCAGCAAAGACAGGCAGAAAGTGTTCTATACATCAAGCAAAAAGAAAAAGAAAGACTACGCGGGCAGTGAAAGCCACTCCCCACATTTATCAAAGAAAAGGAGCCACTTTGGTACCGAGTACCGTAAAGCTCCTCCACTGCAAAAAGGAAAGGAAAAATCAACGGGGATCAGGAGGGTTGCGGGCTTGGCCTGAAACCGGTTCATCAATTACATACCCCTCAGCTTGAGGCGTCAAGCTGGAATTGTATGGTTGTGTATAGTACCGAAATTTGTTAAAGCCTCCCACATTGCATGGAGCATTGAATTTGCCTACTAGCTTCAACACTTTCTGCATCAAACTTGATCAATCTTGTATTGCTTGCCAATGCTATAATCTGCCTCCTAATTCGCTGCACCCACCGTGCGCTTGCGGATGAGCTCTTTTGGAGAGGGAGCCGTGCGTGCCCTTGCAGCTTTGACTGCCTGCACAACACATATGTTTGTTGCTGAGACAGGGCATACGTCAAGGAAAGTGCATGATAGCATTCTTCCTTCCATTGCAGGAGAAATGCTCATGGCCATATGTGTTGAATCACCACTGACATCCTCTTCACAATGTGTTGATTGGTATAGCAGCACAAAATGGCCGTGTGCATCATTGGAGTCACCCATTTGAAAAGCTAGGGCTTCATCAAGCTAGGGCTTCATAAAGCTATACAGAGCAAGATGCAAACTGAATTGAGGGACCTGGTCTGTCAGTCGTAGCTCAGATCTTCCTTCAGATTTGAGTGATGTGTGTTACAAATCAGATCCTCACGATCGCTTTAAGTGGCTCCCTTACAAAACCCAGTCACCTTTCAAGACATCCATCATTTCACAGTAAAGGGGACTCACTCAAACACATTGCCATTGCCATCCATATCTCTGATCCCTCAATCTCCAAAGTTAAGGCTCGTGCCAGCATTGTGGGAAATGTGTGATGATTAAAGTGATTAGACAGCAAAGCATGAAGGATAATGCCATTGCTACGACTGGTCCAAAGGAAAACCCTTCTGATCAGTTGGCTTGCTGCCTCAAACAGCAAGACACACACATATGTTGAAAAACACAGCTCAAAATATAATCTGACTAAGTTGCACCTGGGCCACATGCATGCCAAAGGAGGTACTAGTAGACAAAATATAATCTGACTAAGTTGCACCTGGGTCACATGCATGACAAAGGAGGTATAGGTAGAGTTATCATACGTGTGCATCGTGAGTTTGCATCGTGGATTACTTACAAATAAATAAAATGATGCAAAAAAATGAGAGTAACGCAGATGAAGAGCAAGAGTGATATCACTTTGCTTCATTCCAAAAGTTCTGGAGTTCCAGTGTTACAAACTGAACATGGCAGATATCTATACAAGGTTCTGCATGTGCCATTTCCTGTGATGTAGGCAGTCCTAATCAATTGCAATGCAGAACCTCCAGATGCCAATACACCTGCAACCCACCTTCCCTTCACACTGGTGGTACCATCTAGTATTCATCTAGTCACCATACCAGAGAAAGGTCTAGATACAGCACACACTAATAACAAACGTTCCTAACCAGCAATTGTCACGTCTTGGTTAGACCTCATTAACTGTGACACTGCCCAAGCACAAAGGACTGGGTACAGCTACACTCATGACAAACATTCCTAACCAATAGCTATGCAACAGACACTGAAGTCAGAGAGAAACCAGTCCGTTGAGCATGTCCATGCATGACATGTGGTTACAGGAGATAAGCAAGCACTGGGTTTGACATATATAAAGCCATTACTTTCACAGCCGCTTTGTGATGAAGAAGCGAGGCTCTACGTCCCAATAATTGTCAGCCACGCGCAAGCATACCAACAAAACATCTCTGCATTCCAGACATTGCTTCAGTAGCCCAGAACAGAGGACGGAGGAAGGTGCATGCATGCACTGCAACACCCACACCCGCACTCATATGCACCCACACACGCACGAACGCACACACAAGTACGCACACACTATTTGACACACACATACTCACATGCACACACACACACACAAGCACACAAACACAATGGAATTTTTTTGACACCAACCTTTGCGGTGAGCTTTGCGACTGAGCGCCAGCGCCCAAGCTTCAAAGGGAAGGCCTCGGGACTCTGGCTCATGATCCACCATTGCACATTGCGCTCTCGCAAGTCAGCACCCTGGGACCACACAAACAAATGCCAACACGTCAAGTGCTTTTAAATCCTTGCCACACTCCATTTGCGTGTAACATGTGCGTAATTTCCTTGCCGAATTTATATCACAGTTCATTCACACAATCAGTGCATGAACATGAGGCTAATCAGTTATATGAAAGCAATAGGGCAAGCCTTGATCACTTCAAGTGGCATCTTGAAAACTTGACTGCTTGTTCACTTCAACGAGCCTTCAACGAGTTGTTCACTTCTACAAGCCTTGTTTACTTCAAGTAGCATCTTGCAAAGTTGACCGCTTCTAAAGCAGTATCTGCTCACTCAGCAGATCGGCATCAGGTGTCAACGACAACCTGCACAAATATATGTGAGGCAACGAAGCGCAAGCGTTTTTCCTGCTCAACAATATACACACCTGCAACGGAACCTCAGGCTTGATGTCATAGCTGTCCAACCGGGTTTTCATTGAGGCAAGGAGACCTGGGATCTTGGAGTCAAAGCGGATCAAATCCACCTATTGTGTACCAGTGGGTGTGTGGTTGGTCGGGTGGGCGGGTGAGTATGTGTGTGTGTGTGTGCGTGTGCGTGTGTGTGTCTGTGTGTGTAGCGTATGTGGAGCTCACATTATTTACTTGCATGTTTAACCTGAAAGGGCAGCCACTTTGAAGTGCTAATGTGAGGATTTGAAAAAAATTGCAGTAGAGGGCATTGTCTTATGAAAATACAGGTCTCAGTGCACTGCAGGAAAGTTGTGTGCTCACCTCCATGCACTGGGGCTCCCCCTTGTACAACTGCAAATTAGAAAGTGGAAAACTTCAATATGGTATTTTTTTGGTTTGATTAAAGGCTTTTTCCAAGCTTCCGCTCAGGTGCCCCCCGGAGGCATTGCATGACTCTTTCCATTTGACATTCATTCTGTTGCAAGGCTGATGCTGAAAACATGCAGCCACTTTTCAACAGAGCAAATGAAGGAAGTCATCTGCAGGGAATGCAAATCTCTCCTCCTCAGCATAGCTTTAAGCATTTTGGTTTGACACGGGATTTTACGCAACTATGTGGGTTCGTATTAACCAGCTGTTGTGTCTTATAATCTCCTTATTTCCTGATTTCCAGAGAGATTGAGCACTGGCGCCCAATGCTCAATTACCGTTTTTGGCATGTAGAAGGGATCATTATTCAGGTTGATGTGCTCCTCCTCAAACCTCCTGGAGTATAAAGCCTTCACAAGCTCGTATGCCGCTACATGATTGTGGCCATCGAGTGCTGCATGCAACGTAGGTGTTGTTTTGTGTTTGCGTGTTATCTGTTGACGTACACACACGCACACACACACGCACACACACATGCAGATACAACCGTCTGCGGTAAATGCAGGTCTAGAGACGACAGCTGGCCCTGGAGGCCCTTGATTGCTGTGCACACACATCTGCCACGTTTCATTGTCACCTAGCCAGATTATTTACTAAGCTAAGATGCTAGGTGAGAAGAGTCTTGTCACATGAATTTTTGTCACATCAAGTCTTGTCACATCAAGTCTTGTCATTGGCACATGAAAAGCTACAGTGCACTGCAGTGTCCCTTGATTGGTGCAGGAGACAACGTCACTGAAATATACAATGAACGCTTAACATTAAAGTGCTACAAGCACAATACTCCCTGTTAATTCAACACCTCACAGGGTGGTCAACAAGGCTGCTACTCACTTTCTGGCATCATGGAGTTGTCATCTCCAGACTTGCCCAAAGCATTTTCCACCTGCAAGCACGTCCGGTGTTCTTCGTGCACTGTATTCAAAAGTGCGGCGAGCCAGATGACCATAGTTTGATCCTCCGTATTGCTGTGAAAAAGCAATGTACACTCTATAGCAGAGAAACTGGGATAAATAGGATGACGAGAATGCATGCAGGGGATCAGCATCGAAGGGTCTCCTTGTCGTGAGCTGCCTGCTTTCCTGGACTGAGTGCCAATGACTTCCTACCATGGCACCCCCTATTGGTACAATTTTTCCCAGCTGCGCTCCTCCAGCCTTTTTGGCAGTTGCCCGGAGACTGTCGCCCAGGCCTTCACACACTGCGCCCGCATCCATGCTCAGACCCAACCTTTGCCTGCACCCACGCACACGCACACACACACACACAGCAATGAAATAATCAAGTCAGATGAGCTGCAATGCAATTGGAGAACATGCACTGCAGGTTCGCAAGAAGGACTCGATCAACAGGAGTTGAGATTTGCCAGATAAATTGATGTCGGGTGCCGCGTGTGCACAGGTTGCCTACGTAGACTTACTCAGACAATTAAAGCTGCCCAAGTAAAGGCTTCACTCACTTTAGACAGGGCCCATTTACATCCAGCTGTTTACGTGCATCCTACACCCAACTGTCAAGAGCAAACCTTTGTGAAAAATTGATCAGGTACCTGTCCTGCATCTCTAGCATCAGGTCATCCAAAGTGAGCAGCCCGTCTTTGTCCTCCAGGTTCCAGTCCTGCAGCAGATTTGCATTGTGTTGGATTGATTATCCTTATCCAAATAATCTGGCTGGTCTCCCCCCATTGTAAGCATTGTTTGATTAATTAAATTAATTTTGGTGGGGCTCTGGCTAAGTAGGAGACTTGCACTTTTGCATAATTTTTATTGTGTTGGAGCGTTCAGGTCAAGCCTGCAACTCTCCTGATCCGCATTGATATGATGGAAAGAAGCTACATGCAGCTTGCATGCCGGCACACTTACTTATGACATCTCAAGAACCGAGACCTTGCACTTACAATGTAAGTTCAGGTGAAGTCTGCAACCCTCCTGATCCCCATTACTTTTCTTCCTTTTTCTTTGAGTGGAGTTTTCCAGTACCCGGCACCAAAGAGGCCCCCCCTGTTCCTTGCGGGGAGTGGCTTTTCACTGCCTGCGTAGTCTTCTTCCAATTATTTTCTTCATCCTTTTGAGCGTCAAGTGAAGGCATCCAGTCCAAAGCATACCATGTGCCGCATTGAGCGTATGTCGGGTATACTTGATCAAGTCTGTTGAGCATGCCCCTTTGGTCTTCATAATTCCATGCAAGTGCGTGCTGCTGTTCAAGCCAAGCACGCCAGCACGCCATTTCTAAATCAGGTTAAGGCTAGGATGCTTCATGCTGAAGTAACATCTCGTACGGTCCAGCCCTTTTTCTTCTCTTCTACTCCTGCAAACGCGCACCTCATCTGCAGGATCTTCATACTCTTCCTTATCCACACTGTCCGTGTGCATGGGCTGGTATTGGTCGACCCAGCCATTCCACCTGATGCGTGTCAAACAATAGGAAGCGTGTCGGGCTGCCTTGGTCCTGGCGTGAGTCCGGTTTCTATGGAAAATCAGTGTCCTAGCAATTTTGCCTCTGGTTTGAATGCTAAACAACATGGCTCAATCGCAATGTCCAGTACTGATACATCTGGCTAGCGCACTATACTCTGGCAGATGAATGTTTTGGAATGTACCATTGATGAACCAAGTTGATAGAGCAGAGATGGAAGTTGGCCCTATCAAAAGTAGGCTTTCTTGGCTTGTGTAACGATTGTATCAACGCACGTGCACGCGCACACACACACACGCACACACACATACATACTTGTTTATTTGATGCATGCATCCTGATATCCTGAGCAATATTTTCTTAAGGGTCATAATGAGCTGACGATACGCTTCAGGTGTACGTGCACACACATAACACACACATATAATATATAGGAATACAATCCCAAAACTTACATCAATTACAAGAATAATTTCTTTGTGGCTGGCCGAGACCAGTCAGCGACTGATCAGCCAAACAACCTAGCTGAAGGTCACCCCCTACTGTATATCAAGAATGCCTTGTGCAACGCATTATTGCTACAGCTTGCCTCTAATCACGCTATATTGCTTGCAATGCCTGGCTGGTGACACATTGAATAGAGCACTCTGTTGCATATACACATTAGATAGAGCACTCTGTTGCATGAACAAAGAGTCTGAAAAAGCTGCCTCTACCACGAGACTGCTGCTCCTTTAGTTTTCAGGCTGGAATCACACCGAGTATCATTATTAAAAGTTAACACAGACTGGCTTGTACAGCCCAGTAGTCATCACGTCATGTAATCTGCATAATCACTGCGTCATCACGTCAAGCAATCTGCATAATCACTGCGTCATCACATCAAGCAATCTGCATAATCACTGCATCATCACATCATGCAATCTGCACAATTACTGCACCATCACATCAAGCAATCTGCATAATCACTGCGCCATCACATCAAGCAATCTGCATAATCACTGGCCATCACATCAAGCAATCTGCATAATCACTCACCACCCGCTGCCCTGTCGCAACCAGGTGCGCTGCTGTTTGGCCGTGGGGCCCCAAAAGAATGACGGAATCCGCTCCCCCATTGCGCCCACCTCCACAAAGCTTGAGCCTCCCAGCTCACTAGTCATTCTGTCTCCTAATAAAGTGGTGCAAAGTCATTGTGATACTTGTGAAGCCAACCGTGGATCCTGGTTTGGCCTCACAAGATTGATCATAAGAGAGCATGGCAGGCACTATTGGCTTCCAAAGCTGTAAAATGTGTGCAAACACATACATTCGCAGTGGAACAAGCACAGTGGCGTTTTGTTGTATACATGTGTAAGTGCTGCGGTGGACCTGTCCAGGAGGAGAGTGATGAGTGCTATTTTGGCATATTAGATAACCCCTGTTTTTAGACAAGACTTGTCTAAAAACATGCTCCTGCACATGTACATGTTCCTTTATCGTTTATGCCATTTTTGCTCACCTCTCTCTAGGCCCCAACCATCCCATTCTTCTACCCCCTCACAAACAGCTTGAACAACAGGGCCTTTAGAGCTCTTGCCTGCAGTTTGGAGTTCAGAATTGTGAAAATATTATGCATAATGATTTGAGTGTTTGCATGAGGCTTTGGTGAAGGTCCTCCTTCCAACCAGGATTTGATATGGTGCACACCTTTGAATTATTGTCCTTTGATTTAACATTTAACACATTACACATGATCATCAATGACTGTCTCTTGCTCGTGTTAGGATTGTATATTTTGACGTTTCATTGCAATTCATTAGATTTAACCACAAACAGCTCGCATAATTAGCAACACGAACCAAATACTGAATTGGGCACAGATGTTCAACACGGCCTGTGCAGTTACAATTAGCAGAGCACTTAAAAGCATACCAGTTGCGTTGAAGGCCACCACAGCAGCGTCGCCATCTGCCTCGCCATCATCAGCATCTCCCTCCTCGCTTTCCCCTTTTACTTTTCCATCTGCATTCAGACCCTGTGTATGCACAAGTGCCAGCTTCTGAAACTTCGTCCCAGAAATGCCTTTGCTCCACAATGACGCAGATGCTGCAGCATTAAGGTGGGCACTCAACAAAGGTGCCTTACTAGGGAACAATTGTGCAAAAGCTGCACCGCACGGCAAATGCATTTATGAGTGTAAGTAGGTAAACAAAGGGTGACGCATGAATCCATCAGGTCATCAAATTTTCTATATTTTGGTCCTTTGAAGCTGCGGAGCTGTGCAGCAGCTATGATAAATTGAGCACAGCATTACGAGGAATTAAATTTCACTAAAAGCATCACAAAGAACTCAAAAGCATTACAAAGAACCCAACAAAAAGCAACAGCTTAAAGGCATGTAGCAATGTGCCCATGTACTCCCATCCAAGTATAAAGCTACATGTCACAACGGAGAAAAAAAGGAAAAGGTTTTGAACCAAGGCCTCACCTCATCGTCAATTTCAACCCCATCTTCGTCCTGCAGCAGGTAAGGCAGTAACAGCCGTCTTTTTGGCGTGATTTTGAAAGTGTGTGCATTCCAGAATGTATGAGGTTATATTCCGTCAGCATCGTTATTAACATTGATAGATTCCTCATGAAATGAGATGCGTTATCTCACTCCTGCCTAGCACTGCAAGAAAGCACTGAGCTAAAGAATGCCTGGAGAGCATGATGCATCATAACACAAGTATTGAGAGGTCAATTATTCTCTGTCCAGGCCGAAACTTGCTCAAGTTTCTTTGAAGACGTATCTTAGTGTGAAATGATGGAAAGCCACCTTCCACGTCTTCAATGAAACTTGAGCAAGTCTTGGCCCCTTGGTTGGTTCTAGGCCTAATCAAATGATTAAGTCAGTGACGATGTGTGTCAGGGTGCTGCAGCACGTATTTGTTTTAAGAATTAATGCAGCAAATAAAAACAGGGCATGAGGCAGTCCGACCTGAATCGTATGGCGCATTAGTTATTACCACACACATTGTCCTTTCCCTGAGTCTGCTTACATCAGGAATGAACGGAGCGATGGGCTGGTCAAGCACTTTGTCTGCCTCAATAGCATCCTCGTCCACTGCTATGGCTACTTTCCCGGTAACCTGTATGTTCAATCAGAATTCCGAAGGTACAGCCGTGATTAAATTTTTAGCGGGAGTGCCTCATGCAGAATGCTGCTTTACCTCATGCTAATGATAATTCAACAACAAAAATTCCAAGGCCGAGCTTGCCGTATTTCTGCTCAAAACACTTTTCACATGGCCTGCCAAAAGAGAGAGAGAGAGAGAAAGAGAGAGAGAGAGAGAGAGTGAGAGAGAGAAAGAGAGAGAGAGAGAGAGAGAGAGAGAGAGAGAGAGAAAGAAAGAACTGTTATCCGCCAAAGAGCGCCTACAGGCAACATAACTGTAATTTTTAGGGCCTTGTGAGACCTGGAATGTTTGGTCTGCATGCTTTTGTAGGCAAAGCATTTAACATTTGGGTTTTAAAAAGGCAGTTGTAAAGGCCACACAGAAAAGAAGAGAGCTTGTTGAGTGTGTACAATTAAGTGCACCCCGTGAAAAGGATATGCAGGAACGCCTCTGGTCAAGCTTGAACTTTGACTGGCCAATTCCTACTAATGCCTGACATCAATTGAAGGTATACCATTAAACGTATGAATGCATAATGCACAAAGAAACATTTACACATCCAAACACACAAACATTTACACATGAACGCGCATGCAAACACATGAACACATACACATGCACTTACGCAGAAACAAGGATTCTAAACATTAGCTCACACACAATTGTGCACGCACTTCATTTTAATTCCAGCGGATGTGGGGCCTTTTGGACCCTCTTTGGTGCTTGGCCTCAACGCCATCCAGTTGGCCATCTGGCTGATTGACTGGGCCAGGTTGGCTTGCTGCAGGGCCACCTGTGGCAGTGTAAGGTGCGTTGCACACACATGTGTGTATGTGTGTGTTTGTGCATGCATATGCGTGTATGTATGCTATGAGTCCCTTTCATTCAATACATGCACACTGTACGCACAAAGATCCCAGGAGAGACAATTTTAACTCATACACTGTGTGCAAGCATACAGGCATACACGCAGACAGATTGGCAGACAGACAGACTGAAAGACAGACAGACAGGCACTAGCACACACACACCTGCAGACACATACATGAACACGCACATTACACATGACACATCACACACACACCTGCCGCAGGTCCTCGTGGCTGGCTCGCTCGTCTATCTGCCCTTCCAAAGCTTGCAGGTCTGAGACCTTCACCACATCTGAGGCAAAGGATAAGTAGAGCAAGTAGAAGGATGGGGGCAGGTGTGTCGAGGGAGCAGGTTTGCTGAGGAGGTGATTGTGATTGTGTTGGATGTTATATAAATGCAAGGGATGGAGGTCGTACTCCCTTATAGACTTTTGATCCATTTTTAGATTGACTGGGGTGGCCTTAGGCCGCCCTGCAGTCTTTCTTTTGAGTGTACCTATGCGGATAAAAACATGATTGAATCAAAGACTCCATTTGATGTTTACAGAGCCAACTCAGTACTCTGAGAGCCAGCTTGCTTTTAGCAAATATGTGCTCCAATAGTTATGGGACGGAAGCCATGGTATTTCTTTGTGGGGCATAATTTGCAAGTCCAAGTGTAAAGAGTCAGCTGCCGGCTTCTCTGCCCACACCAGTCATTACCAGTTTCTTCGAAATAAAAACCCGTAATTTGTCTCATCACTCCCCCGAGTGCAGCAAAAGGACGGCTTCTCACTGACTGAAGCCACCCTCCAGCACAGTTACCACAGCGGCAACGCGCTGTTTTGGAACAGATGCACCGTATCACACTAAAACTCCCACGTGCTTTGTCACAAAACTCCAGTGTGTGCAAGAGATAGGCAGCTTCTTGCTGGCAAAACTCACCTTCCAGCACATCAGCCACCGCCAGCTGCACTGCTCTTTTGAATCATACACTGAATCACATCAATCCCACGAGAACAGCAAAAAAAGAAGCCTCTCACCGACTAAAGCCACCCTCTAGCGCTTGACTCATCGTTTCACCTCCGCTGTTGCACACACGCGTAATTTGACACAAGTGCAGCAAAGGACCAACTGCCATAACCCACCTTCCAGCACATCGGCCACCGCCAGCTGCACCTCAGTTTTTACATCCCCTAAGCTCGTCTCTAGCTGGCTCAGTCTGTTGTGGAACAGAGTGTCCATGTCACGAGTCTTCCCTGACTTCTTTATCTACAAGACGGAAGGAGGCAGGCGGTGATCATGAGATTTAGACATTGCATGTTGCGTCTGTATTCCCTACTTTGCCTGCATGCAGGTTTCTTCAGACAAAGCAAAAAGGATTTCTACGATGATGATGTCCAGTCGCAGCAACAGAGAGTATCAATTTCCCATTTTTTCTTTTGCAACAGGAAGATTAATCGTGGTCATAATTGCTGATCATGCATCCACATACGCGTACCAGTCTAGATCAAAGTGAATGACCACACACACAGAGACGCATACACACGCGCATGTGTCTGTCTTGCCCTTTTTGTACGAATTATTCAAAGGCTTTACCTTGCCTAGCACACCTCTTGTTGCTCTATGAGGAGCAGCTCCAGCATCTTTAGTGCTTAGCCTCCCTTTGCCAAATAAAAACCCCATCCTTCACCCTTTACGTCATTGCCCAACAGAAACCAACCAACAAGCCTAACAGCCCTGATATTCGTCAAGAACCAGCAACAACAGGACCAGCAGACTCCTTCAGGACATAGAAAGCATTACACTCATGCCCAAATTCAGACATTACAACTATGTCAAATGCCTTGCTCACACACACACGCACACTTACACAAACACACGCACACACACACCCTCCACCAGCTCTCTAGTTAATTAAACCATGCGGTCAGCAACAGAACAGCATCAGGTCAGTCAGTCAGTCACTGGCCTCGACCTGCTGCCTCAGTCAGTCACTGGCCTCGACCTGGTCAGTCAGTCAGTCAGTCAGTCACTGGCCTCGACCTGCTGCCTCGTCTAAGCTAGCCACAGAGGCCTTATTTTGCCGTCCAATCTGCCCTTGCCTCCAACCTTTGACCCACAACAAGACTCGCACCTGCTCCAACACATCCGCCATCTGATCATGCAGCAGCATCAAGTCCTTGGCCTTCATCTGCTGTACACTTTGGCCCACAGACCCAAGCTCCGCTGTTGTGTGGTCCAGTTTGGCAGTCAGGGCTTGTAGGTCCGCGTACGATACCTCCTGAGGCTTGCGGGCCTCGCTGGAGACCTGGAGGGCCACACGTAGGTGCGTGTGCGTGTGTGCGCGCGAGTGTGCATGTGTGCGTTATGAGCTTGTTATTGAGCTCCTGGCATTTGCCTGGTGAGTTGCAGAGCCCAACATCCTTGTGTATGACGCAGTCAAAGGTTCAAACGCATGGGGATGTCTGGAGGCAGGCTTGCAGACCTCTTTTTAGACCTGAAGGGGTCAGGTCATGTGGGTGGGGGGCTGTACATGTTTCACAGAATCATGGCTGCTGTGAAGTGCACGTGATCACAGAGCCTAAAGCTATTACAGAGCACAGAAGCTACTGTGGGATGCACATCAATATTGGGGTCCAAAGGCCACTGTATGATGTATGTCTTCACAGATTTCACAGGATCCGTGAGGTGCACATCCATATAAAGTCCAAGGCAACGCGACGTACACATGGAGTGGGAGGAGTAAGGTGCATGGTGCATGGAGAGGAAAATAAGTGGGACAACCCTGCTGCCTCGGGTTTAGCCTTGTGCAAGCAAGAGTCGATGGCTTGCAACCGTAGCCGACCTAATCGACATTCAACAAAAGACCGTTGTCCAACACCACAACAGCCACGCACTTTGTCAGACTTTGTTCATTTGTGATTTGTGACCTTTAAGTTCAAGGCTTATACTTAGCAACATAACAAAGTCATCTTGAGCCACGTCCTGGACAGCTCATGTGCTCTGCTGTACATAAATTGTGCTCTACACTCCACAGTACAAACACCCTGGCACTGACTACTGTCTTAAAAGCTGGACCTCAAGCTCCATGCCGTAACAGCGATTGTAATTGGAAATTACTGCCTCATTTTTTGGGTAGGCTCCCTCGCACCAAAATTGATTTCAGCTGTTGCGTCTTATCGGTCCTGATTCCTGCCTCTCACACTGGCGCAGCTTGAAATTACGCTCAAACGTTCTCAGGGCTGGCCAGAACCGCGTATGTAAATTGTATATGAGTCATATAATATGACCCTACATTTGGTGATTTCTCTGCCAAAAATACCGTGTATGCACCGTACCGCGTATATATTATATATACATATGGTTCTGGCCAACCCTAGACATCTGGTGCGTCTTCATGTGAGCTGGATGGAAGCAACATTACCATGATGTCAGCTTGCAGAACCACGAGCACATTCTGGAGAACTCACCGCCATAATGTCAGCTTGCAGAGCCTCATGCATATCCCCCATCCTGGCTTCAACGCCCTGCAGCTGCTCTACCCCCGCAGTCGAAATGCCTTGCACAGTTTCGCCCAGGTCTTCGTGCCGCTTTGTCAGCTCTTCAAGCAACCTGCAAGCATGGGAGGCACAGCAACACGGGCTGGGAGCTTTGTGTGCATGTGTATGTGTGAACCTGTGTGCTTCTTAAACAGTGTTGCGCTTAATGAGGGAAACCCACAGGTACACAACCCTAGTATTCACCCACCGTCTCAGCCGTGTACATGTACGCATGCTAACCCCTAGCCCTTAAACCCTAACCCTAAGAACCTGTAAGCCAGCAAGTCCAGGATCCTAACATTTCCCCCCCATCCCCCTGGTATACACGCGCATCAGTACCTGTGTAGCTCTTGATTGTCGGCTTGCAATGTCTTTGTTTGAGCCTGTAGCTCCCCTATTTGCTGCTCTGTCTGCTGTCTGCTGCCCCTAGGAGTGTGTGTAGCAGGCCTGGTGGACGCATCTGCTGTGCCAAGCCTGCGCTTGTGTGTGTGCGTATGCGTGTGCATACGTGTGTGTACTTACATATGCACGCGTGTGTGTTCTGGGTGCTTAAGCTGCAGGCACATATGTATATTAGGCTGAGCCTTTGATTACAAGGGCAAGCAGTGTGTAAAGGTGCAACAGTGATATGCAATGAACAGCTTAGAGAGCTTCACATTGCCATTGCAGCAAAGCCTGAGGTCCTGGCAGGTGCGGAGCCACTGCACACGTGGCCTGCACTCTGCTCGCTAGTGTAGCTCGCATGTGGTGCATGACATACAGGTGTATTTAGTGTACGTAGAAGCATGCGTAGCATGACGTGGGTGTAGTATTGGTGCATGACAAAGATGTACACAGGTGGATGCACATCCTCCCTTTGCAACAATTTCTAGCTAATAAAAGCTGTAGCTCTTAAAAATACAGCTTCATTTTATACAGAGGTATAAAAAGGCCAATACGAGAGAGAGATACAGCTAATCTAGCTATCAGGATACAGCTCCTCTTATAAGCTACAGCCACAGCTCCCGTTCCCGGACAAGTGACATGTCACTCAGCTTGCGCTGCCCCCCCTTCCCTTGTTCTAAGCCTTTCTCAAACATTGCAGGCGCCCTTAACACGGACACACACACAACACACCTCTGCAGAGAGCCTGGATTGCTAAGGGGTGGGGTGGAGCCACTGTTTACGTGGCCAGCACCCTGCTGGTGTGCAGCAGCGTCACCTCCAGCACCCCCTTGCTGTGTAGCAGCTCCAGTTTCTGCATCTGGTTGCTGTGCAGCAGCTGACCCTCCTCCTGTGATGCCTTCACGAGTTACGGACGAGGCTCTGCTGTCTGAGCCTCCAGAGGGGATCTGGGGGAAGTGTCCCCCTTGCTGGCTGCCTGATTCTGTGTGTGGTAGTGTTTATGTGTATGCGTGTGTGTGTGTGCGTGTGTGCGCGTTAATGCGTGTGTGAGAGTAATTGTGTTATTTGCATAACATAATAATCACACCTCTTCCCCACTGTCGCCTTGAAATAAATTGCGGAGACAACTGCACATACACACTCACACAATGTAGTACCCTTGAAACTGTTTCACAGCCCTACCCCCAACCTCAAACCCGCCCACACCTACACCCACACCCACACCCACACCTGCTATATCCCCTGGCTAATGTGGGCACCAACTACTTATGACAGCTTTGAACCCCGTGTGAAACAGAGGCAAGCACGCTCATACCAGGTATGCTTATGTATATGCTTATATACACGTGCGCTAACACCACGTGCATGCACGTGGCATGCAAGTCACGTGTGTGCAAGCACGCTTATACCACGTATGCGTATACATACAGACGCTAACACCACGTGCATGTATGATCGATTTACACAGGGGTGATTAATACCACGTATGCGTATCAATACGTTATCTTACACCACGTGCATGTATGATCGATTTATACAGGGGTCACCCGATCTCAGCCAACACTGCCATTGCGAAAACAGTCACGGGTTCCATGTCGCTCAGGATACCTGAGCCTTGTATATTGTTGGGAGAGCCCAGAAGGGACCTCCTCCTGAACTTGCCGTCGGGCAAAGAGGGCAGAGGCAGTGAGCCTAAGGGCAAAGACTGTTGCCGCAGTTGCTGCTGCTCATCCAAGGACAGCGTGCACTGCAAATATAAGGGGCAATTCATGAGGGTATTTGGTAGATATATACAAGGGTATGTCTACATTTGAAAGGCATAGGTTTCCTAAAACTCGAACATGTGTATACAAGGGTGTATTACAAGTGCATACAAGGGTGTGTGTGTATAAATGGGTGTAGGGACAGGGGGGGCTCAAGCTGCTGCAGGTTTCTAAAGGCATGGGTTTCTTGATACTCTAATACGTGTAGTTGAAATGCACTGCAAATGGCCTCTGAATGAGAGGTTGTGTAACACGTACAGATGCAGAGGTTCATTAACATGCACACATACTTAATCCAAGCTAGTACATTGTGAGCATGTGCAGAGCTTAAAATGCTTCAAAAGGCCACACCCTGTGCAAAGTGGCCGACCCGACTGTGAAGTCACAAGCACTGACGACTGTAGGCTACGGAACACCCGTTTTGTGCGTGTCAGACCAGCATTGCAAGCAAATCAAAGTGTGGTCACCCCTTGACATGACAAATCAAAAACGTGGTACACACAAGTCGCTGCATGTGTGACCCGAGAGGGGCCCCAACAGCAACAGCACGCGCAACCGAAAGCACAGAGGCGAAGGCGCGCAGCAGCATATACAAACCTCAGTGTCTGGAATGTCGATCTCCATCTCAGAGGCCATCTGCTCAACAGCAATGAGCTTGCCACCGAGGTTGTACACGCCTGTGAGTTATGAGGGGAATTAGGCGTGTACATATGCACGCGTGTGGTTATGTGTGTGTGTATGTGTGCGCGTGTGTGTATGTATGTGTGCACGTGTGTGAACGTGTGTGAGCATGTGTGTATGCTTGTGCATATACCGTGTGTGCATGCACGTGCATATGCATATGCATATTTCTGAGGGGAAGGGGGGAAAAGGGGGTATTGCCGCACCATGCACAAGAGACAAAGCTCACCCTTCCACGCACAGCCATGCAGACAAAAACGCTCAATCGCTCCACGCATAGGAGACAGCGCTCACTTTACCACGTACTAATACACAAACCCACATCGCACACTCATAGGGTTGGCCAGAACTGTATTCATGCCCTGCATATGACCATATATCTGGTGATTTCCCTGCCAAAAACACCGTATGTACACCGTACGCAAATGGTTCTAGCTAACACTACACACTCACCAATCTTTGCACATAGACATTCCCCACTCCACGCACCAGCATGACACCTACCACTGCTCCATGCACAGGCCGCACATATAGACGCGCTCACCACTCCACGCAAGAGCCAGAGCAAACACATTTGCCACTCCACGCATAAAAGACAATGCAAACACACGTGCCACACCACACACCTACAGGGGACTTACTACCACTCCACGCACAGGCTTGCAACCAGACACGCAAAGCCATTCACGCATAGAAAACTTCTCCCCTCTACGCACAAGGGCTGTGCACATGCTATGGCCACTCCATGCACAGCATGCGCGCAAAGCACACCTATTACTCCACGCACAACAAACAGTATTACTAATCCACTCACCGACTTTAAACCCACAGCGCACTTGGCACTCCAAGCACAAGCTTACACACACAGCGTACTTGCCACCCCACTCAAGCATAGCAAACACACTATGCACCCTTCCACAAATAAGGTCAAAGCACCTATAGTCGAGCATACCCCACACCTAAGTTGACTTCCCCCCTACCTGCAAGCTTCTGCTCCAAGACATCTAGTCGGGATGAGTTTGTGACAATGCCTGGTAAAGGAGAAATCCTGCTGCTGCTGCTGCCACCACCCCCTCCAGCCTCTTGATCTTGCTGATTCTGCTGGGTGCTGCAAATGCAGGTAATCACGTGTGTGTGTGTGTGTGTGTGTGTGTGTGTGTGTGTGTGTGTGTGTGTGTGTGTGTGTGTGTGTGTGTGTGTGTGTGTGTGTGTGAGAGAGAGAGAGAGAGAGAGA
>Ga0307974_1001271_pt1 | contig 17251 bp, 11 predicted proteins | sample OrgLakmetagen784_FD_201812 | JGI IMG/M metagenome (GOLD analysis project Ga0307974, IMG submission 201812) | Saline water microbial communities from Organic Lake, Antarctica - #784 | ecosystem: Environmental > Aquatic > Non-marine Saline and Alkaline > Saline | place: Antarctica: Organic Lake... | reverse complement strand
GTTTATTGAAGAAATTGGAGTGAGAGGGCACGTTCGTTGGCATTTTATTGTGCTCAAGTAAGATTGAGCAACAGAATTGAGAGCACCGTACAACAAAAGAGCAAGGAAACAAGTGGTAACAAGAAACAGGAAGCGCTTTGTTGACAGAGGCGGTGTGAAATTGCGTTGCAGTAAAAAAATGTGCTTGCACCACAAAGATGAAAACTTCGACGTACCCGGCCACGATTACGATAGCTTTTGCTGCTCAAGTCATAGCCTAGATGTAACTTACTATGTATAAATATAAATATGATATGTTTACTTTAGATGTGTACTAGATGTATACTTCAGATTTACTAGATGTATAGTTTAGATGTATCTAGATGTACACTTTATCGTGCAAGCTGAGTGCAGCTGGACGCGCAAAAACGCCTACTTCCCTAGGACACCTACACCCTTCCCACCTGCAGAGCTGCATGTGCTTCACAAGTCTGGATGGCCTCTGCGACAGGCAGTAGCAGCAGTTGTAGTTGCTGGAGGCAGTGCTGCAGCCCAGCTATAAATGTGAGGCCAGGGCTGTTGTGTTCTGAGCTGCCTCTGAAATGGGAGGATAGAGAAAGCTGCAGGTCTTGGTCTTTGGAGGCCCTGTCAGAATTTGAAATAGGGGGTAGTCGGGAAAAAATGATGGTTAGCAAGAACAGCCTCGTCAACAAATTGGAAACTGATGAGCTGCGGGGTCTGCAAGTGAAAGCAGCTCCGTACTTGAAGTGGTGGCACTCAAGTAGGGGTGGACAGAACTGTATACACACACCATATAGTACCGTGCATATGGTAAATTGTCTGCTTAACTATGTGTATGGTTTTGGCCAACCCAAAACATGAACTGCTAGCTAATGTGGCCCTGGCACTCCATTTACACTGTGCACTGAACGCTTGGTGTAATGTGCTCTGAGTGCACTGATGTGCATGTAGAAAGTATATACCGTACCTTACCGTACTCATCCCGCCAAAAAAATAAATATTTTATTGGATTTTGCACCTTCCCTGCACCCCAAGAATAACTATTCTCCCCTCCCCGCATCAACCCCGCAGGGTTTCTGACCCAATTAAGTTACCAGACAGTATAAAAGCCACAAAAGGTCAAAAACAAAATCACCGGTCAGTTGCATGCTTGTTTGCATGTTATTTTACTATCTCCAATCAATCCTCTCTGTTCTACTACCCCTTTGCTGCCCCCCCTCTTTTCTGCTCCCTTTTCCTCTGCTGCTCTTCGCCAACGCTGTTGCTGGTGCTGTCCTCACTGCACTCGCTATCCTCGCTGCTGCTGCTGCTGTTGCGTGCAGTGCTTGTGCTTGCACCAGCTGATGGTGCTGCTTGGGTACGAGCAGCCTTGGTGCGTGACCTTGTTTTGTGCACCAGCTGCCCCAGCTGCTCATCTCTTAGCTGACTTGACTTGTCCAAGCTGCCTTGTACCCCACTTTCTGGATGACACTGGCGATGCTGTCCTTGAACTCACACAGCTGCTGGTGGGAGGAAAGACGTTATTTAAACCAATCCCGCGTCAACCCCGCAGGATTAAAAATTATATATATTAAACGTTACCGCACTCACCCCGCAGGGCAAAACACGATATTAATGCGGGGTGATATCGGACGGAAAGGTACGGTAGTAAGTAGAATGAAACAAAGTAAAAGTAGAAAATTATCAGCCCAGGCACTCTGTAGCCATATCTTGTGCTCTCGCCAAAAGACGCTTCTTTTTGGCAGTAGCCTTGAAACTCACAGTGCACAATCCTCACTGTTAACACATGCCCTCCAACTGCACTACTAAACAACACATCAACGTACTCAAAGGTAGCAAGTAGATGCGCACCTGCAGTGCAACAGCAGGATGTTCAGACAGCATGTGCAGATTGCAGCCAGGGACGTTTGAACGGTGTCAATCACGTCTGGCTTCTGGTGATCCCAAAACATTTGCGGGAGGAACGCCTGCAGTTGTAGAGTTTTTGAGGCACACATCATATCAAGGAAGTTGCAGCCCACCAATGCAGCTCATACCAAACAAACCTCTGCAGCATAAGTTGGTTCTGGGAGTGCACACAGGGGGTGGCTGTCCTTGTCTTTGCAGGATACGTGCCAACTACAAGGTGAGATCTGGCAGAATAAACGTTGCCAAAGGCACACAACTTTTTGAGCACAAGTGGCACAGGGAGCGCGAGGTTGATAGGGAAGTACAGCTCCAATTTCTGGAGGTGGAGTGCGATAGGAAGTACCTGGGTGCTACAACTCTAGGGGAGCCAAAGGCAGTACGTAGGTGCTACAACTCGTGTCTTTTCACAGGCACTTGTCCAAACAAAACACCGCAGAAGCCTTGCAAGCCAATCTACTTTGCCTTTATGCAAGGCCCCTTCTTCCCACTCACCTGGGCATGAAAAAACTCAACAGCTAAGTCACTGATCCTACTGGCGATCTGAGCCTGCGCCACGCGAATTAAATTGTCCCCCTCTCCTTCAGCCCACGAAATGATGACCTGTACGTCATGTCATTATATAGCAAAAGCACTGATGTGGATGGCGCAAGCAGAGGCTTCAAATTTGCTCGTAGAACATTCAGTTGTATGAACATAATTGCGTTAGGTAAAGATGCCACTACAGACAGGGCACTTGCTAGCTGTTCGTCAAATTTGCATGTCATGCCGCCACCCAAACACCTCACACATATTTCAGACATATCACCAACACACCTGCAAGAGCACGCACGGGGTAACATACAGTACACAACCTGCCACATGCAACAGCAAGGGCACGTTTCATGTCAACTATTTTATTATGATTTATTATTTTTAACCGCCTAAAGACCAACCTTATTATTTTTATGACGGCCTAAAGACCAACCAGCTGTCATGCCAGCTCCAAATGTGTCTATAGTGTGTAGGGGCTGTTTGCTTCCTGTTGTGTGCCTGTCTGAATTTTCTACTTCATAGCCTAAAGAACAACCAGCTGCTACGTCACCTCCAAATGTGTCTATAGCTGTCTATATTGTAAGACAATGTAAGTATACCATGCACATTTTCCACAGAGCGTGTTCCTTTGAAGCACACCTCTAGGTTGCGCAAGTTGGGCGTTGAGAGCACAAGGCTGGGGACGATGAAAGGCGAAACCAGCTTGAGCACCTCCAAGCTTGTTAAGGGGGATGCATTTGTGGGGAACAGCTCTGAGATCAGGGTGGTAGCTAGGGTAGGGTCTAGTAGGAGCAGAAGGCTGTTCAGTCTGCAGCGGAGAGGGAAATCAAGATAGCACTGTTTATAGACTCCATATGAGTAAATCTCTTTCACCATACTTGCTGTAGTCACGGCATTTCTATGCACGCAAGGTGGGGTTGGGCAGTAGGTTGCCGGTAGCGTGTAATGCAGGATGCAGGTGATTGAGGAGAGAGCAGGAAAGCACAGTCGTTCAAGACGATGTTAGCATCATAACCTTGCTACGTGGCCTGGAACTCACATTCCACACATACACACAAATACACGCGTTTGCACGCACACATAAACCTACATCCACACACAAATTCACACACCCACATGCACGTACACACACATACACACATTTACGCACATCCTATAATACAAACTCGGATTCATGCCGTGACGCTTGCTTGTGCATTCCCATCTCACATACTAACGCGCCGCCAAGGATACACAGGAGGCTGATCGACACATTGCAAGGTACGCTTGACTCACTGTGTCATACTGAGGGTGCGCAGGTTGGGTGCCAAAGATGACAATGGCTGCTGCCACTCAACGGGCTGCTCCACAAAGTGAAGGCTGAGGCGCTCCAGCTGCTCCAGCACTTGAGCAGGGTGCACCCGATTGATGCGCCCTGTGGATTTGGGTGGCCAGCTTTGGTGAAATGGCTTGTGTTCGTAGCAGTGTGTTCATATAAAACCTCGGAGTGCAATTAAGGTGCTCAAAGGAGATTAGGTACGCACACACACATCCATCTAGCAATCATACAATGTTCTGAGCCAAAGACCCTCTGCCTAGCATACACATACCTGATCAGGTACATAACCACTAAGGTGCATAACCACTAAGGTACATAACCACTAAGGTGCATAACCACTAAGGTGCATAACCACTAAGGTGCATAACGACCAGACCCTGTTTTACAAGCATGACTAGCAATAAACTATGAATCACGCACCAACGCTGAGGCTCTTGAAGTTGGGGTGGGCCTGAAGGCAGGCCGCCAGGCTCTCAGTTAGCTCAAAGTGGGTCAGCACGAGTTCCTGGAGGCACGTGTTTGCCCTCAGAATGCTGCAGATGGTCAACACAAAAATCAAACGGTTATTCACACGTACATCAAACAAAGCGCAATCAAGCTTATTCTCAACTCCAACAAAAATGGGTCAGCCCCAGCCCTACTGCACAGATTATACCAACTCCGCGGTCCATATTTGCATTACCTCCAGAGGCGCACGCAGATACCTTGAAGAAGGCTTGATAGCCATGCAGCCAGACAACAGCAGGTCTTCAGTGCATGGTGCACAAATAGACACAGCACGGAGAAGTTTCAGTTAGGTGCTTGCACATGTGCCTAACCAGCACTTACAAACATTAGTGAGGGTTTAAAGGTTTGCTCACGTGATACAAAGGTGCAAACATTGACACATTGTAAGCACACTGCTTGCTGCATGGATGCAACTGCTGCTGCTGTGTGCCTGGTGTCAACATGTGCTGGTGTCAATATGTGCTGGTGTCAACATGTGCTGGTGTCAACATGTGCCTGGTGTCAACATATGCTGGTGTCAACATATGCTGGTGTCAACATGTGCTGCTGTCAACATGTGCTGCTGTGTGCCTGGTGTCAACATCTCCCGGACATGCAGTGGACAGACACCATCTCATGCCGTGGCCTGAGACAGACGCGTCTTAACGTTACAAGACAAAATTACAAGTGCGAGCGAATTGTCAACTGCGACTCAACTACTCAGAAGCTCTCTCTCTCTCTCTCTCTCTCTCTCTCTGTGTGTCCCTCTCTCTCTCTGTGTCCCTCTCTCTCTCTCTTTCTCTCTTTCTGTCCCTCTCTCTCTCTCTCTCTCTTTCTGTCCCTCTCTCTCTCTCTCTCTCTCTCTCTCTCTCTCTCTCTCTCTCTCTCTCTCTCTCTGTGTCACTCTCTCACTCTCTCTCTCTCTCTCTCTCTCTCTCTCTCTCTCTCTCTCTCTCTCTCTCTCTGTGTCCCTCTCTCCCTCTCTCTCTCTCTCTCTCTCTCTCTCTCTCTCTCTCTCTCTCTCGATTTGGCTCTTGCACTGGAGAAGACACAAACAGAAGCAACGACACCCTCCTGACGCACCTCTCTATGGCCTGTGGCAAGGATGCCTCAAAATGATTTGACACCTCAAACGCGATCAAAGGTAGGCCAACAAGGGAGGTGACTTCGTCGTACAAGGGGCCCACAGTCTGGAAGCGTAAGCATGTCAGGTCCCTGTGGCGAGGGGGGGGGGATAGATGCATGCATTGTTGTGTCATGCTAGATACTTGCAACTAAAAAGGTAAGAACCGAACAGAACAGCAAGCAAATTATGTCTGACAATGCCTTGTCTGTGGGCTTGTTCGTAGTCTAAAGTGGAGCATTGAGGAATCAGAACAGACACTGAAGGCTGCTTAATGCAAGGGGCTAGATTGAAGGGCACTAAAAAACAGCTTTCACAAAGCCAGGACACATTTGCAATACAGTCTTCCAAATAACCAAGGCAACCAAGTAACGCATCACACACGTTTGTGTGAGGTGCGGAGGATACCGTAAATTACCGTACTCACTCACCTCAGAACCCAAATCTCATAAATATTGAAAGTAACCACAGGTAACCCCGGACCCTTGAAAAAATTTTTGCCATTCCCACACCAACCCTTAAGGGGAGTTTAGCCCAGCGCTTGCGCATGTGTGTGTATGTATCTGTGTTAGTATGGGCATGTGCGCGCATTTCCATGTGCCTGTTTACGTGTGTGTGTTTATATGTGTGTGTGAGAGTGTGTGTGTTGATGTGTGTTTGCGTGTGTGAAGTGCATGCATGCATGTGGACACGCACTTGCAATTGCGCATTCAAGCACGCATGTCAGCTTGTGCATGTATGCGTGCCTATTATGCCAATGCGTGCACTTGGTTGCCTGTATTGCTAAATGTGCATGTGTGCGCATGTGTGTGCATGAGTCATGGTGGCAGGGGAGCTGGAGCTTTGACTGGGTTAGGAGGGGGGCAGGGAGAGCGAAAGAGCCAACTCCTCTCTGTTCGTCCACCCACCAAACTTTATTTTTGCCAATCCCAAACCCGGAGCCTCAAAAAGAATATATACCTATTAAACGATACCGGAACCACCCTGGAAGGCAAAAGACGTAATTAACCCGGAGTGATATCGGTAAGGTATGTTAATGAATTATACGACAATAAATCTCAGTATGATGCTCGTACCTAAGCTTTGACAGACCACAGAATTCTTGGGGAATGGTCGCATCGTAGCGCAGTGTGTCAAGGCAGAGGTCCCTGAGACAAGGTTCAGTCGAGCAAGGAACATATTCTGAAATAGTATTGAAACAGGAAGTATCTCCGGCTTGTTACACATTAGGCCAGCGGTTCAGCTGGCAGCCTGATTGGGAAAATGCTAACAAGCACGCATGTGTCGTTGCCTGGCAGTGTAAGCAGACACACACTCAATTTATTGATAGGACAAAAAGCATCCATCCATAGTGGAGAGAGAGAGCTAATTCCAAGCACAGCCACAGCACACAAGTAGATCCGTCCGTCCATCCATCCATCCATCCATCTGTCCATACAAACACACACATACATACCTTAAGCCCGTGAGGAGGCTGAGGCAACACAGACCCTCCCCTGTACAAGAGGGGGCAGGGTAGTTTAACATATTGTATTAAGAATGAATAGAAGCATATAATGGCTACCTAAACACATTAGGTGATGTGTTGGGGGTAGGCAGTTTTGCAAAGAGGGAATGAACGAATGACAGTAGCTGGGGAAGGCAAAGGTCCCTTGTTCGGTTGCCTGGCTACAGCTTACATTGTTTGCTGACGAGGCCAAATCGAATGCAAGACAAGCCCTATTACGATTGCGTTGAAAATGTGCGGCAATGAGAGCCAAACCCAGGCTTCGGATAGTTCTAAACAAAATATAACCATTTGTGACAAGTGTGCAACGACGAAAACCAGCCCCGGCCGTTGGACTGGTGCAGCAGCTTTGCAACCTTTCCATCAGACGTTACATTATTGAAATTGAAGGCTAACTACAATTCCTGCACTTCCAAACACTTGCACTTTTTCATCAGACGTTACGTTATTGAAATTGAAGGCTAGCTACAATTCCTGCACTTCCAAACGCTTGCACTTTTTCATCAGACGTACGTTATTGAAATTGAAGGCTAACTAAAGTTCCTGCACTTCCAAACACTTGCACTTTTCCATCAGACGTTACGTTATTGAAATTGAAGGCTAACTACAATTCCTGCACTTCCAAACACTTGCACATTCTCATCAGACGTTACGTTTTTGAAATTGAAGGTTAACTACAATTCCTGCACTTCCAAACACTTGCACCTTTTCATCAGGCGTTACGTTATTGAAATTGAAGGCTAACTACCAATTCCTGCACTTCCAAACGTTTGCACCTTTCCATCAGACGTTACGTTACTGAAATTGAAGCCTAACTACATTTCCTGCATTTCCAAAAACTTGCGCCTTTTCATCGCCTCGTTGAGGGAGCGCACAAGGTTTCAACCTGGCCGTTGAACATGCCTACACACTTTGCAACCCACCACTCACCGTTGTTTTGAGAGTGTGCAAGTGTGAGGCTGGTCAGCTGTGTCATCTTGGCAAGTCCTCGTTGATCCTCAGGCTTCAAATCCCAGCCCTGTTTGTCAATCGTCCAAAGTGTAAGGCATTTCTTACCGACGTTCATGAAACAGTGAATACCGGTATGCAAGAACATGTTGGGGTGCTAGGTCGATATTGGTATACGTAATAATAACTGCGTAATAATAATAACTACGTAATAATAATAACTAATTTATGAGCAACTGCTGCCTGTCCTGGAGCCCTACCTACCACAACTCACTTTGCTGCTGATTGCAGGCTTATTTTGCACCAAAGAAACACACTCGAATGAACATAAACACTCATGCTCGCACGCACATGCCGCCCCCCCCAGCACACACACGCACACACAAACACAACCACGTTTATCTGTGGTAGCATAGAGGCACTTGGACAAACCCACCGTAATAAAGAGCTCCCTGATTTGGGTCAACCGGGCCAGCGCTACCCAAAGGGGGGCCTTTTGCATTGGCTCAGCAGACAGCCTGTGCATTTGCATACACATGCGGTGGAAAGTAGGTGGGTATTGGGCAACTTCATGGAATAGAATAGAAAACCAGGCAGTCGTTACCACATCGCGCACACAAATCTACTATAGAGAGGAGAGCCACTTTAAAACCAGGTGTCGATGAACTTTTAGGCCTTCCAGGATTCCAAACGACACGCGTACACATCCCTTTCATGCACCTAGCCCCATACGTGTACCAAACACTGCCCTGTCAGGAGATGGCGTTCTGCTGCACATCCCTCTCATCCCTCTCTTTCCTTTTGTAGGTCTGCTCAATCACCTATGCAACACCATTGGCCTCAGGATAATAACACCATGGCCTCAGGGTAGTAACACCATTGGCCTCAGGATAGTAACACCATTGGCCTCAGGAGAGTGCACTCCAAGGACCCTTGCAAACCATTCATCGCACAGACAACACCCTCCACGCTCACTTACACAGCTCCTGCACCAATTTACACACACAAAGAGGACCCTCCGCGCACATATAAGTAGCTCCTGCATCAATTCATTACACAGATAAACAGAGAGGACCCTCAGCGCGCATGCACATGTGGTTACATCCACAAAAGACTGGATGAACATTAGTTTCACGTATGGACAGGCCAAAGTTTCGACCAAGCATCGGCCGTTGGTGATTTTGCCGTTGTTGGCACCTCGATTCACTGCCTTGCTAACTTAACAGAGCCAGGCAATCGTTTAAAAAATTCGAGAGCCACAAAGCCTGCATGCGTCTGAATCAGCACCCTATCCCGACCCTGGCAGCTTCAGATTCATGAGAGCAAAATATTGGAGGAAGCAGATCAGGTACTTGAGCTAAGAAAGCCTGACGAGTCAGGCATTGTTCACATATGTAGTTAGGCAATGATTGGCAAGGGTCAGCTGCCTGACAGGCAGACCAAAGGCCCTGCTCTTGCCTTGGCAGTTCAAATCAGTGCAGACGCGGGAAGGACAATGCTGCGTGTTCCAACATTTTGCTGCACTGTGCATGAAAATCACTCTGTGTGGAGGAGCTGGTGTAAAATTTCAGGTGTGTAGGGCTGGCCAGAGCCATATGTATACACACCGTACACGGCCGTATGTATGGTGATTCCCCAGCCAAAGCCATTGTATAAACACCGTAAATGCGTAATGTGTGATGTGTATGGTTCTGGCCAACCCTACAGGTATGGTCTGCCAGTGGATTGGACAACGGACACACACCTGGAAAGTTCAAGACGACGCAGACGGGGAAAGGATGATGGCACTAGGGCCTCCAGTGGCCTGCGGCGAACCATTGAAACATACAAAAAGGTGTGTGCATGTCTTTGTGAGGTACGCTTGTGGTCATAAAACAGCAAGTCACAAGGAAGGGGCTTGTTGCTGACTGTTGCTATGAGCGACCTGGACGCAGGTCACAGCAAGAACGGCAAGTAAAACATCGCAAGATGTTGTTAGGCTTGACGATCAGCAAGCTCTGAATGTGGGAGGTAACTTTCGCTGCGGGCGTTGTTTTTCTTGCTAATATCTGCCACAAATCACGCTTGCAGAAAGGACCGGTCACTTTTATCTTGACACAGCACATTACGGTTGAGTGAGTGTGAGCATCCATGTGATTCAGACGAAAATTCAGGCTATCAAGGCATGGAAGCGGACAAAAAGGACACAAATATGAGCAGAACTCTCTTTGTTAGGGGGGGGGGCCATGATAAAAAAAAAACACGGCATCATCAAAGGCACCATACCTATACACCATTGCTTTAAGGTGTTTGCATAAACAAGCACCGTTTGAAACATGAACAGTTGAAGGATAAAAGTACTAGACACATCTGGAAGTACGCAGCAGTGCCATAACATGCCTGGACAAGCATCTCTGAAAGCAAGCATCTCTGGAAGCAAGCATCCCTGAGAGCAAGCATCTCTGAAGCAAGCATCTCTGGAGCAAGCATCTCTAAAGCAAGCATCTCTGAAGCAAGCATCTCTGGAGCAAGCATCTGGAAGCAAGCATCTCTAGAAGCAGGAACTGGATGTACGCAGTAGTGACATAACATACCTGGATAAGCATGGCAGCGTATCCAGCGCCAGCTCTTGCACCGAAGGCCAGCAACTAAGGAATTCCTGTACATTTTAACAAACAGGCATGCTTGAACGACAAGTATTGGCATTCGTAGTGTGTAATTGTGTGGGGGCTGAAAGTGTGTGTGGGCTGTAAGTGTGTGGGAGTGTGTGCAAATGTACATATAACATATATATGGGCAACTGTGTGTGTGTTTGCCAATTGAGGCAGCTAAACACAGCACAAAGCATGTCCAGGCTGCAGGGAGCAAACATAACGAAGCGGCAGATCATAGAGAAAAATATAAGGCACAAAGCTTGCCAAGGAAACAAGCACCCAAAGCCCGACACTAGAGACCCACCTGCCTGTGCACCATGGACAGTGCCAGCCATGCATATCAATATATCAATGCACAAAGCAGTCAAGGCCACCCACAACTCGACACCAGACACCCACTTGCTTGTGCACTAACCCACTTGACCCACTTGCTTGTGCGCCAAGGACAGCTCCGGCAGGTGCCCCAATGCTGCAGGCCCTGCTTCTGATCCTCTTGGTGCTGCTACCGCTACTGTGGTTGACGTGCTAGGCCCTCCGCCACCTCCAGACACCCCTGCCCCTGCTGCTGCCACTGACGCTGCCACTGCCGCTGCTGCGTGTGGCGGTCTGTGCAATGGTGCTGGAACCAAAGGGGACCCAGCTGCCCCTGCCCTCAACCTACACGCTGCAGCCTCACACGTCGTCTTTGCCTGTTTGGCTGCCTCTTCTGCACGCGTGCTCAGGCTGGAGTGCATGTCAGCGTCGGCAGCGAAAGCTGGAGCAGTCAATTGGCCACTAAAGTAGCCTGCTTGGGCAGCGATGGCCGCGTAGCCTGTGAGTGTGATGTGTGTGTGTTTGTGAAGGGGGGGGGGGGTGCGGAGGGGGAGAGAGCGAGTGTTTTACTTTGTCCAATAGGACATGGTGAAAGGCAAATGTGTGAATGTGTGATGTCAGAGGGAGAGAGAAGAAAGAAGAGAGAAGGCAAAAGTGGCAGATGTTAAGAAAGAAGGCAGGTCTTTGTTAGAGGCAGGACAAGGCGTGGTTGGCTGCTGGGCAGGGTGCCGTCAATTGAGAGATCTGGGAAAAGGACAGACGACAGAAGAGGGGCAAACGCACACACATGCACATGCGTGCACATGTATAAACAGGAACACATACACGCACGCACACACACATGCACACACACACACAAACACACCTGTGGCCGCTGCTGCTGCCTGTCTAGCAGCCACAAAAGACAGTTTTGTGGACTCGATGACATCGGACTTGCTGTGAATGTCAGCATTTGCTGACAACACGTGCGATGCTGTGGTGGCTATGTTTACAGCCTGTTGGGCAAGCTGCTTGGCGTCAGACGCTCCAGTCGTGTACCTCAGTATAGAGTCCTGGCTCTGTTTGTGTGTGTGTGTGTGTGTGTGTGTGTGTGTGTGTGTGTGTGTGTGTGTGTGTGTGGAAATCGGTGTGTCAGATGGGAAAGATAATGAGATTGTGAACGTAGTTTATGTGTATTTATGTGTGTGGTATATGTATGCTTCCTTGCACGTGCTTGTCCTGATGCATGTGGGCGCGTATGATGCTGTGCATTGGCGATGCATACACACACACACACACACAAAAGAACACACAAACACACGCACAACACGCACACACACACCTGCACAAGCACACACATACACACACAAATATGAACACAAAAACGTATGCACCTGGCCAAACACTACAGCAGTGGACTCCGCTGCAGCTGCAGAGCAAGCTGCTGCTTCAGCTGCGCTAGCACATGCACAAGCTGCAGCAACGTAGATCAGGCAGCTGGGGCCGTGTGCGGCTGCTGCACTTGCATGGTCTGCTGCGATTGTGGCCTCTTGGCCTGCACAATTTTCACAGTAGGAGTGGACAAACATGATGAACTTATCCTGGGCATGAGTGCATAAGTGGGAGCAAGTACTTACTTCTCCAGAAGTGGTGGTGTTTATGCGTATGTGTGTGTGCGTGTGTGTGTGCGTGCAGGTGTGTGCGTGCAGGTGTGTGTGCGCATGTGTATGCGTGCAGGTGTGTGCAAAACTGTGTGTGTGTCCATGTATATGTAGGTATACATGACTGTGTATCTGTACATGAATAGACGTGTGTATGGATGTCTCCATGTACTGGGGCAGACAGATGCATGGAAATGTGAGCTAAGGTGTGCTTCTACGCAAGTTGTAAATGTCAGGTAGCAACATAAGAACATATGATGTAACACAGAGCATATATTCTTGCAAGCTTGGGCACACAGGGTTGGATGTACGGTGTGGTGGTGGTGGTGGTGGTGGCAATCACCAAGCGCCAGCTGTGCTCATAGAGGCAAGCACTATACCTTCTTGCACTCAGCCATGTGCGGTCTTCTGTTTCTATGCTGACTGGGATCTTCTGAGAAATTAGGGTTTAAATACTCGCATCCTGGATCCATGATAAAAGAGACAATCCCCTGTGTCTGTGTTACCTGCCAGATCTGCTGCCGCCGCTGCTGCTGCGCCTACTGCTGTTGTGCTGTTGACAAAAGCTTGGGATTGCATTTGGCCATGAGCGGAGTAGGGAGCTGTGCAGCAAGTCTGGCAAGACAAAGGGGAATGGGGAGGGGCATGTGTTTGCGTGAGAAGTTCAGCGAAAAAGAAACAGCTATTGGTGCATGACAACACCTGCGCAAAAGACATGGCACAGGAAGGATTGGATAAGTATTAGCGCCTAAATGCAGACGCAAAAGCACACACCACACATGTTCGCACACACGTACATACACACGCGCATACACATACACACCTTGTTGCGTAGAGTGGTCTTTGCTTCGCGTGCAGCAAGTGCGTGTCGTGCAGCGGAGCGTGCAGCAGCGTGCGCTGCAATGACGTGGGCCTCATATTGGAGTGCGCCCAGGATCCTGTGTGTGTGTGCAAATGGAATATAGGTAGAGTTTCAGTCAAGAAGGAAGGTAGGCAGATGTGTTAGGTCCAACCCTTGCTTAAGTATTGGTACCCAAGCATATCCAGCACAAAAACGCCACACACAAACACACACACACACGCATACGCACAAACTCATATACATACAGGTAATGAGAGGAGGCACACTATAAGGGGATGGGAGAGGAAATATGTGTGCAGTCGTAAAGGGTTGCTGCAGGAAATGCTGCTTCCTCAAGCTTAGGCACAAGGCAACTGCGGGCCAAGAAGGGCCGACCCACTCTTACTCTTTGCTTGCATTCCCTCCTCTGTGAGGCAAAGTGCAGCAACTCTGGTTATCACTTGTGATCAGCCTCAGCCTGACACTATCAGCCATCACTTGCAAATCCGCACACGAAGGCAAAGAACAGCTGCGAGAAAAATGTGTGATATCCAACGTTTGAATGTTTGCAAGGCGTGTCTAGAGGATGCTTTCAGATCTGGGAGCACACTGCCAGATTGCACAGGCAAGCTCCGGCTACTAGCAAGGAGCATGCATCCTGGCTAGGGTGCCTTAGCAACTCCTTCTTTCCGCAAACGTATTGTAAAAGGATGCCCTATTCGATCTGCTGTGACTTTAGGATTTGTTGCTTTGTTTCTGTTGCTTGCTGATTAAGCGTGCCATCGTATGTAGGGTTGGCCAGAACCATATCTGCACGGTGTATATCTGTATATACCAGAGGGGGTTGACTGGCCAAATTGCAGGAAAAATTCCTTCCTGATTTTCTTTCCCACTTGCAACCATGTCAACCTAAATTATGTCAAGAAAGATCACGTTCACCAAAAAATGGTGAACATCAGATGACCCCAGATCACACTTCTGGCCTCAGATCACCTCAAATGGGCCCACAGCTCCGCCCTGGGACCATTTTTCATTCCCAAAACTAGGTATTTATGACTTCCTTATACCATGCGACTATCCTGCATGTTCAAAAATGGGATACAAGGAGGTCAAAAAATAACCTTTTTGGCGCCTTCTTGGCTGATTTTCTCCAAGGGAAATGGCTGGAATTCTGTATCTCGCCAACCACTGGATCTTTTCTTCTCAATTTTGTTGCAATGATATTATTCACAAAATAAAGTCAAATGCAATTTTAATGACATGATTTGGTGCAGCGGTTGGTCAGATCCAGTACACGGGTGCTTGAAAGGTAGGGTTCACACCGCGGCCAATTAGGCATAAGGGCCCACGTTTGCTTCAATGAAACTCAACTGCCCTGCTGCTGTTGTGGCATGGGCTACCATTTTGAGCCAAGTTTGACTGTAGCAAACGATAGCCCGCATACTCTGGTAACATTCGAAAAACACCCCCATTTGGGGGGTCAGTCGTTCCCCTCTGTGTATATACGGTATTGTTGGCACAGAAATCCCCAAATATACGGTCATATACGGTGCGTATATACGGTTGTGGCCAACCCGAAATATATGTCATGCATCACCAGAGGGCACAACCAACCAGCGAGCGACATGAATCATACAAGGCTCGGCTGCAATACCTCCACGTTTCCCACGCCCGTCTTGATCACAACGCACTGCGTGCATCTTTGGATGTTAATAATAATACGCAAGCTGTGACCACATCATGAGCATGGTTTAAGAAAACGGAGACGTTACTGTCGGCAGCAAACACCTCTCACGTTACCGGTCAGCCTTTCCCAAGCACAATCCTAGTATAGCCTTGTCACAACTTCATCACCTTTTGGCGGCAACCCTACTTACGGCAACACTACTGACCTGTCGGCGCTTTTGAGTCCACCTACAGTTTCAAGACCAACAGAGCTAACTACAAGTAAGGCTACGCAAGGCTACAAATTCAATGCCACCCTTAAGGCGCCCGCCTCGTCGCAAAGGGTAATTGGTGACATAATGCTAGGGGTTGCTGTAAAACACGTCGTAGCAGGGCGCGTCATCGCGGGCTTTGCTGCTAAAATTGGATTGGGTTGTTCTTGTTAACCCTTCATACTGGCGCAGGGTGCGAAGGGGGTAGGATAATACAGTGAGCTTACCCATCCAGGGCGTAGGCCTCCACGCTGTGTTGCTGGGGCTTGGGACAGAGGAGGGACGTGGGGGAGGGAAGGCGCAGCCTTGTGCCACTGCTGTATAGCTCCAGGCGTGTCACAGAGCTGGAAGGCATATGTGTGTGTGCGTGTGCGTATGCAAATGGGCGTGTGCACGTGTAAGTATGTGCATGTGTATGCACGTGAGCGTTCGTGTATACGTGTGCATGTATGTGTGTGCATTATATAAAAAGAGAAGGAAGTCTCTTTGGGTGTAGATGGGCAATAAGGTAGTGAGCACGATTCCCTAGAGCTGGTACTTGTGGCTCTCGTTCCTGTGACCTTGCAAGCTAATCATTAATGAGAAACGGCAACAACACAACAGGATGGAAAAAAGGAAGACGGAGAAAGCTTTGCTGGCAGGGGTAGCAGCCAGCACGATCAAGACAATGCAGGAATGAGCTGTAGAGACACAGGCTTTTGTGCTTTTGGCGAGGCGGCTCAAAGAATCTGAAGGAGTAGCGCACCCTTGCTGAGCGTGGAGGAGCTTCAGCCAGTGACCAGTTTGCAAGGAAGCAGAATTGGGGCTTTTGAACTTCCAGAGTAGCCAAGCCGGCAGCACTAAGTTGCGGTGGCTAGCATACTGCAGTGCCGTGCTGAATTTTTGTGCACAGCGCTGAAGGTGCTAACCTTTTTTCCAGTTTTAACGCTCTCATGCTCTCATACATGCATGCGCATCCCCACAACCACACCATTAGCACTACAGCATGTGCGTGCCAGGCGGCGCATGTGGCTCACCTCAGCCACGGATCTGGGTTCGAGGAGAACAAGAAGGGGGACTGCAGAGAGGAATAGTCGATCCTCAAACGGTGGATGAGGCCTGCCGCACCCTGCCGCAATGCCTTGCAGGAAGCCCTGGCCGCTGGCAGCGATGACGAGGGTATTTTGGACAGGATGTCATAGATTATGTCAAAAGGCAGGGAGGGGAGCGAGCTCCTGCGCCGACGCGTTTGTGTGTATGTGTGTATGTCTGTGTGTTTGTGTGTGTGTGTGTGTGTGTATGTGTGTGTGTGTATGTGTGTGTGTGTGTGTGTGCGTGTTGTGATTGTGTGTGCGTGTGTGCGTGTGTGTTGTGTTTGTGTGTGTATGTATGTATGTGCGTGTGCGTGTGCGTGTGCGTGTATCTGTGTGTATGTTTGTGTGTGTGTGTGAGTGTGTGTGAGTGTGTGTGTGTGTGTGTGTGTGTGTGTGTGTGTGTGCATATGTGTGTGTATGTGTGCGCGTGCGTGCGTGTGTGTGTGTGCGTGTTGTGATTGTGTGTGCGTGTGTGTGTGTTGTGTTTGTGTGTGTATGTATGTATGTGCGTGTGCGTGTGCGTGTGCGTGTATCTTGTGTATGTTTGTGTGCGCACGTGCGTGCGTGCACGTGCTCGGTCTCTTCAATGAGTGTCAGTTCAGGTGACACCCCTACCCTAACTGGGAGTGTGTGTCCTGGAGATTCCCTTCCCCGCTCATGCCTTAAGCCAGTTCAAAACAGTTCAATTGTAACCATGTACTTTGACTTTACTTCGTTTATGTAAATAATTGTTTACAATTGTAATTAGTACAGCCAAGATGGCCCCACAATTTCAAGCCACAAATACTCCTATGCATTTGCACTTGGGCACACGATGTGCTCCATCGCTCTCAGTGAGGCACAAATATGCAACAAGGACCAGGTGATTTGACGCTTGCACAAGCTTGCGTCACACACACACACACACACACACACACACACACACACACACACACACACACGCGCACGAGCACACACACACACACACACACACACAAACACACACACACACACA
>Ga0307974_1001269_pt1 | contig 17264 bp, 25 predicted proteins | sample OrgLakmetagen784_FD_201812 | JGI IMG/M metagenome (GOLD analysis project Ga0307974, IMG submission 201812) | Saline water microbial communities from Organic Lake, Antarctica - #784 | ecosystem: Environmental > Aquatic > Non-marine Saline and Alkaline > Saline | place: Antarctica: Organic Lake... | reverse complement strand
TGTGTGTGTGTGTGTGTGTGTGTGTGTGTGTGTGTGTGTGTGTGTGTGTGTGTGTGTGTTTGCGTGTGTGCACGCCTGTGCAAGTCTGTGTGTGTGTGTGTGTGTGTGTGTGTGTGTATATATGTGTGCATGCTTGTGTGTGTTGTGTGCTGCGCGTGTATTGCGTGTGCTTACGCGCGTGTGCTTTGCGTGCTTGTGTTCAGGTGCAAAGTGTTGAGCCTTGTGTCACCAGAAACGTACCTTATTCACTTCAGGGTTGTGAATAATCTCGTTGGTGATATAGATTTTCTGCCCAGGGAACGCCCTGCGTGCCTCATATGCCATGCGAACTGCCCTCTCCACTCCCCAGCAGTAGCCATAAGACTTGGCCAGCTTGACAGTAATATCCCCTTGCTGCCAGAAGTTGCCCTGTTCACGCATCTGCGCTACCAAACCCGTCAACGAATACCCCACGCCATCCTTGTCCAATGCTGCTTGGCTCTCGGGGTTGTTGTTTGGCTGACGGGTGAAGCGCCCGGTCTTTGAAAGCGATCTTCGAATGGACCTTCCCGTCTCCTTTTCTGCTGCAGCAGTCTCCTCTGCGAAGGGAGAAGTAGCAGGTCGTTCCGGTGGAATTCCTCCTTTTGAGCCCGCTTTGCTTGCTAGCCATCTTTGTGATAAAAAGCATGTCTGTAGCAACTCTCCTGGACACCACACAGTTGTGTACACTCAAACACAAACACACACTCGTACCTGCGACACTACTGGCTTGTACACACACGGGAGAGACGCGGCTCGTGCTAAATTGATGGTAAGAGGGTCGCGCGAGTTGTGACTGGGGCCCGAGCTGTTGCTGAGAAGAAGAAGCTACAACGCCACCCAGACCCTTCTGGAGTCCATTTGTAAGCAACATGGCAGATCGATGCCGCTATGACTTTATCGCAATATTTCTTTACCCCGGGAGTGAGAAAACCTAGACAGAATTCCCAACTACTTTTCCGAGTCTTGTTTAAAAAATGTTGCAACATGTATAAAATATTGTACATTGGTGATTCACACACACACGGAAAGCAGGGGGCATACTGGTTGTCAACCTGCACAGACAAGGCACTCAGTCTGTGTGAAAGCGTGGTGAATGTTTGCACAGTTGAAGCCGGCAAGGACGGACAGATGGCTTGCAGCATTGCATCCAGGAAAGGGGGGAATATGTAGACAGGGATCCCTGTCCGGAGTCGGACTCGCACATATTAGGAGTATCTAGGTCTCAATGTTTCCTGCGTCCTCGCACCTGTGTCCTTGCACAAATGTGAGACAGGGACAACTCAGTGCTCGGGTGCAATTACAATACCTATTATTAATTGCTTCAACGACACTGCCTATTATTATTCGGATTCCCCATCATGCACTTCGTGCCTGCCAGCGTGCCTTTATTTGGTCTGCCACATGTGTACATCATCCCTGGCAGCAAAGCGCACAATGTACAGTGATCAGAATTCTGATGCTCAAGCTACTCTTTCCGTGCAGGCTGCCAAGTTTGCTTCGCCATCTCAACCCGCGGGCTGTGGTCATCATGGCAGGCACGAACGATGTGCTAGCACAGAGTGGAGGTTCATGGGCGTGGTTCCACAGGTAGATCAATATTGTCCATCCTGACATGATGTTCTTTCACGGCTCGTTCAGAAGTCAGGAAGAACTAGATCTGGAGATTAAGCAAAAGGCTGAGAAAGGCAACGATGCCTTTCTTGTTAACGTTGCCTGGTTAATTGAAAGAGGAGGCGAAGAAAAATAGAGGAGAGAGGAGAGAAAAACAGAAATTAAAGAATCAAGCACACAGCTAGGCCGTTGACACCCTTGACTGCCCACAACTACAAAAAAGTAAGCACTGACACGGTAAGGGCACTAGAAAGCTGCACTGCACAGGCAAGCAAAACTAAACTTGCCTCTAAATATCCAGATATAATAAAAATGGACAAGAAAGGGAAGCATGCACTTTTGTGCAAAAGTGCATACAAGATTACAAGATTTCAAGAAAAAAGGCCTCCAGTCAAGAAGCATGACTGCTCGCCTGTTCATAAAGCACTTTGAGTTCATGAATGAAAAAAATAAGTTTGTTGTTTTTCTGGTGTAATAAAGCAGAAACATCCTGTCCTGTCTGTGAAAATAAGACCGTGTACTTTCTGCGGAGAGAAACCATCTGAGGGTGCGTGCAGTGAAAGAGAACATGTTCATCCTGGACATCATCATCAGCCTCACATAAGTCGCAAGTAGGGGAAGAGGTGTGAAGGTCAAGAAGCATGCACCAGGTGCGCACTGCTGATGATAAGTAAAGCGTTTTGCTATTGCGCTCTCTAGGGTGTCTTTCAGGGAAAGGTGTCCAAAACTCTTGATGTCTGTCCCTGAGGTCCACAATAAACTGACTGAGATCAATAGGCTCACCGTTTGAAAGAGCATACATAAGTCACTCGCCTGCAACAGCTAAACTTCTTCTGCAAGCGGAGAACTCTGCAAATTCCTACTTTGACCTGTTTTCTGCCCCTCTGCTGACTGTTTGATTGCAACAAAACATACACTGTTGTCCTGCCAGGCACCTCATGAGGCAGTTAAAGCCCGAGATCACCACAACAGCAGGTCATGAGGCGGATTTCTTGAAAAGCATGGTGAGTGGGTGTTATTTTTCATAGGGGTGACCAAAAAAGCTGCTGTATGGGGCACTTGTGGGGCAACTTGAGCACAACTTTTTACTGTGACCATTCTACCGAATCCAACTTGAGCTACTACTAGGTGATATTATTGGCTGATAGAGTAAGTGCCCAGATCTAGACAAGCTGCTTGCGTACCATTGGCAGCAAAAACGCATTGACAACCAGAGCGTTTAAAACCCTAATTTAGTACTTTCCAAGGGAAACCGGCATGCAGATTTGCGCATCTCACAACCCCCATGATTTTTTCACTCCACTCTTTTCTCTCTGATGATTCTTTATTGCTTGTAATTGGTACGACCACAGAACCTCAGGAGTTAGATGCACTCGGTACTTATTGATAATGGTTCCAAGTAGTAAACAACGGGGTTGATACTGTGATAAGGCACGTGTCCCACTTTTCGTCGATTATAAGCTTGACTGCTATTAAACTACAGACATAGCAGTGGCAAACTTGACAACTTCTAGCCGTGGACGACGCACATTTGGGAACACTTGGAAAGCGTGCTCATTTTGGGCCTCCGTGACCTACATACCCATAGCTTTTCTCTAGAATTTCAATATAGGTTTGAGAGTGAGAGCCAGTGGATTTTGACGTCTATGCACACTAGATTTGTTTTCTGCACACGCGCAGGCTACCATGCTTCACGAGGCTAGCGCATACAATTCCTCCACAGGCCTTGTAGTTGTCACCATACCGCCGATTACAGAGGATTTAAGCAGCAGCTACAACGCTGCGGCGCGCCAGTATAACCAGGGCCTTATAAAGCTTGTGCAGGATTTCAATAGAGGCAGGAAAGGGAATGAAGTGAAGCTGGTAGATTTTTACAGCCTGTGTCATTCCTACATCACAGCAAAGCAGCAGCAGCAGCAGCACAAAGCTCAAGAGCAGCAGCAGCCAACACAGCCCCTTACAGTCGTCCGAGTCCTACAGCTGTCCATGAAGTGCTCGTTCCTTCGTTGGGTTAGGTGGGAAAGCTGGAATGCCATATCATCCCGGCTAGGCCTGCACCTATTAGTTGATAACGTCCACTTTAATGAGTTTGCTGCTGACCTTCTAGCAGACGCTGTTGCACTTGAGTTGCAGGATATGTTAGTGCCCTAAACTAGCCTACTAAGGCGCGACATAGATTATAAAAAATAGGCAATAAAAGGTTGCATTGCAATGACTTCTAGATGCCTCTACACTGAACCATGTCATGTCTTTATCGTAGCAAACAGTCCATTTTCTATCCTTGACGTGTACCCTGAGTATTACTTTCCATATAGAGAGAAACGGTTTATGCTTGTGGGGACAATACAGCCAACTTTAATAAAAGAAAGCTGCTTAAGCTTGTAATGTCACACTCATCTTAAGCAAGCTTTCCTTCGCTCTTTGAAAGTAGCAGAGGCATTTGACAACCCAAAGCACAACATTATAAACTGAAACTCGCCCATCAACTTCATCATCGCAATTTTTGACTTGTCTTCATCTTTGATCCTGATCTGGTGAAAAGAAGCACTCTCCAGGAAATCAAGGAACAAAAAGACAGTGCAGCCGTGCAACTTATCCAACAAATCATCAATCCTAGGGAGTGGGTACCTAGTGGGTACATATCTTGCACCATTGTTCAGCACACAGTAGTAGTCAATCAGTGAGGACTCCAGACCTCAGAACCAGCTGAACGCCGCAAAGGAACAGCACACAGACCTTTGCAACATTCTCCAAGAAGCCTCTGTTACTCTCCGCATCATCCTTTTGGGTGTGGGCGGCACCACCTAAAACACTCTCACTCTGGAGCCTTTCATGGAACTGGGTCTCGATTCTCAAAGAGTTAAGAAGCTTGCCTCCAAGCTCCATGTGCACTTTGTGAACTTTGCTGCTAAACTGGTCCATACTAGACGTGCCCTTTCCAGTACTATTATCAACTCTCATCAGGAGCCGGTTTCAGGCCAAGCCTGCAACCCTCTTGATCCCCATTTATTTTTCCTTTCCTTCTTGCGGTGGAGGAGCTTTACGGTACTCGGTACCAAAATGGCTCCTTTTCCTTATAAGATGTGGGGAGTGGTTTTCACTGCCTGCGTAGTCTTTTATTTTTCTTTTCTTTTCAATACACATGCGCAAGAACCCATCTTTTTCTGCACAAATAAAATCAAGACACGCACCACACGGTGATACACTCGGCTCTGTGAGTCCTTTTTCAAAAGTATTTGCCACCTGCTTGTGCACCTCCTCTTCTTCTTGCTTGCTCAACCAGAACGGCCTTCTAGATGTGGGTGTGGACTCCTCAGTCAATTAGTTGGTGTGTTCCACATCAAATTTTTGAGCTGGGCACTCTGCAACAGGCTCAGACACAACTTTGGGTTTCTGTGTGACTCGGCGACCTTCCTAATCCGTTCTTGACTAAGGAGCCCAGGGCTAATCGTTGGCAGCTCATTGCTGGCCCCGGCTGCAAACACTCCGCCCTGTGCCTGTAGTGATAAAACGGGTCTACGTGGCTGAGACCTTTGCTTTCACCTAGCTCAATTGTTCCATGACCCCTGCCCCTGTAAATAATGTCTAGCTGCTTCTTCTTCCTTTTTTTTCAATATCATCATAAAAGAATCGTGGCCTTCGGTATTGTTTTTAAGATGTCAGCGTATTGATATGTTTTGTCAGGATCCCACCTCAGAGTGTGCTTACAACAGCCACCTCGACAAACATGCTGAGGCTCAAGATTTAGTTCAGCTCCTGTCAAGCCATCCTGTTTTACTTTAAATCATGCTGTGATACTGCGATGATCAGCGATTCGCTCGTTGGAAGGTTGAATATCAGTGCTCAGCAAATTATGGTAAAAGTTGGGAGTCATGAGGATGTGATCAGGTCTACTTCTGTGTCTGCCTTAATACCCCACAAATGTGGCCTGTCCAGAGTCTCCCTTACCTCTACCAGTAATGAGCATATAAGGACCAGCGGCAGCAATGTCAAGGAATAGTTTACCAGCAAGATTTACCGATTTGCAGCAGGTGAGACAAGCATGTTGTAAGCACTTGAAGTCATTTTGAATGTCGTAGTGCTTGTCGGTAAACTAAGATAGATCACCTATGTGTGTGTTAAAATCACCCATAAATTGATCGTTAGAATTGTCAAAAGAAGCAGTGGTGGCCTCGTCGAAGAATGTCCAAAGCTCTCTGTAATGTCACTGTTGCTCCTATTATCTGTTTTAGAGTTTAGATAGACAGCGCCCAACGCTATATTACCAGGAATGTTGAATACCTGCCCTGCACACTTCAGCCAAATAGCTTGAATTTGCTCAGAAACGTGCCAAATAGTGACAAAGTCATGAATGCTTTGGTCTATGAGAACAGCAACTCTATTGCCTTTGCGGACAATCATGGTTGTAGGGATAGGGAGATGATACGATGATACACAGTATACGTAGGAAGTTCAGGTAGCAAAATTGGAAACGACATGTTTGTTCTAGACTCCACCAGCACTGCAATATGATGCTGTGCATTATGTTCACAAAGGCGTTCAAGCTTTAAATCACACACAAGATAATCAACATTGATCAAAGTAGTCTTAACAGCCATTGCCAGGCCGGTCTCCTTCCTAGTGCTTAGCACCATTTTCTCCCTCTTTCACGTTGTTTGTGGTATTCCTTTGCTTAGTCTGGGGTTTCGCCAGAGGGCGTTGGATCTCGGATACGGACTGGAGCAACGGCACCTGTCATGGTGGCCTTGTTAGATCAAGGGCTTGTGGGCTGTGAGGGATAGGCAGGGGGTGGAGGTAGCTTGGACTTGCTGCTGAGGGGGCTGCTGGGGGCGGTGGGTTTTGGTTTGCTGCTGCTGTTGCTTAGGTTTTTGCTGGGTGTGGTGGGGTTGGGCATGTTGCTGCTGAAAGGGCTGCTGGGGTTGGTGAGTTAGGTATTGTTGCTGGGGACGAGGAGGTTGGTATTGCTGATGATACTGCTGAGGGGGTGGTGTGTTGTTTCTGCCTGTGCAGTGTTGTGGCTGAAACTGCTGCTGCTGCTGCTGCTGGGCACCCAACATCTCATTGGTGAAGGATGTGACACAGACTAGATCGATGCAGCTGTCCATGTGAAGCCATCTGCACCAACCTCGATGTGCCTCCAGGAAAGGTAAACTGCTGCTGCTGCTGCTGCTGCTGCTGCTCTGTTCTTTGCTGCTACTAGGTCTGCTGCTGTGATTTCTAGCTTCCCTTTTTGAAAGAAGGTGCTCACTCCACGTGGGAAGCAGTCCTTGATTTCCCTATGCAGCTTGTTTTTCAGCTGTTCTGTACGTGTGCGGCTAAAGCTGACAGAAAAGTGTGGGTTGTTCCTGTGGTGCTGGGGCATGGTGGTGCAGCCTTCCATCAGGCTACACTTCACTTCCACTCCACTGATGCTTCCAAGGGGTGGGCTGCAGCTGACGCTGCCACGGAGCTGCCTGAATGCCTGCTGTCAATGATTCTGTGGAGACGGGAGGGCAGTTATCAGGTGGTTGGGAGGCAGAAGCCTGCACACCACCAGGAGTATATATTGCTCTGTTATTTGTGGGGGTTGTGTTCAATGTCTCGTCTCATCTGTATGATTCTTGTCGCGGATCTGATTGCATGTTGGCTCGATTTTCGTGAGTGCTGTGGCATGTATAGCATGTAGACCAATACCTCTGAGGCTGTAAAGTGGGTTCCTTGTGTGAATTCTGTAGATGGTGCCTGTTGCTCCTAGCAAGATGATGTGAAGGATTATACGGTGTCCGATTAAGCGAGGCATCAACAACTTTTGCTGTTCTCGTGCCTATTCTTCTTGTTGAGTAGGGGAAGTGTCTACACAGTACTTAATTTTGATTAAATGTATACCGTGTTTGTTTTGTTGTATCTCTTGGTTTCATAGCTAGGGGGTATGGATTGGCAGCGCCATCTGCTAGGTTAACATGAAAAACTCTTCTTGCATATTGGCAGACCTAAATTGATACGTGTTTGTTGGGTTTTGTTTTGGGCGTGGTTGCTGGGTCAGAGTAACTATGATTGCATCTGGCTTGCTAAAAATCCGTCGCTGTTGTGCATTGAGATTGGAAGGTAAGAGTCAGGTTGGGGTGATTTCTATCTGTGTCTCCTCTGAAGGGCATATAACGCCTTGCTTGTTGTACCATTTTTTCACAACTGCCTGCGTCTGCTCGTGCTACTAGCAGGCATGCATCCTGTGTACCTTGTTGGATCGCTTTCAGGATTATTTGTGACTCTTTATGATAGTAAAAAACAAAAAACTAGTAATGCCGCTTTTCCAATTTGCACCTCCTCTGCCCCACTGGCAACTTCCACCATCTACGTAGAATGACACAGACATCCAGCAGTGGCACTTGTAACTAGCCTAGAGGACCCCTCTCATCTTCACCATTCCATGATCATTTATCTTCTCACCCACCAGATATCCCACTTAAAACACCTTACCACAACATTCCAAAAGAGAAAAAACACCATTACCACTTAAGCGGCAACCCAACCTCCATATGCAAGCTCACCAACTAGCCTGCATCCATGCCAGTAACCAAAACCCAGTTCAGAAAGGGAAATGTGTATTCCTAGCTCATCTCAAACTTACCTCAAAAGTCATTTCCGCCCGCAACCCTCCTCCCCCACCAATGACCACCCTCATTAAACGACATTACCAAACCAGTTATGAGCCTAGGCATTCATGGTTTTCATGATCTCACTTCAGCAAACGAGGACCACATCATCTCTGGGAAACAACTTAAAAAATAAGTACACCCAAGCTCACTTTTTCTAAAAGCACGTTGCAGCACTTGACAGGCTTGCAACCATCGCTAACATGCCAGAAACAAAAGAGCTAAGCACTGCCTCCATTACACAGCTCCTTCAAGACAGAAATGCAAGTAAAAACACCATTCTTGTCTACCGTAAAAAATAAATTCCTCCTTTACAGGCCTGCTGGACACACATATTAATACATTGGCTCATCATGATGACGTGCTTCCTGATTCCGCAGACACTCAACCTCAACAGAGTGTGCCCACCCACGCAACTTCTGCAACACAACCACGCTCAGCAACGCACTAGATGCATTCTATTACCAATAATAACTTCATTAGATATCCACCTCCCGCACACAGAGATCTACCGGCAGATAGAAGGCAATTTAACCAGACTTCTGTGTTTGAACCTTGCTCAGAACCACATACGTCTTCCTCTCCCACTACTATAGCAGCCGGATGTCCATCAGAACTCCAAAGACCTGCCACTCAAAATGCACCAACACCTTCATCAATACAAACATTCCCTCCAGACGCCAATGCTCTGCCCAGAAAACGCGCAGCATACAACAACCGACCCCACACGGGGTCCTTTCAAGCACAGCGTAATTCCACCGCAACAATACCAGCTTCTCGTTTATCACAAATCCCAGGCTCACAACGCTATTCACAAAGAAGCTCCAACCTAACAAAAAGAAGTCATGACTCTGTAGGCTTAATGTCTGTACCATCTCCCAACCTGCCCCAAACCACAGCCATCAAATGCCTGTCTAAACTCGTACCTACTACCCAGCTTGCCGCTCCCTCACAAAACCAGCCAGAAAAACAAGCACGGCAGACACAATCTACTCCCCCACAGACCACTAAAAAGAGACGCAGCCAGACAGAAAGCCAACAACACCTCCCCCTCACTCAACACTTAGTTCCTTCTACATAACAACCAACCAACATCCAACCCAAGAAACACACAAACCGCTCACAAACCGCTTGCCACAATCAACCCGCAACACAGATGCTTACACAAACAACTACCTCCTCCATCCCGCAAGACAATAGTACCAACCCCTTCACACAGAAGATAATAACATAAACTCAATCTACCGCATCCACAATAACCCAGCCTTTGAGAATACAGACTACACAGAACCAAACGCACAGCACAGACCACAACAAAAAAGAAAATGCGAGCTCCTCGATGTAACTTAGGTTGAACCCAATGTTTACCTAGTCTGAGTCTGACCCCCTTGCGCACTACCCATATTTAGCAAAAACTTTGGACGCACAAGAAAGACAAGGCCTTCTCTATGACACCCACTGAGGCCATAACACTCTTTATCATGATGATTTGGACGTCCACCACATAGACGATCGGGAATTTTACATATGGCAACAAAAGGGGTAGAGATGCTGTCCCCCCACAAAGACAGAAGCAACACCACAAACACTATGCCCCTATGACTTTAAAAAGATGGGCCCTATCCTATACGAGGTAGGCGGGCTAGTGCCCAAAAAAACTCAATCTGCTGCTTGTACTGATATTGAATGTGCATTCTGTGAAATGTGCTTTTACAACCTAGGATTTGAATCACTGGATCTGCTCCCTCCCTCTAAGTACATGTACATATGCGACGTCTGTAATCGTACCTACCATTGGCAGTGCCTACTAAAAACCAACCACTACACTGCCAATGAGCGAGAGGCTATTGACACCAGCAACACATGGGCCTGCCCAGCTGAATTACCTAATGAAAATGAAAAGAAAGAACGGACGGACGGACCTTTAAATCTCTCCAAAAAGAGTTGGTTAAAGTCTCTCAAAAGAGAGTTGGGGAAAGTTTCCAACATAGGAGCCAGAAGAACCGCAAAATACTCGTGGAAGTTTTAGACGCAGCCCCCAAATGTACGAAGAGCATATAACGGCACCAAACCCACCACAATCTGCACCGTACATACGCCTTAATGATCTTGAAACACAAGGGTTCTCTGCCACCAAAAAAGGAACTCCTATCGTCCTTACAACTTTCAGAACGATGCCAATTTTGACATCCAGTCCACCGACCCTCAAGCAAACATTGTAGCCACTGGGCGCTGTGAGTACCAAATCACTGATATTGATCTTATGAAGCACCAAGGAAATGACACCGAATCTCCCTCAGACGACCCCATACTCTCAGAAGTGTACATTGCCACAGTAGCTTGCATGTACAACGTAGACGGAACATGCAAATGCATGCTCACCCCTGAGCGCCTCAACATTATACAAAGGGCTTTTGAAAAGATGAAAAACAGAAGCGAACATGACAACATTCACCCGCTCCCCGTGTGTCTGGCATCTGAGCTCGTGGGCCTCATCACACACCAAGATATCTCTACCTCCAGACATGCAAGCCAAAAGATTAATAACTCATTCTCACGGATGCTTCCCCCACATCATCACCGCCCTACAAAAATGGGCCCTAGTCACTAAGATAAAATGACACTCCCTCTTGACCATGACCCCACACTCTCTCAATACTGGAGTGAACTTCCAAGATATAGGGCCTTCGGGGCAAACTGCAACGCCTTTTCCTCTAAGTTCACTAGCTTCTCTATTTGCCATCCCATTTACCATAAGAACACCATGTACTTAGATACAAGGCATGCCATTTACTCTGCTGCCCTTAGCACAGAGACAACAGCTACCTTCATGTTTCTTTCCTCCTGGAATAAAAAGATAAACAATTTTCCCTACGAATCACTTTACCGCAGATTCCCGCACACATGCAAATTTTTGGGCTCCACACCATCAGACCAACTCCAAATGCAGAAGTGCCTTTTTGGAACAATTTACAGACGCCCCTTCCCAAACACACTTGGGAGATGAACATCATTGCCATATGGAAAACTAAAGGCAGAAACTGCCTCAACGCTTGCAACAAAAACTGGCTAAAAGAGCTTGCCAAAGAAATTCCTGAGGCAAAGTGGTAAATCAATTACATCCATAACGACCCCAACCCCTCTGCACTTAGCATGAAAATGCTCCTGGCCATAATGAAGTAAAGAAACTACCCAGCGACCACCTTTATCAAACCCTGCAAGGCCCTCAAGATAAAAATAGTACCCTGGGCCCACCTCAGAGCTCTGACGAAGCAACCCAATACAGCTCCAGCCCAAACCTGATTCATAAAGTACAAAATTGGGGGGACTGGACCTACACAAAAAACACAAAAAAGGGCATGACACAGGATCAGGTGTGTACCACCCTTGCTTGAACATATCCCATTACGTGGACCCAAGAGGCGCGGGAATATCCAGTTGCACCTCACGTGCAGAGCTAGCAGCTATAGCAGCCGCACTCATTCACGGCTACTCCCATAAAGCCACAGATAGCCTAACCTCGATGCACCAAACCAAAAACTAGCTGTCACACCCAAACCTCCATCGCCATCACATCCAGGGAGATGTCCTCCAATCCGCTGCCAAAGCAATTTACCAGTCACCATTGCCCATTCATTACTACAAAGTCAAATCCCACGCAGATATTATAGGTATTGAATATGTTGACGCTCTTGCTAGAAAATCAATCACAACCAACTTTGACGTTGCGGATACCTCCACCAAAACAGCTGCCCCTGAAGAAACTCCCTTCTACAGCATCTTCTGGCTTGCAATAGAATATGAAAAACATTGAATCATACAAATGCAAATCACTCAAACACAGCCCAGTCACCTACCTCAAGACTTTGGTACCTTTCCAATTACCATGAAGCCTTGCAAGCACACATGCACCCCCTCCACAAACTAGGAAATGCCATACCCTTTAAAGCACCATAAATGCTACCAGACCCGTATCACACCCGTTTCTTAGGAGTGGCAGGGGGAGACCGGGAGCATTTCAGCAGCACCGCCAGCCATTAGCAGATCCACCTTCCCCAGACAGCACCAATCCAAAGATCTCAGCATTCTTCAGCTTAGTATTCACCTCATTGAGATCAAGTACTGTTAGGACACTAGACCGTAGAACCAGCTGAGCGCCGCGCAGGAACAACACAAAGGCCTCTGCTCTATCCCCCAAGGAGCCTTTGTTACCCTTCACACCATCCTTTTGGGAGTGGGTGGCACTATCTACAACAATCACACACTGGTGCCTTTTTGCCTGGTTTTAATTCTCAAAGAGTAAAGAAACTTGCTTCCAAGCTTCATGCTAGTTCTGTCAATTACGCTGCCGAACTTGTTCATACCAGATGTGTCCTTTCCAGCACTAATATCAACTCTCATCAAGAGACGGTTTCGGGTCAAGCCTGCAACCCTCCTGGATCCCATTGATGCTTTCTTTTTCCTTTGGTGGAGGGTGGAGGGGTTTTAACGGTACCCGGTACCAAAGTGGCTCCTTTCATTCATGTGGGGATTGGTGTGCACTGCCTGCGTATTTTTTCTTTTTTTTTCTTCTTAGGCCATTTCAGCACCAAGAGCCACACTACAATGAAAAATAGAAATCGGGAGTTTTGTAGGCTTGGCCTGCCATGTCCAGCTACTAACGATGAGGGATGTTGGAAAACTGTACATTGGGGTGACCTTCAACCTGGTTGTTTTGCTGATTGGGTGCTGGCTGGTCTCGGCAGCAACAAATTTGTTTGGTCAAGTCTTCAATATCCTCAAGCTCAGAAATACAGAGAAAGCTATACACTCCTCTGTGGTTAAACGCAAAACCGCTTCAGACTTCATGTTCACACCCTACGTTTTGTCTTTGCATGACACTAGGCACACACATCAGGTCAAACACAGGATCTTGAGGATTTTGAGGATGCAGGTATGCATTGAGCACCAGCTCTGGGCAAACACACAGCTCATGCATTTGCACATGCAAGCTGGGATGAGCAGGGACCTAGTCCCTGAGAGACCAAGAGCCCTCTCTTTGCACACAACTCTGCTCTCTTTGCACACAACTCTGCTTAGGGCAGCCAGAATTGCCAGGCATAGGTATAGGAGACCATGCCATTTGGGAATTCAATAAAGGGCAATAAGAAAGCCCTTGCTCATCGCAGACCTTTGGCTGTCACGACGAGGTAAACGTTATGGTATCCAGCTTATGATGGATTGCAAATATGGGCTATGAATCCAAGGTCTCTGACCTGTTCCTAGAGACCTTAAGCACAGTTTCTGCATCTATCTTGATCTGGGCAGCAATTAACCGGCGTGATGCTCTTCAGGACAGAAATTTATGCAATCATGCAATCCTAGTAAAATCAAAATGAATTCAGCAATAAGAGTAGAACAAGTCCAGAGCTGCGGTCTAGCAAGCTCTTAACTTACCTATTTTCTTCATTAAGAAACCACCATCCCACTCTGTGCTCGACTGCTGTCTTCGTAGCCCATTTACTTCCCTTGTGCGCATTTGAAACTGTGTGAAGCGCATCAGGGCTACAAAGAGCGTGCGTATTTGGCGTACAATCTAACTAGGGATCAAGCAAGAAACTACAGAAGTCCCTGAGAGCTAGGACAGCGCAATCCCATAGTAGGTAGTGAGTAGTGAGTTGAGCCTACTCCCATTCACCCACCTGCCGCGCTCCCGCACGCACATACACATGGACATGCACCCACACCCACACCCACCTTATGAACGAATCACCATCCGTGGTGAGGGATTCAGTTATTTAAGCGAACCTCCTTAGGGTTTAGGGTTTAAGCACCTGCAGGAAAAGAGGGATGAGGTCTTTCGTGAAAGTGATGTAATTGTTACACTTTGTTACGTAGCCTAGATGATCTAGGACCCCAATAAACAACACACACGCTTTCAAATTATTGAGTCTCAACTTTAGGGGCCCAGAACAGGCAGCTCAACCTGCACAACACCAGGCAGGAGGGCCAAATTGCATAAATCTGAGCTTGCGGATAATCTTAATATAGGAGAAATAGCCGCTATAATCAAAGTTTGCATAGTTTTGTGTTACAGTTCCTATAGTTTCAAATCCAACCTCATAGTTTTGGTCCCCTAACCCCCTAATCCTAATCCTAACCCTAACCCTAACCCTATCCCTAACCCTAAACCCTAAAACTATGGCCCTAACCCCTAAAACTTTGAGGTTGAATGAAAAACTTTAGCCAGAACTATGAGAACTGTAGGTATAGCGGCTGTAATAGGTATACCTACCCCTAATACCAAACACACAAAGTTTCACAGAGACCTCAAAATACCCTTATTTCCCAACATACAAATTCAATGAAGTTCAATTTTGGGCCTGGGAGGAGCTGCTTGGAGCTGAAATATGTTCGGGCGCTTTAATGTCAATCGAATCAGTGAATTCTACTGGTCCAAACAAAAAATATTAATAACTGAGGATCGCCCTAGAAGAAGATTGAAACCATTCGAATGTTGCATGCTCTTCAAGGGGGCTGGGCCTAACCAACAGCCCAAACTTGTTTTCACAAATTTGTGTAGTTTCAAGCTTCCAGCTTCCAGGCAGCCTTTTCCTCCTCCGTTTCATAATTAAAAATTACACTAAATATTTATTGCAATGGCATTCGAGTGGCTTCTGTCCGTTTTGCAATCTGCAGCAACGCTGAGCGTAGGTGCCGGGTTGACGATATGCGGCTTAAAAGCGCACAGCATATTTTACGGCAGTACGGCCGAGGCCAAAACCTTGGCACAAAGTGTCTCCACGGCCGTGGGAATTGTGCAAGAGGCTAAGAGCTTCCTGGCGGGCACACAAAGCCTGCCCCATTCCCTCTTTTGGGGGTTGCTTTTGGGGGCAGTCGCGCTTGGCTCACTTATACTGCTGAGCGTTCTCTTACCTTACATACTTTACAAGGTAAGCCACCCTAGACCATGCTCCTCAAACCCTAGCAGTGCTTACGCCCCTCTCTCTTACTTCATTCCACAGCGCCTGCCACCACCCTCCACCTCCTCTGACACGGGGGACCCTCAAGGTAACTCGTGGCACATTACCTGACAAAGCGCTCATCTATTATGGGCCAAACAAATGCAATTGGTTGTGTCGTACGTTGTGTCAAGTGCCTGTGTACACACTCGGAGCTGGTCGCGTCCCTCACCTGAATTCTCTTACCCTCACCTGAATTTTTAGACCTTCAATCCCATGCACACCCCCTTGAACTCTCTTTTCTCCGTAGTGCAAAGAAGAGGGGCCAGCACGCCACGCAGTGCAACCGGGGCTGTAGTACGGTCCGCTCCCCCAGCCTTTCCTGCTAGGCGTTTGGGGGTGTTGCAGACCCCAAAGCGGTTTAATGGTACGTGGGGGAACAGCAACATGATGTGGCACCTTTCCACATATCCTGTGTCTCTTTCTCAGGGCTGTTTTTGTGCTGTCACGCAGACGGGATTCGGTGTGCTAGTGTGGCATCGTGCACGCCCTAATTCAGACAACCTTCCCTTAACTTTAACCCCATCCCTCCCTCTTTTGCTGCAGGTTCCTCTGGGCGCTGCTTTTACTTGCGGCCCTCACCAAGGATGATTTGTACATAGAGGTGGGTTTGGGTGTGGGAGCATATAAATGTGTGTGCGTGCGTGAGAGTGCGTGTGCGTGTGCAGGTGGGTGGAGGGGAGCAGGCTCAGGGTTGCACAATACGTGCTACAAGTGCTTGATTGTTGTGGCAACTCACAGGCGCGCACACACACGTACACAGACACGCACAAACACACAGACACACGCACGTGCACATTCCCAGACGCCCAAGCACACAGGCACACACACGCGCACACACACACACACACACACACACACACACACACACACACACTCACACGCACACATACATATGCATGCACACATTGCACGCGTTATGGGCTTTGCCAATTTTTCAGCGTCGCTAGCAACGCTCCCTCACTTGTCTCTCTGCCTGCGTAGTTTTTCTTTTTTCTTTTTTTCCCTATCCTATAAAGATTGCTGTCTAAAAAAATACCTGTTAGCAAACTCATACACACACATATACACATATACACGCACGCACGCAACACATACACACACGCAACACAAACACGTGCACGCATATATACACACACAGGACGCCGTATTAGCCACCTAGAATCCAAGAACCACCGACACGAAGCCCCGCAAGAAGCACCCATGAGTAGGGGGGCCAATTGGGATGTCTGCATCTGATGACAGTGGGAACTGTCAACAAAAATAGGTCACCCGGGGAAATTACCTCCTTGCTTTTGTAGGCTATCCATCACTTGCATCTGACATTCATTGAATGCCCATACTGAACTGGCACTTCTTAACATTGGCATTAAAGGACAAAGCTCTACGGGCACAGATAATGAAGGCTCGTCACTATGATGCCAGTGGGTACCACATGTGAATATTACTAAGACATTTCATCCGGTGTCCAGGAAAATCAGTGGGCTATGAATCCAAGGTCTTTGACCTGTTTCCTAATGACCTTAAGCACAGCGCCAGAAAAAGCTATGTTAATTGAATGGACCTAGGGTAAGCAAGCGCAGCGCCACTATTCTTTTTCTTTTCTACAGTTTGTCACGCCCAATCGTTGGCAGCGACGAATCGTGTGACGGAGCAGTTAAATTGGTTGACAGTTGAGAGTTTCTTTATGTCTTGTTCAATAAGCTGGATGGCCAGTCTTATTGATAAGGTAAGGTTACATCACTACATATGCCTCGAAGGGCATCTCAGCGGAAGTTTGGAAAAAGCCTGAAACTACACCTGGCTAAACAAAAGAAACAGAAGCTAAAGGAAACAAGAAACAGATGTATGTAGAAGAGAAAAGTGTATAGAAAGGTAAGGTAAGGTTACATCACTATATATGCCTCGAAGGGCATCTCAGCGGAAGTTTGGAAAAAGCCTGAAACTACACCTGGCTAAACAAAAGAAACAGAAGCTAAAGGAAACAAGAAACAGATGT
>Ga0307974_1001267_pt1 | contig 17276 bp, 21 predicted proteins | sample OrgLakmetagen784_FD_201812 | JGI IMG/M metagenome (GOLD analysis project Ga0307974, IMG submission 201812) | Saline water microbial communities from Organic Lake, Antarctica - #784 | ecosystem: Environmental > Aquatic > Non-marine Saline and Alkaline > Saline | place: Antarctica: Organic Lake... | reverse complement strand
CCCACACCCACGTACACCCACACCCACACCCACACCCACACCCACACCCACACCCACACCCAATCTGTTGCGTGTCTAATGCCTTATACCTTGAATGACTAAGCCGAAAAACGACCCACCTCGCCCCAATCGCCCATCCTGGTTCAGGGTGCATTTCCTCCACCAGGAAAGGGTGCCTCAACGTCATGTCAGAATCCAGCACAAGTACGTACTCCTCCTCAGGGGTCTGGTGCTCCAGCCAGTCCACGATTGCTTCAGGCTTGTTGTAGGCCACATATCTATACTTTGGTTGTTGTGTGTGTGTGTGTGTGTGTGTGTGTTTGTGTGTGTGTGTGTGTGTGTGCGTGCGTGTGTGTGTATGTGCGTGTACATGCGTGTGTGTGCGTGCGTGTTTGTACGAGCACATCTGCACACCTGTGCCCCTGATTGATGTAAGCATGCGCTATGAAGCAAAAAGTGCATTTGATGTCATTTCGTGCCGTTGCAATTTCTCAGGGGACAGTATCATTGAAGATCTTTATACACTTCACGTGCGCGTGCGCACACACACACACACACGTACAGTCACGAATCCAACGTGTGTGCAATGGACAGGCGTCCAATCTAGCTTCAGCACCTCTTGCAAAACACAAGCTTCTTACCAACATCACACACTATCTGTTTGCACACTCCCTTTTGCACACTCTCTTTTTGCACACACTCACACACTCACACACTCACACACTCACACACTCACACACTATCTTTTTGCAATGGGACAGGCTTCCCACACAGCCCTCATGCCGCAGCACCTAAGCACAGGGATCGTTTGTGCTGGTGTTGTTCGAGCGGGTTGGCAGGGAAGACAGGGCCGCCCAAGTATCTTCAGCTACTGCTACCAAATTGCACAAAAATAGGTACTGACGCACCTGTCGTTGTTATGAGGGTTGACAGCAAAGTTGGGGGCCACCCACGTCACAACGTCTTTCAGCAGGTGCTGGTTGTATGTGGTCCTGCATGTGTGTGTGTGTGTGTGTGTGTGTGTGTGTGCGTGTGTGTGTGTGCGCGTGTGTGTGTGCGTGTGTGTATGTGCGCGTGTGTGCATGCATGCTGCATGTGATTGAGTGTGTATGCACGTGCGGATGTGTGAGCATGCTGTATGTGAACAATGCAATTGAGTGTGCAGGCATATGTGTGTGTGTGTGCGTGCGTGTGTGTGTGCGTGCGTGCGTGTGTGTATGTGTGCGTGTGCAAGCTGTGTGTTTGTAACAGCGTTTGCATGCAAGCCAAGCCACACACTGTACCCCCCCCTTCCACCCACACCCACACCCACACCCACACCCACACCCACACCCACACACGCACACGTAGCGCATTACCTGTCGTGGTCAGTGCAGCACATGACCTTGCTCACGGTGCCTGTCTGGCCAGAGGTTTTGAAGCTCCAAGCCATGCCGACGCTCTGCCAGTTGCTGTACATGGTGCAGTCCGCCTGGGGTGTGAAAAAAACAGGCCAAAAAGAAGAATATGAGCTGATTTTGCACAGATGATACTGTCCAGCTTGGTACCAGTGCTCTGCCAGTTGCTGTACATGGTGCAGTCCGCCTGGGGTGTAAAAAAAACAGGCCAAAAAGAAGAATATGAGCTGATTTTGCACAGATGATACTGTCCAGCTTGGTACCAGCGCTCTGCCAGTTGCTGTACATGGTGCAGTCCGCCTGGGGTGTAAAAAAAACAGGCCCAAAAGAAGAATATGAGCTGATTTTGCACAGATGATACTGTCCAGCTTGGTACCAGCGCTCTGCCAGTTGCTGCATATGGAGCGGTCTGCCTGGGATGTGAAAGGAACAGGCCATAAAAATAGACGGTGAGCTCATTTTGCACAGATAATACTGTCCAGCTTGGTACCAGCGCTCTGCCAGTTGCTGCAAATGGAGCGGTCTGCCTGGGATGTGAAAAAAACAGGCCATACAATAAGACAGTGAGCTCATTTTGCGCAGATGATACTGTCCAGCTTTGTGCCAGCGCTCTGCCAGTTGCTGCATATGGGGCGGTCTGCCTGGGATGTGAAAAAAACTGGTAACAAAGAAAGCTCGTTTTGTGCGAATGATGTTGTCCAGCTTTGTGCCAGCGCTCTGCCAGTTGCTGCACATGGTGCAGTCCGACTAGGGTGTGAAAGAAGCAGGCCAGAAAAGAAGTGTTGAGCTCATTTTGCACAGGTGATACTGTCCAGCGCGCTCTGTTAGTTGCAGCATGGAGCCCACCAGAGGGATTGGCTTTTACAGCTCACATTTGGCCTGCTGTGTCATGCTTTGTGCTCTGTGTGTATAGAGAGCCCTGACTCCCGGCATGATCTGCTCCCCCTTAACAAAGCGTGTCCTCATAGCAATAAAGGTAACAACACAAATGCAGGGTTGGCCAGGACCGTACAAACACCCTGTACAGAAATTGTGTTTCCAGCAGAGGAATCTCCAAATATGATCATACATGGTTCTTACCATTAAAGCCAACCACCATGTGTGCCGTAACTACCAGTCATTAAAATGAGAACACGCTGCAGTTTTGTGCCTTGTGTTGTATGCTTTGTGTGTGCACGTGTATCTATTGTGTGTGTGTGTATCTATGTTGTGTGTGTGTGTGTGTGTGTGCGTGTGTGTCCTAACAACGCAGCAATGCTGATTACTACCCCTGTGTGTGTGTGTGTCCTTACAACGCAGCAATGTTGATTACTACCCCTGTGCTGAGAAGCAAACGCCTGGGGCATCCACAATTTAACCGCCGACGTGACAGACATGCACAACAGTGCATGCAGCATGCGGCAGAAACATTAGCACATTCGCACATTAGCACATTAGCACACCGATTGCATCCTTGTGTAAGGGAAGGAGACGTGGGAAGGACACACAGCAGTTGTACAAGGCGAGGCGAGCTTCAATCATCGGTGCAGCATGCCAAGGTGGAGAAAGTGAAGTGCATGCAGCAGTGGGTAAACACACACACTCTCATATACACACAAAAACGGTCATGCACTCTGACCACAGCCAACTAGACAACAGCACCACCACCCGAAACATAAAATGAATGGAGGCATGCATCGAGCGCCTTGTGGGAAGGACATAACAATTCAAATGCAGAAAGTGCAGTTGCAGGGGGCGTGTGTGTGTGTGTTGGTAGTGAGCATGTTGACGCAGGCTTTGACAGCAGCAGCAAATGCAGGAGCAAATGGCTTGCAAGCATGGAGCGTTTGCAATAAGGCTCATCGTGCATCGCAGGTGCACAGAGCACATACCCGTGCACAATGCACAAGGAGATCAGGCAGCACGAAGGCGCGCAGCAATGAACACACACAGCACTTCAAAACACACTCACCAAGAACACGACATGCACGGGTGTCAGTCCGCTGCTGTTTCGGTTTTCTCCTCCACTGTGTCCTGTGCTCGGACTCTGAAGCTGCTGCTGCTGCTGTGCTGCTGCTGCTGCTATGCTGCTGAGGGTGAGGATGATGAGGACAGAGGCCAGGGCTCCCATGGGAAAGGCTGGGACTTGGAATGTGCCCGCAGGCACACCAACGGGCTGCTGATTATAACATCGCAGCTTTCGAAATTTGAATTATCAATTTATCAATTTTACTTTTTCGGCACGATCCGGAGGTGTGCGATCGCGATCGTGTCCTTGTGTCTCTTCGTGTTGTGCTTAGCCTCTGCTCTTGTTATTTGGGTAATGGTTTGTGCTTGCATGATGTGCTTGTATGCACTGTGTTCTCTTTTTTTGTATGTTGGAGTGGACGCTGGTTGTTACCTGTTGGGTTGTAAGAGGGGTAGTGCATCGTGGCCTTGTGCCATTTGTGCCAGACCTGTGTGTGTGTGTGTATGTGTGTGTGTGTGTGTGTGTGTGTGTGTGTGTGTGTGTGTGTGTGTGTGTGTGTGTGTGTGTGTGTGTGTGTGAGTGTGTGTGAGAGTGGGTGTGTGTGTGTGTGTGTGTGTGTGTTTGTGCGTGTGTGTGTGTGTGTGTGCGTGCGTGTGTGTGTGTGTGTGTGTGTGTGTGTGCGCGTGTGTATGCAAGTGTGCGTGTGTGTGTGTGATGGGCAAGCAACGCGCTGAGAATGCTGCATGCAATACATACTGGAGGAATACTCTCCTCTTTCCTCTCTGATTGTCAGTGATCATGCTATTACCACCTAGCGTGATATTAGGGTTGGCCAGAACCGTATATATACACAGTATATGACCGTATATTTTGTGATTTCCTTGCCAAAAATACCGTATATTAACCGTATATACATGGTTCTGGCCAACCCTACGTGATATGAATGCCGTGCCCCTCCTGCAAACAAGACCAAGGGGCTGCAAACACAAGTGTGCGACGAGCGCGCCCAAGAGCATCTAATGAGGACGTGCTGCTTGCATGTGGGTGACCTGTGTTGCCTTGCTTTGTGTTGCTGTGTACACAGAGAACACACACTGCCTCTACTACAATGACCAAGAGTTAAACATGTGTGCAGGATGTCTGTCCTCAAACACCAGCAAACAGGCGAGCTGCAAGGCCATCAAAACCTGGTCTATGGTGTTCGTTTCCGGTAAGACATGGCCACACTCACCCCGGCTTTGGCAGCTCCAAACACGTAACCGTACATCTCAGAGATCCTGGAATGGGGAGGAAAGGGGGAGGCGTGGATACTTACGAATTTGGCTTTGGCCAGCGAGTGTTTTCATAGCAGAACTTAAGGTAGCTCGTGAATAAGGTTTGTATGCCTGAAAACGGAGAAGAGAATTTGCGGCACCTGGTTAGCTTCCACGTCATTACTTGTTAAAAGTGGACATTGCTTATGTTTTTCATCCACTCTTGCCACTAGATCAGAAAAGCTGTAGCAGTAAGCCGCACCTACAAGCATGACAAGAATGAGCAATCTCCAACCTGTGATCCATTTTCTCATCTCAGGTGAGTACCGGTTTTCACTGCTTGCTTAGATTTTTCCTTGTTTACTCTTCAGGTTCTTCCTTGAAAGCCGTTGCGAAAAAACAAAACACAACGCAGGCAGTGAATACCACTCCCCACATTAATTAAGGAGGAGGAGCCACTTTGGTACCGCGTACCGTACAACTCCCTTATCATTATTACTGAGGATCAGGAGAGCTTCAGGCTCGGTCTGAAACTGGCTCTTGATGAGCGTTGGTAATGGCACTGGTACCCCCACATAGCCGTGAAACTCCTCCACCATGTCAGATCAAACCACCGTCACTGCAACGAATAACGATTAACGACTCGTCGCTGCCACTGATTGGACGTGATAACCACGAAGGGAAAAAACGAAAACTCACCATGGACGTCCTCCTTCTTTAACGTACTGGTCCCCCGAAAGCCGCCAGGCCTGCATGCACAAAAGAACACGTCACCATCATTCAATCGAATTGGCTGTAGCCACACAGCACGCCTCTGAGTCCTCACACAATTTTGCTGTGTAAAACAGTCACCATCGTTTTAATCGAATAGACTGTAGTCACACAGCACGCCTCTGAGTCCTCACACGGTTTTGCTCTGTAAAACATTTCACCATCATTCAATCGAATAGGCTGTAGCCACACAAGCCGCCTCTGAGTCCTCACACAATTTTGCTCTGTATAACATGTCACCATCGTTTAATCGAATAGACTGTAGTCACACAGCACGCCTCTGAGTCCTCACACAATTTTGCTCTGTAAAACATGTCACCATCGCTTAATCGAATAGGCTGTAGTCACACAAGCCGCCTCTGAGTCCTCACACAAATTTGCTCTGTAACACATGTCACCATCGTTTATTCGAATAGGCTGTAGTCACACAGCACGTCTCTGAGTCCTCACACAAATTCGCTCTGTCAAACATGACACCATTGTTTGATTGAATAGGCTGTAGTCACACAGCACGCCTCTGAGTCCTCACACAATTTTGCTCTGTAAAACATGTCACCATCGTTTAATCGAATAGGCTGTAGTCACACAAGCCGCCTCTGAGTCCTCACACTATTTTGCTCTGTCAAACATGACAGTCTGAGCACCCGGCAGCCTCTGTGAGGCTTCTGCATTGCAGGCAATAACTACATGGTTCACGAGAAAAAAGCCATCAGTCAAGAAGTATGACTGCTCGCCACAGGCAATAACTACAAACCAGCTCCCAATCACTAACCACCCACACTCCTGATCAAGCTGTCAATTGTTAGTTTAGTTTAAATTACAGAGGCAATCAACCTGGAATGGCTGCTCAACCTATGAGAACGAGGTATACCTCAAAACAAACCAAGTAAAAAAAGGGCTGTGACGCAACTGGAAAATGCAAACCTTAGTTTAGTTTAGTTTGGATTACAAATTACAAAGGCCTCTGTCAATTGTTACACCCCGGCACCACCCACCTCTGGGTCCTCGCGCACTTCTTCTGTAGTAGACAACCACAGAGGCGCCACACGCTGCATGTCGTCACGGTGCATGAAGAAGAAGCCCCCCACCTGCAGCAAACAACACAGGACATAAAACCGTGTTCTCAGTCCTTTTGTTTTTTTGATAGACAGCCACAGAGGTGCCATGCGCTGCCGGTCGTCACAGTGCATGAGGAAGAAGCCCCCCACCTGCAGCCAAATAAATGAGAAGGTAGGAAGCACGTGGCGGTAGAATACATAATACAGCAGTGGCAGTAGAATACATAATACAGCAAGAGCCAAGTAACACAGATCATGAATTGCCATCTCAGGTTTATCGCTTCCCTGCTTTTTCTTGCACTCTAGTAGTGATCTGCTGGTGTGTAAGTGGACTACGAGCCAAAAGCAGATGCAATCGGGCTTTTCTGCTTTGAACTTGAATTAGAAGTGGGGCGTCCGCTGGTATATATGTAGAGTTGGCCAGGACCATATATATACGGTGCATACACGGTATTTTTGGCAGGTAAGTCGCCAGATATACGGTCATATACGGTGTATATATACGGTTCTGGCCAACCCTATATATATATATATATGGTGGGTCTCAAGACAAAAACATGTGTGTCGCAGAAACGAGCAGGGAAAGCTTGGCAAATACCATCCTGCCTGGTGCACAACCAGGGTTGGCCAGAACCATATATATATACGGTGTATATACGATAATTTTGGCAGGGACATCATTGAATATACGGTCATACACGGTGATACGGTGTATATATACGTTTCTGGCCAACCCTATATATACATGTTGGGTCTCAAGACGAAAACATGTGTGTCGCAGAAACGAGCAGGGAAAGCTTGGCAAATACCATCCTGCCTGGTGCACAACCAGGGTTGGCCAGAACCATATATATAGGGTGTATATACAATAATCTTGGCAGGGAAATCACCAAATATACGGTCATATACGGTGTATATATACGGTTCTGGCCAACCCTATGCATAACGCACTCTGGCCAACGTTCGAAAAAGGGAGAGCCGCAATGCAGTGTTGCCTTTCTGTATTTGCCACAGTCACCTCCCCCCTCTGCACGCAAGCTCATATGAATAGGGTTGGCCAGGACCGTAATTATACGGTGTATATACAGTATTTTGGCAGGGAAATCACCAATATACGGTCATATACGGTGTATATATACGGTTTCCGGCCAACCCTACATATGAAGATGCATGCAAAATGAGTACCAGCCTGCATCCCTCTGCCCAAGCCACTCCTTTCGGTGGAGGAGAGACAGGCATGCTGGGAGAAGCTCATCATGTGCGAGCACGTCCTCCTAGTTTAGTTTAGTTTAGTTTGGATTACAAAGGCCTCCAGCCTGGCATGGCTGCTCAAGGGGTTACAAGGGGTTACAAGGATGGCCTACAGCCCGAGTCTCTGGCTGATGGCAAAATGGCATGGCTGCTCAACCTATAGGTCCCAACAAATAAATCAATCAAAAACAGCTGCACTTATAAATTGAGTTATGTAGAAAAAACAAAACCTTTGATATCACCTTCAAAAATATTATCAAATAAGTGGATGAACTGGTGCCGTAAATGCCACGTCCTCCTACCTACATGCCCACCCGCACCCACAATCCCGCACGACAACAATCCCACACGCCTGGCATGCATGATGGCAGTATGGGCCTGCAGGGGGCGTCAATCCTAGCAGGGATGTCCGCACCCACACCCCCACACCCGCACACTAACACACCCACGCACCTGGTCTGCATGACGGCCGTACGGACCAGCCAGGGTGTCATTTCTGGCAGGAATGTTTGGGATGTGTCGTGTCCATAGCTCGTTGGTGGAACCAATCAGGTAACTGTAGGCTGCACGGGTGCAAATCGACAGAAAATGTGAGAAGAAAAAGAAAACAAACAGAGAGTGTGACACTACTACCGGCGTGGAATAGGAAAGGATGTCGTTTTGTGTCCTGCACCACCAATTGGATGCAGAGCCACACACCATGCCACCTGCAGGAAGTAGGAGAAGGGCTGTTCAATGGGGATCAGGTGTTGGGAATAGGTGATTGCAAGGCAGAGGTGCTTGCAAGGGGATCAGGTGTTGGGATCAGGTGATTGCAAGGCAGAGACCTGCACACCATTAGGAGCATTGCATAGGTAGCAATGTAGGGGAAGAGAGGAAATTGAGAACCTAGTCTTATAATTAAGGAAGCAACGGTCAGGAGGCTGTAGGTATCATGCCTTTTTGGCGTCACGTGTCAATTAAATATAAAGTACATATTTGGAACCCTGACGTCAAGAGCTATCGACTGGTACATAAATGAGTGGGTTCTGAGGGGTCGGTTAATGGGTGGTCATTTGGGGGTGCTCATAATTTTTGGGGGGTCTCCATAACTTTTCTGGGCCGTTTCTAGCAAATAATAAACATAGTTTTGGAATTCTCCGCTCAAGCCCAGTCGAACGGCACCCTTGTTGGGTCATTTGATTAAAATTGGGGGTCTGGGTGCCTGGTCACAGAAATGCATGTGACGCCCCCAAGTAGGCCGCAGGGGTGTGTTCAGACAAATTACCAGCAATTAATTCCAAACTTGCAGTTCACGTATTGCATTACACATGAGTTGCATGAATAAAGTAGAAAAGTGCTTTGGCAAAGGTTTTGGTTGGATTTGTGCACTAAACAGGTGGTCAGTGCAAGCGCGTGCAAATATCAGTTTTTGCCTTTTAACTCTTCAGGTATTAGGTATTAGTTTATTTGGCACGAAAATGGCGCAAAATAGCTGCTTACATTCTGAGCAGATTGACACCCTTTTTATTAGTGTGGGGGGTCAGGGAAGAGGTTCTGGGTGGGTGGGTGGTCATCTTGAGCTGAAGGCCAAAAATTTACACGTGACTGTCATGGATTTTTTCTATTGCCTCATGCAACGGTACTCAAATATTGTGACCAATTATGGCATGGATAAGGAAGCGCTTGTAAAACCACGCCACCTAGTGGATTCAACACCTGAGCAGGATTGCCATGACATAAAGTAACAATCAGGGATGTGTCATACGGTCATTTGGGACGTTCAATACGGTAAAATACGCTTTAAATACGATACGGCGTTTATACAAATACCCCGTATGACACATCCCTGGTAACATTAGTAAATTAGCACGACCAAAAACATGTAGGGTTGGCCAGAACCGTACGCACACACCGTATTAATGGGACTAGGAAGGTTCAAAGTCGAGGCAATTTTAAAGTTTAGCACAGTTTCACAAAACGCGGTTCCATTTGTTTGATCACCAGTGAGAAATGGTTTCAATTCAATACCTGCGGTGGTTTCCTTACCTCCATTCCTTTTTTCTAGGAATTAGTTAAACTCAGATGCTGATGCGGCGCTTCCTCATGAAGTGTTGTATTTGTTGGGGTGGAGCCGCCTGCATCATTTTCCTTTTTCCCTCTCCCTTTACTTCTTTTAAATAGTTGAACTGGTACAGCTTGCGTCGTTTTCCTGTTTCCCTTTACCTTTACCACTTTTCAGTTGTTGGGTGGAACTGCTTGCGTTTTTTCCCTTCTCTCTTCATTTCTTTTTCAAACTGGTTCAACTCACGTGCTGACGCAGTGCATCCCTGTGTAATGATTTAGTGCTTGGGACAGAACTACCTGCGTCATTTTTCTTTTCTCCTCTTCAACTTCTTAATAACTAATCCAACTCACGTGCTGACGCAGCCCATCCTCGCGACGTGTTGTAGTTGTTGGGGTGGAACTGGTTGCGGAGCAGCATGTCTGCGATTAAACACAGGAAAACATCACGCTTTGTACCTTGATAAGTACCGTGTTTGGTCAAGGAATGTCAGCCAAGATGCTGCGCTTGCGCAGCATTCATTTGCATGTACACATTTGGAATCACTGGAAACAACTTGCATGCCTTTAGAAACCTGTCCTCCTTACTCAAATCTATAAATCCCTCGGCTTCCTTATCTGCGGCACAGCTTGACCCTAAGCTAGCTTTGGTGGTGTAAGGTAACACATAACGCTGGCACACACATACACATACACACACACACTTGCTCACCCACCCGAGTCAAGAATGAGGACCCAGTGCTCTTCAGGAAAAGAGGTTGACATCCTTCACAAGTGTAAGAAAAATAGACGTGTTACTTTATTAAAGGAAGCATAAGGAGGGCACTGTTGCGAGTTTTGGCTGTCTTAACTGGTCTTATTCAACAAGTTGGTCGCTTTCATCATATTGATAAGTGGCAGGGCCTTTGGACCCGGAAATGCCAAAAAATCAACAAGTGAGGGACAGGAACAACACCCCTTTATAACCAAAACATAGAAAGTAAAGATGATTAAAGTTGCAACTCCATGTGGTCTTGATCAAGATGCTGGGCTCTACACACACAAAAGCACACCGAAGAACCCCTCTGATCAAGGATTGGACTCTTTGAAGCCAACAAACACCTAAACGAAGCAAGCCTGGTAAACACTCAAGTCGAATATCATGTGCTATGCTGATCCATGTTCTTCTACTTGTGACGTGACATTGCAATTGCAACCGCCAATCTTACCAGTCAACCACTGCCCCTGGCTTGTTGTAGGCCGCATAATTGTCGCCTGCATGCAGAGCACAATTGTTGAGGAAGGAGCTGGGGAAAAAAAGGAAGGAGCCATGCGTAAAGGTACTGCAGAAACCGCATGCTTCACGTATGTAATAAGTAATAAGCAAGGTTGGTTGGAACCACACGTACACGGTAGTTCTGCGGCAAGGTAAATTTCCAAGCGTATGGCTAACACATTTACGTACTTTTTTATGTATAACTGTATAACAGAGAACAAAAGTAAGCAGTCAGTGAACACCTTTCCCCACTCCCCACGTGATCAGGGATTAAAGATGCAGGAGGCGGCTCTAATCGCTATGGTTTGTTTGAAACATGAGGCGAAAGGTGAAACGAATGTCAGCAAGGTGACTTTTACAACCCTGCCTTCAAAGATGTACGGCTGTACTTGGTAGCCATATAGTCACAACAGATCCTGACTAGCAGGCCTGCACCACATCACATATTGTCATGTATCAGCCATCAACATATCCGCCTGTTAAGTGAGTTCCTATTCGCACAGGCGGCATATTTATCTCTACAGCCACTCAGATAAACCAACACTGCATCAAAGAGAGATGTATAAAAGTGCCCCGTCACCTGTACGTGGATTCAGTGCAAAAGAGGGGGCCACACGGGTAGGCATGAGGCTCAGCAGCTGGTCATTGTAGCGTGCTCGCTCAGCATCTGTGCAACACATGACCCGCTTGATGCTGCCGCCTTGATTTGTGGTCTTGTGAGTGAACGCCATGCCCACGGTTTGCCTGTGCGCAGCGTGCGCAGACGGCATGTGTACAGGAGGGAAGTGTTTACTGACTGATATCCTGAAGATATAATTAGGCAAGACTGTCTGATTTCACGCTGCATTTTTACTAGGAAACCTTTTTCAAGGCTGGCCATACCAGTCGGAGTACATGGAGCAGTCAGTCAAATACGCGGTGGCCACATCCTCGTTAGCATTGGCCTGCTGGGTGAGCCACACCACTAGGATGCTGATGACGCTGAGCATGGCTGGACGGGTTGCTGTTCAACAAGTGCAGAAAATGAGGAGTATAAAAGTATATGTGCGTCAGTGTGTACAGCCATGTTGGACGTGCTATGCCTGTTGTGCCTGCAAGCACGTTTTTGTGAGGCAGAACGTCCGTGCATAGAGGTGCCTTGGGGAACGAAGTTGCATGCATGCAATGCAAGGAGCAGTAGCAGTGTCCGGATTCTCTGCCTCTACACCTGTGTGTGTGCCTTCCTCACCTCCGAGTGCAGTCCCCTGTTTCAACGAGGTGCTTGCATTCCTTCACTGCCTGGTCGGGAAAGCAGCGATATGAAAATGAGTTTGAATTTATATACTTTATATAACGGGGCCGGCTTCGGGGCAACAGAAAAAGCGGGCAAACTTAAACGACCCCGCTGGTTCGCTCGCCCCTCCCCCAAATTTTTGTAAAACAGCTTAAAGCTTTGTCACCTTCCGGTATTCAAACCGGTTGGCGCTGTTTTTCCAGGCGGTGCAAGTTCCCAGGCAGTTTGAAACATGCCCGGAGCAAGCAAGATCGCTGCCAAGGAGGCATGTAGGTGTACAGGCGGAGTGCAGGCGCATCGTGTTTGCAGCCGTGTGGCGGGAGGGCTGTTGTGCTGAGCCCTCGTCCCTAATTGTTTTGCGCACAGACCACGACAAGGTGTGCAAGCTCCTGAGCACCTACGACAAGGCGTTCATCGTGGGCGCCGACAATGTTGGCTCCATGCAGTTCCAGCAGATTCGGCGGGTGAGTTTTTTCTTTGGGCAGTGGGAGAGGAGTGCACGGGCCGCCAAGACGGGGGGCCTACGTCGAGAGATGCCACGCAGTCTCTGCGTTGCGCCTGCTACTACTGTGTGCACGCTGTTAGAATTGCACAGAGAGGGGCGAAGATTGTCAGCACAAATTGGCGGAACACTATAGAATCCTCATGCGCTTTTTTGACCTCTCCCGACTTGCTACAGGGTCTGCGCCCTGGAGCCATCATTCTCATGGGCAAGAACACCATGATGAAGCGCTCCATCAAGCTGTACTGCGAGACCAGTGGTGATGACAAGTGGAAGTGCATCCTGGACAAGCTGGTGTACAACGTGGGAGTCATCTTCACAAACGGTGACCTCAACGATGTGAAGGATGAGATCAACAAGTACAAGGTGAGGGGGGAAAGGAAGGGGGTGTGGCTGCACACACACACACACACACACACACACACACACACACACACGCGGGCACACACACACACACACACACACACACACACACGTGTACACACACATACGTGTAAGCACATGCACACACACATACGTGTACACATACGCACACGCGCATGAACACAAATGCGTGCACACGCATACACACACACGCATACACACACATGCATGCACACGCAGATGCAGACGTGTATGCGTGCATGCACACACGCACGCACACACATGCATACGCAAGTACGCTCAAACGCATGCTTACACACACACACGCAAACGCAAACGCACACATGCTTGCACGCACACACACACACACACACACACACACACACATGAACACACATGAACACACATACAGGTCGGTGCTCCCGCCCGTGTCAACCTGATCGCTCCCTGTGACGTCCACGTGCCAGCTGGTTCTACTGGCATGGACCCCTCTCAGACGTCCTTCTTCCAGGTGAATTGGCGAGTACTTCAACTGGGTTTCGTTTTGTAAATGTGTTTGGCAGCATGATTGCTGTAGAGACATCCTAGACTATGTGAGCTTGAAACATGAAAGAAAGCGCCCATGGAATGGATGAACACTCACACATGTATATGCACACAGCAACACACAGACATACACACACACACGCACACACACACACGCACACGTGCAGGCCTTGGGTATCGCCACCAAGATTACCAAGGGTACCATCGATATGGTCAACGATGTGCACCTGGTGAAGGTCGGTGAGCGTGTGGGCGCCTCCCAGGCAACCCTGCTGTCCAAGCTTGGCATCAAGCCCTTCAAGTACGGACTGGAGATCCAGCAGGTGAGTTTGCTGCAGTGAGTAGTCGTGTGTGTGATTAAATCCTTTTTTTTTCTTCCTCACTGCCCACCCTCGGCCGTTTGCTCTTGCCACGGTGTTGCTTTGCGTCCCTTTCTTGCTTGTTTGCCTCCGCTTGCAGAAGTGCGTGTCACAAAGATCATATTTATCCATTCCTGTCGCCATCCCCTTTTGTATCTCTCTCCCTTCCACGGATGTGTAGCAGTGATGAATTCGAGATGGATTGAACGTCGCGCGCACACACACACACACACACACACACACACACACACGCACACACACACGCACACGCACGCAGGTGTTTGAGAACAACACCCTGTACGACCCCGCTGTGCTTGACATCACTGATGATGACATGGCCGCAGCTGTGTCAGCAGGTGTGTAAGTCTGTTGGAATCTGTCAGTCGTCCAAGTGCACATCGACTTGATCGCATATGCTGTTACGGCAACAGCCATGGTAATGCTAGGTCTGTCAAGATCTAGCAATTGTGCTCTTGATCTATACAGAACTAGCGCTACCATGGCTGCCGCCTTTGCAGCGTACGCGATCAATCCTCGGGCAGCGTGCGTTTCCCTGCTCCCATCCTATGCGTTCTTCCCAATGCCTAAGGCCTTTCTGCGTTACAGCTTCCGCTGTCAGGAAGGCAGTGCTGTTTGCATCAGCTGCTGGTTCTAACATACAATAAAGACATGTCGTGCCTCTGAACTGAATACGTCGCATCATTGGGTAGTGTAATCATTGCTGTTAACAAAGTACTCCACTTCCACCAGATTCGCTGCTATAAAAGCAGGTTTTCCTGCAGCGCACGCGTGCGCACATATACACACACATACACACACGTGCGCACACACATTCATACACAGGTATTGCAAACGTGGCTGCCCTGTCCCTGGCCACCGGCTACCCCACCCTGGCATCCGTGCCCCACTCCGTCATCAACGCCTACAAGAACGTGCTGGGTTTGTCTCTGGCCACCGACTACACCTTCCCCAAGGCCCAGAAGGTATGTGTGTGCACCTGTGCTGGCTCTCAACCTGCCAGCTGTCTTCCTTTTTGCTTGAGATGAAACAGGTTGATTCTCCTTTAATAGCAAACTGGGCTTCATGTCATTGTTGAGAATATATGTAGGTGTGTGTAAAAGCTAAGAACACTAGCGCAAAGGTCCAGTGTCTGAAAATGCAGCAGCTCACAAGACTTGACAGGCAGGACACGTGTCTCACGGTACCGTGCAATGGCCTTGGGTATATGTCTGTATCATTCCGCACAGGGATTATCATGGTATGTGGTAACATGAACAAGAATGGTGCAGTGAAGGCGTTGCATGAGAGCACACTTGGATCTCGTCTATGGTATTGAAAAACCGCTTCAAAGCAAAACTAGGAATGTCTTGTGCAGGGTGATATTGGTAGGAACCTTATTTGACACGGAATATCATGCTACCCCTTGGATGTGCTCGTTTTTGTCCTGAAAAAAGGACTTTCAAGAGGTAGCATGAAATCCAGTAAATTTGCTGGATTGGGGGGCAGCTGGTCAGATTGGTGAGGTCGAGATCAGGCTTTTGCATGGTTGTGCACGTGCACGGGGGCGCACATACAAGCTTAGGCGATGTTAGGGGGCTTGTCCAAACTGCACTGTTTTTTGCTTTGGAGAGTGCAGTTCGGTGCCAGGCAAGCCTCGCCTTGTACCTGCACAGTGCTGTGATTCACGTTTCTTGTCTGGAAGTTACCTAGCCAGTGACCAGGGGACGAGAAACAATCCTAACATTGCCTTGATTACGCTCAGCAATTGTAAGAAAGGCACATAGTGCTCACAAACTGGTCTGTTTCTGGTGGCACGCGTGCTGTGCACGTGCAAACACATGAACACACATACCCAAGGCATCTTGGTTGCTTCTGTTCATTGCTTTACAATCGCAATCACGATGCCCTGTGTGTGCGCGTGTATGTGTGTGTGTGTGACAGATAACAAATTCTCTTGAAATAAAACCAGGGACCACACCTAGGGCCCACATCTCTACTGTTGTCTTTAGCGCCGTACTGCTATCTTTCCTAGGATTCACCTCAAACCTCTTTCTCCTCGTGACTCACCTCACCCTTTTCCACATAATGGATGCAGGTCAAGGACATCCTTGCCAACCCCGAAGCATTCGCTGCAGCTGCCGCCCCTGCTGCAGCCCCCGCTGGCGGTGCCCCCGCCAAGAAGGTGGGTGTTGTCGTGTGATTTATAATGGCGACGTGCTTTGATTGGTCAGGGGTTGAGGTGCTGGCAAGTTCTCCTTTCTCACGTCACACTGGACGTGCAGCTTATGTATAGGGTTGGCCAGAACCTTATATATACGGTGTATGTACGGTGTTTATGGCAGGGAATTCACTAAATATATGATCATATTCGGTGTATATGTACGGTTCTGGCCAACCCTACTTATATAGCATGATTTAGAGAGAGGGGGGTTAAGTATGTTTTCTCAAATGGCAGTGTATATTTGCTGCTGCTGCTGCTCCCCCACAAAAAAGGCAGTTTTTGCCACGTCAAGCACAGTTGCATTGCCGGCTGCATTTAGGCTGTTTTAAGATGCTAAATTTGCAGTGTGTCTAGGGGCCACTGGATCTGTTTATAGGGCAGCTGTTTTGGCAAGCCTGCTTGTCCTTGTTATCCAAATGTATTCAGGGTGAAAGTGAGTCGTGCAGCCTGAAACAGTATTGCCTTGAATCTGCTGCGCAACGACTCCTAAATTTCGCCCCTCTGTTCGATAAAAAAAGTGTGGTCGTTTCATGTGATGTTGTGCCGGCACACAACCGTTTCTCTCTTCTGTGTATTTAATCATGCAGGAGGCTGCCAAGGAGGAGTCCGAGGAGGAGGAGATGGGCTTCTCCCTCTTCGACTAAGCGTGATAGCCTGCTGCTGGGATCGCCACGTCCTTCGGCGTCGTTCCTTTTCACTAGTTATTGTTAGCACAACAACTTGTGGACAAGGGATGAACTCGCTTTTGTAAAGGCTCTTGCACATCTTTTCCTCAATGAGTAGCGCCTCTCTCAAGGGGTCCCCTGGTTATGAAACCATAAAACACATGCATAACCAAACAAACGAGATATACATTTCATCGAAATTAGTACCGTGTAGATACTTCCCCTACCCAATAAGTAAGGTAAGGGGTAAGGGTAAGGGTTACACAGCTATATCCGCCAGCGAGGGCAGTTGAGCTATAGCAAAAAAAAAAAGGCAGCTTCAAGAAGAGAAGGAGGCCAGACTGAACAAGACACCAGAAAAAGAGACAAGG
>Ga0307974_1001258_pt1 | contig 17308 bp, 12 predicted proteins | sample OrgLakmetagen784_FD_201812 | JGI IMG/M metagenome (GOLD analysis project Ga0307974, IMG submission 201812) | Saline water microbial communities from Organic Lake, Antarctica - #784 | ecosystem: Environmental > Aquatic > Non-marine Saline and Alkaline > Saline | place: Antarctica: Organic Lake... | reverse complement strand
CGAGAATGCGCGCAGGAACCCTTACAATTTTACTGGTTCAGGTCAGCTGTCAAATTTCGGAACAGGATGGTTGATTCAAATAGCAATACTTTACGCGATGTGATGAAAGCAGGTATTTCCCTTGGGAATTCTGGTGCTTCTAATTGTTGGACTAGACAGATGAAGGATGCTTTTGGTGATTTGCAGAATGGCACTGTATACAGAAGTGACTAATTACAATGCAGGAAGCTGAATATTTCTAATTTGCGCATAGACTTGAGATTCAGGCATCAGGCAGTTTGGAGAGAGGCACATGATCATGACCCTTGCTCTTATTAGAAAAAGTCTGTGGCTTATCATAATTGGTTTGCTTTGCCTGAGAGACCGGTTTCTAATGCACGTGCACCATTTGTCTTGCCAAAGTATTTAAAGATGGTTCTGAGCAAAAAGGTCACAAGGAACGTAGCTCGGTTCAGGATTTGAGGACATGGGTTGAAGTGTGAAACTGGTTTATACGGCAGGAGTCCGGACAGGAGTGCACGTGTTTGCAATTTGTGTGAAACGGGGATTATATTTAAGATGAAAAACACGTTATTTTCCATGTATCGGTACCGAACATTTACGGCACCAGTTCATCCACTTATTTAATAATATTCCTGAAGGTGATATCAAAAATTTTGTTTTTCAACATAACTCAGAAGTTTACAAGTGCAGCTGTCGATCTTTTTGATTTATTTATTTGTTGGGACCTATAAGTTGAGCAGCCATGCCAGGCTGGAGGCCTTTGTAATCCAAACTAAACTAAACTAAACTATACAACCAAACAGACACGACATACATTTAGCCGAAATTAGGTACTGTGTAGACACTTCCCCTAGCTACTCAACAATCAGAAAAGGCACGACAACAACATAAGCTGCTCATGCCTTTGCTGACTCGGACACAGTAAAACCCTTAACACCATCCTGCAAGGAGCAACAGGCGCCATCTACAGCAGCCACACAAGCAACCCACTCCACAGCTTCGGAATAACTGGTTGATTAAGCCTACATGCTATCAGATCTGCAGAGACAAGACATTGAACACAACCCCCACAAATATCTAAGCAATACTTCTCCTGGTGGTGTGCAGGTCTGACCCCCACTGAAAAACAGAATTTTAATTCTCCAGGAGGGATGTTGTGTGTCTTTGCATCCATTGGGTGATGCAGAATACAAAACAACATCCTTTTCAAATCCATGCCGGTAGTGTTTACACTCTCAGCGTTTTTTTTCTTTTATTTCTTTGCATTACTTGCATATAACAATAGCGCACCCGCAGCAATAAATCCAAAAAAGGAATTTATAATTACATTCTTAGCTTCTTTTGGTTTTATGTTGAGTGCCTTGAGGTTGTGTAGCTAGACGTGCCCTCAGCCCGATGCCTTTGTAAACCTTACTAGCCCTGTATCCCTAAATCCTGTTGCTACGTAGGCACCAAAGCACCGAAGTACACAGGCTTTCTTTTTTTTGCCGTGCTTGACCTTCATGTACACGTTTGCCCTTCTTGCCATCAACCTGGGCATTATCCCCCCTACTTTCTTCTACTTCTTCCAGCCTGCCCTCTTGCTTCCTTTTTATTTCGTTACTTTCTGTTTCATCCTCGTAGTAGGAAGTTTGCTATCTCCCTTAAACACGCCAAAATAAAAATTACAAGTCAGGCGGTTTGGGTACACATGTATTTGTTCCCTTCCCTCTCTTGCACCGCTGACAGGGTTTGTATTTAGCTTCATTTCCTTCTTCTGAGACCCGCCAACCCTTCCTTCACCTTCTGATCAGATGATACACAAGCGTCGTTAAAAGCAACTTCGGGCTTCTTGTCATTAGGAAGGTTGTCAGCCTGAGCTGCCTCACTGCGTGCGTGCCTTGTCGCGGACCACCTGGGCCTTGGCCTTGGGGATAACTTATGGCTTATTAGTTGCAATGGGAGTTACCCACGTTTTTCTGCAGTGAGGCACGTGAGGAAAAACGCTGCTTTCGTTTGAGCACCTTTGAGCTTGAGTGCCCTTGCTCTGATTGTGCCTGTCGCTTGATTGATTGTGATCAAGTGCGCTAGTGAATAAAATCGGTCCAGAAGATACCCATTCAGGAATAATGCCAATTTTTTTGTGCAGGAGGCCAGGTTATTATGACTCATAACTTATGAGTGTGTGCACATTATACCCTGCCATGTGTTCATTCCGCATGCTTTACTTGCAGTCCAAGAATAATCGGGCGCATTAAAGCCTTCTGAGATGCGTCTGTAAAAAAACTTTCCCAGCGCAGGGTCAACAATCCTGCCCGCTTGCGTGGTGCACCACGTGCTTCCTTTTTTGCTTTGCCAGTTAGAAGGTGTGCAAGTCACCACCAGCAGGCCTACTATTAGTAATAAGGCCAAATTTTTTACAAAACGACATCTTGTTCCGCTGGCCTTGGAAAAGCTTCAAGTAATCGACCTGCGTCACCTGTTCCCCCCTTGAAGGTTTCCATCTGTTGCCTGTTGCCCGATTATTTCTGCCAGCTGGCAACCTCACTCAAATCCTTTCCCTCCAACCGACGTAAATATTTTTTGTTATACCATATATTTTGAAAGTATATATAAATCTGCCTGAACTTTTTCATTTAAGATTGAGGGCCTCTTTGTTGGCAATGTGGTAAGTGTTGGGATGGTTGGACATGCCTTGGTGTACCTGCATGGGTTTCCCGTGCAGCTAAGCAGCTCAAGGAACGAAGGGACGGTGCTTCTTCTGAAGGCACAGGACTCTCATCTCAAGCTTGTGCTGTAGATTTCAGCTCCGAATCAAAGCTCAGTGGTGCAAGACTTCACTGCCTTTTCCCTGTTGCAAATCTCACACAACCTCACCCAATGCACGACTGCTTGCACTGGTCTGGTCCTGTATTCAGCAAGTCAAGCAGGCAGTTGGAGCTCGGGCAAGCATAACAGCAGTGACTTTAATTGTGGCTTTCGTTATAAGCATTTCATTGCATAGACATCACTCAGAAAGTCTAGCAACGTGCCATCCATTTGTCGATTTTGTTTTGCGCAAAAATTACATGCTGACATTTAATTTCTGCTTGCATTCACCCTTGAAGTTTCCAACAAAAAATGCCTGCAACATCTGTCTAACTGTACATTCCATCAAAAATGCCTGTTCTAATTGCTTTGTATGTCCTGTACATACAAGTGAGCCTTCAGTTCCGCTGCCTTACTGCCAAGCCTTTCCAGCCTGCCTCCGTGCTTGCTTATGATTTCTGATAATGCACATGCTTTACTATGTTGGAAGCAACAGCAGCAGCAGCAGCAGCATGTAGCTTTAAAATAAAATCTGCTAAGTACCTTGGCTTACAAGCATCGTGCGCTTCTCCTGATGCAGCAGGCAAGCAACAGCAAGCAGCTTGAAATTTCTGCACCCGATTTTTTGCCCAGGGAAATTTTGTCAAGATGGAAAGGCCCCAATAAGGAACAGGGACCAGGTGCCAGCGAAACGGAGAGGGCCCTCAGGGGAATGCCCAAAATTCAGCCCGTTAACTTTAAAGGTGTGCGTTTTATCGCATGAGTGCAGACTGTGTTGACATGCGCACGCTTGCATGCATTTGTGCATGTGTATACATGCACATAGGGACAGACGTACACTCCTATCTGCAAGCCGCCCGACACATACGCGTGCAGACACACACACACACACACACAAATACGCACACACACAACAAACACAATGTTACACACACGCACACACTCATTCACATCGCGCTCTCCAGATCTCAACATCACCGCTGAGCCTTCAGACGAAGGCGAGGAGGTAGAGGAGGAGGAGGATCACGAGAACTTGTCCAGCCCCTCATCTACTGGTGGGCTAATTTGATGCACTCATAACTTGCACGCTTACGCAGGCACGTTCTCGTACAGGCACAGACGCTTGTGCCTTGCGTTACATCCCTAGAGCCAAACCTGTGCTGTCACAGTGTTGTGGTGACAAGGTTCAGTGTAGATGACACCAGCGATTTTAAGAAAGTGCATAGGTAGTAAGAATGGCCCGTATTATGCTATATAGATGGCTGTTTGTTTCGCAAAAGAGAAATGCTGAAAAGTTCACACGGACGCCGACGCAAACTTCAATCAACATACAAACACACACACACATAAAACACACACACACACACACACATAAACACACGTACACACACATGCACACACATACATACACACACAAACATACATACATAGGACGTGCCATGCCTATGAAGCGCAGCAGCTCTATCCCTCTCAGGTGAGGCCCTTGTTGCTGGTATTCACTGATCTGGTGCAGTCCCTGTGGCAAGGGCACCAACCACCAGATGGAACAACCAATGAAATCAAGATGCATCAGATATCAGGTTGCTATGTAACGGGGAGGCTGATGAGATACAGCGATCAAGGGTGGTCTCGTGGGTACCATCGGGTCTAAATGTGCTGATGTGTTGTTTGCGCATCCAGTCATTGAAAGAGGACTGTCCTCTGCAATGTGAGAGGACTGTCCTCTGCAATGTGTTGTCTGCGCATCCAGTCATTGGAAGAGGACTGTCCTCTGCGATGTGAGAGGACTGTCCTCTGCAATGTGAGAGGACTGTCCTCTGCGATGTGAGAGGACTGTCCTCTGCGATGTGAGAGGACTGTCCTCTGCAATGTGAGAGGACTGTCCTCTGCGATGTGAGAGGACTGTCCTCTGCAATGTGAGAGGACTGTCCTCTGCAATGTGTTGTCTGCGCATCCAGTCACTGGAAGAGGACAGTCCTCTAAACGGCAACAGATGTGTGTTCCAAATCTCAATGCAAAATCCAGTATGTCATGATATATGTGTGTGTATGCGTGACCCCAAAAGGTGTAACTTCATCTTCTACTACCATACCGTGCCCCCTGGCACTGCAGTACGGCCCAACATGCTGTCTTCAATGCCCTCTGTTAGTATTGTTTGCGCCCTCTATTAATACTTTTGCGCCCTCAGATTAGCTCTTCCAAACATGCCATCCGTTTTGGTATCTTTTGTAGGGCCTTCGTTGGGGCTGTGTCAAGTGCTACCACTGGCACATAAGCTCCCCCTTATTGCAGGCTACTGCTCTCCGTGTCTTTGTCTTTATCTTTCACTTTTAGGGTTAGCCGGCACCACAAGGAGCGCAGTCAGCTAGTCATGCTCATGTCATTGGTGAAAAAATATTTTTCACGCTGAGGCTTACCGCAACTTTTATTTCCACTTGTAGGGTCAGTCAGAACCGCAGCGAGCGCAGTCAGCTAGTCGTAATCATGTCCTTGAGTGCTTTCCCCCTGAATTCACGCTGATGCTTGCCGCATCCTTTTCTTTCACTTGTAGGGTCAGTCGGCACCGCAGCGAGCGCAGTCAGCTAGTCATCATCATGGTTGGCCTCCCGGGGCGTGGAAAGACATTTTTGTGAGTCTGTGCTTCTTTTGCAATTCCTTAGTGACGGAACAGTTGGCCAGCATGCATTGATAGGCCTACCGCTTTTTCTCGTTGCCACAACCTTGTCAGCATTTCCATTCATGATGAGGGGGTGTCGCTCTCTTGCCCGTGCTTTGGATTTGCATTTTATATTTTACATTCGGCCCCGTCTGAATTAGGGTGGTAGCACGTAACCAGTTTTGATCATCATAAACACCAGCGCAAGTAACGAGAAGGGGGATGCTTTTGTTTTCAAGTTGCTATTGCATTTCCTGTGAATAAGCAAGGATCAACGAGCACACACATACACACATACATACACACACACACTTGATTTCGTACCTGGGAAATCTGGTGCATCTGCGACCTAGATCAAAAACGAATGTCTTTGTAATCGATCAATTTTTGATTCAATACCAGTGCAAGCCATTATTGCCTTTCTTTTGAAAGAGCAAGGAATCAACAGACACACACACACATTTGAATTCATACTAATGAATTGTGGTGCTGTGTAAGTATCTACGAATAAAATCACAATCAAATGTCCTAGCTAGATGGTCTGGTGCAAGACAATTAATCTGTGCAGTAGGTGTCATAGCTAGATATTAAAGTCCTCTGATGGAAGTAAAGGCACAAGGACACTCAGGATACCCATAAGTCACAGGTCGTTTGTGATATTGTGCGCTTGTATGCGCTTGCCTCTCAGGTGTAACAAAATGGTGTAACAAAATGGTGTAACAAATGCGCTTGTATGCGCTTGCCTCTCAGGTGTAACAAAATGGTGCAACAAATGCGCTTGTATGCGCTTGTCTCTCAGGTGTAACAAAATGGTGCAACAAATTGGTGTAACAAATGCGCTTGTATGCGCTTGCCTCTCAGGTGTAATAAATTGGTGTAACAAATGCGCTTGTATGCGCTTGCCTCTCAGGTGTAACAAATTGGTGTAACATATGCGCTTGTATGCGCTTGCCTCTCAGGTGCAACAAATTGGTGTGCTACCTCTCTTGGTTGGGCCACAACACCAAGCTGTTTAACGTGGGCTCGTACCGGCGCCTGCAGCGTGGGCAGGATGAAGTGCAGGACGCAGCGTTCTTTGAAACCAACAACCCGGTAAGGCAGTGTCGAGGTTTCAGCAGAAGCCATGTTCTTCGAAAGTTACTCTGGTCAGACGGGATTCATCTGGTCAGACAGGATTCATCTGGTCAGACAGGATTCAGCAGGATGGTCAGACAGGATTCATCTGGTCAGACAGGATTCAGCAGGATGGTCAGACAGGATTCATCTGGTCAGACAGGATTCAGCAGAAGCAACGATGTGTGCAACTAACAGCCTAATGAAACAGCGCGAAGGAATGGGCGGGAGGATGAGGCAGAAGCACTGAAAGTACCGCTGTCATCAGGGTTTCGGCAGCCCTGGAAGAGAACGCCTTCCTTCCAGTACTGACACAATCGTCGCACTTCATGATTCACGAAACTTGGGATGGATGCATGCATTACCCAAGGGAAACGCAACCAGACACTACTTGGCAGCTCACTTGTGCCTCCACCCAAATTAAGCGTTCAAGCCAATCTTTGACAAGCGTCATTGGTATGGACTGTTTGCCGCTGTCTATGGAAACTCAGTACCAGAACTAGCCCTGCTTCTGCGTCTTGCCGGCCTGGCTCTGCCCTCTTGCAAGTCTTTCCACGGCCCGATTTATCCCATCATTATAAAACAATGATCTTACTTTCTCCATGCTGTGCTGCGACCTGGTCAAGAAACCTAACAGCATGCTCCTGGTAGCTGCTTTTCAAAGCTGCCGGCCTGGCTCACTTCATCTGCCCTCCTACAAGCCTATTGCAGTGCGTTTGCAGACTCTTTCATTCTGTGCGGCACTTGCAGCATGGCCGCGAAACCCGACAGCGTGCCCTAATGGCTGCTTTAGCAGACTTGCAAGCGTACTTGGCGGGCGATGGCCAGGTAATTTAGGTGCCTTATTTTTCCACCTCCGGCCGCTTGAGGTAATTCACGACTACATCCAAAGCTTGCTAGAATGCATTTTTAGAGCAGGTGATCTGGTTGAAGCGTCTCGCCAGCTGTGCAACAGTCACCCTTGTAGCTTCATAGCTCCCATGCACGCCTTCTCCCTGTCTCTCACAATAAGAACAACGGAGGGGAAATGCTGCACAGGCATCAAAGCTCCACTCCACACCAATTTAGGAAACGAAGCCACTCTTGTGCCTGCCTGACGCAAAAAGAGGTGTACGATGCATGAAAAGAGGTGTACGATGCATGAAAAGAGGTGTACAATGCATGAAAAGAAGTGTACGATGCATGAAAAGAGGTGTACGATGCATGAAAAGAGATGTACGATGCATTAAAAGAGGTGTAGGATGCATGAAAGGAGGTGTAGGATGCATGAAAAGAGGTGTACGATGCATGAAAAGAGATGTAGGATGCATGATCATAAGTTGATCCGGCACTTGGATTGCAAACTGAGATCTTGGTTTTGGATGTCGAACCCAGTGTATGGTGCCCTTACATAATACAGGTCGCAATTTTCGATGCCACCAACACCACAGAGGAGCGCCGTCGCCTGCTGGTGAAGCAATTCCACGGTCATTACCAGTACATGTTCATTGAGAGCATCTGCACGGACCGTAACGTGCTGGTTGCAAACTACAGGTGTGTGTGTGTGTGTGTGTGTGTGTGTGTGTTTGTGTGTGTGTGTAGCTGGGCGCGCATTGTTGTGTGGATAAGTTGCGTGCCTGCCTGCCTCAAGTAAATTGCTGCACTCTTAATTCAAAAGCCCGCATGAACATGCTGTGGCTATTTTTGTCTATTTCCACCTTGTCACAGCCCTGCCTGCGTCCAATTGCTTTCAGTGCAACACACTTCTCTTTCCTACGTCCTGATTGGCAACACCTCTCTCTCTCTCTCTCTCTCTCTATATATATATATATTTTTTTTTTTCTTTGTATGTACATGCATATGTATCTCTGTTATACACATCCTACGTGCGGTGCTTTTTCACTGCCCAGGTTCAAAATGCGCCACAGCCCAGACTACGTGAACATGGATGAAGACAAGGTGAGTGAGCTGTCTTGACAAGTGAGTGAGACAAGGGGAGTGATACAAGGGGAGTCAGATAAGTGACAAGGAAACGTGACAAGAAAAAGTGAGTGAGACACGTGAGTGAGACAAGGGGAGTGATACAAGGGGAGTCAGATAAGTGACAAGAAACGTGACAAGAAAAAGTGAGTGAGACATGGAGTGAGACAAGGGGAGTGAGCTGTATTGTAGGCAGATGTGCTTGTTTTGTGACGTTCAGTCTTACCCTACGCAGGCCCACATTTGTTTTAGAGCCAAAATTCTTTGTTTGTTCTAGGTTTGCACATCGTGATCGCTCAGCAGGTGCAGGTTTTGTCTGCGCTCACTGTGTTGTGTGTTGTGCGTGTGCATCGCACCTCAGCTTGGAGTGCAACTGTCCCTTCCGTCAAAATGTCATCAGTATCAGTACTATCAGTACCAGTATCAGTATTAGTATCAGTATCAGCATCAGTATCAGTACTATCAGTATCAGTACTATCAGTATCAGTACTATCAGTATCAGTACTATCAGTATCAGCATCAGTATCAGTACTACCAGTATCAGTACTATCAGTATCAGTATCAGTATTAGTATCCGTATCAGTATCATCATCAGTATCAGTACTATCAGTATCAGTATCAGCATCAGTATCAGTACCAGCATCAGTATCAGTATCAGTATCAGTACTATCAGTATCAGTATCAGTATCAGTAATCCCACTATCAGAATAACGCAGAACCGTGAATGTACACACCTAATATCATGTTAGTACTGTACGAAGAGTATATCACCGCCCCCAAATTATTGTTTTTTGGTGGGGGCGGTGACAGGGAGGTGGTTTAATATATTTTTATTTCTAAAGGGGCGGTTGTGGGGCGGTGGTGGAAATTAACGTTTTAAAGCAGTCCGAGCGGCAAGTGGTCGAGAAGCTTTCCGATGGGCGGTCAGGAAGCCCTCCCAGCACTCCCTGACCCCCCAGCCCCAGATCCGTCTGCCCCTGCCCCTGACCCCCAGCCCCAGCGCCAGCCCTAACTGCACCCGTTGCACCCCTCGTGAAGTTCCAGCGAAGGGGTGGCAGTTGCAGTACAAAACTGTAAAACCTTTATTTTTAGGGGGGGCGGTTGCAGATTTTGACCATGAAATTTTTATTTCTCTCAGGGGGGCGGTGGATCCATGGACGTACGGTAATATGATATCTCCTGCCACATTGTTTTCACTAATAAATGTGCGATGGCGGCACTTTTTGTGGAGGGTGCTCATTATGGAAGCCAAATGTACACTGTCCTGTGGCCTAATCCATCATGTCACCCTCAATACAATAAATACTCGATGCACTGCACTGCAGTGTAACTGTTAACTAGATGCTGCAGCATCTGAGCGCTGTAATTATTTATAGATGGAACTGTGGCTACGCTGCTCATCATCAATGCTAGGCACACCAACCGCTCACTCTGTGACTCAATTTTGGTGAAGGCGGTAGAAGACTTCAGGAAACGCATCAAAAACTACGAGGAGGTGTACGAACCCATCACTGACCGCAACCTGCACTATGTGAAGCTCATTGACATGTGGGTGTTGCACGTGTGTGTGTGTGTGTATGTGTGTGTGTGCAACCTGAATTGTGTGAAGCTCTTTGACGTGTGAGTGGTGCGAGTGTGTATGCGTGTGTAATAGTGGCATGTCCCAGCTAAGCACTGTAGTTGTGCAGGTGTCACGTCATACACACATCACTGCGTTTTCTTTGACTGACATATCAAAGGATTGGCGTATACTTGGGCGTTGCTGACATTTTGTGTACTCAATTGTGTATGGCTAATTCTCGGCATATGTGAGTGAGTATGTGTTGGATGTTGGACTGTTCAACACATCTTCACTGACATGCTGTTCAACTTGAACACACATACCTGTTGTGAAGGCAGCTAGCGTAACGCGTCATCTGTTTTAAGCAAGACAAACAATCAAGGTGCCGACGAGGACCGGTCCACCTTCTGGCAGTTTTGCATGATGAATGTTCAAAAAATGTGGTGTTTCTAATTAAGCCCTGAAAGCCATTCACTAGCTTAATTCGTAGATTCGTGATTGTTAGTCAAGGAGTATGCCCATTAGCATGGTGCCGTACTGTTTGCCTGCTTCATGAATGATGTCAGGAGTGAAGATTACGTCTTGTTTGCCTGATTCTTGAATGATGTCAGGAGTGAAGACTACGTCCTGTTTGCCTGATTCTTGAATGATGTCAGGAGTGAAGACTACGTCCTGTTTGCCTGATTATTGAATGATGTCAGGAGTGAAGACTACGTCCTGTTTGCCTGATTCTTAAATGATGTCAGGAGTGAAGACTACGTCCTGTTTGCCTGATTCTTAAATGATGTCAGGAGTGAAGACTACGTCCTGTTTGCCTGTTTGCGTGATTCTTGAATGATGTCAGGAGTGAAGATTACGTCCTGTTTGCCTGTTTGCCTAATTTTTGAATGATGTCAGGAGTGAAGACTACTTCCTGTTTGCCTGTTTGCCTGATTCTTGAATGATGTCAGGAGTGTAGATCACGTCCTGTTTGCCTGATTCTTGAACAATGTCAGGAGTGAAGACTACGTCCTGTTTGCCTGATTCATGATCCATGAATGATGACAGGAGTGAGTTAAGGTCAGATGTCAGCTTTGCACAGCGTCAGTGTCACCTTATTATTATTATGCACAGCATCAGAGTCAGCTTTTGCACAGCGTCAATGCGCTTCCCCTCTTTCGCCACGTTGCTTTCTGTTGCAGGGTCACGGGGAGGGCTCACCTCGACATTAACAGGATCTCAGGCTACATGTGAGTACAGAAGTTGCGTCTGCCGTTGCAAAGAGGCCACATGGGAAGGTTTTATAGGGATTGAATAGAGGCAACACAAAAGAATTGCTGAACAAGGCTACATGCATGTGAGTGCAGGACTTGTAGGTGCCCCACTGCATAGAGGCCACACTATATTATAAAGGATTGCATAGCGAATTGCAAAGGGGCTACTTGTGAGTTCAGGACTTACGCACCCCATGGCATAGAGGCCACGTGAGGGGATTGCATATAAGCCACATGCAAGGACTGCATGGAGGCCACATTGGGGGCATTGCATACGTCAAAAATATCCTGGCTCAGATGAAATGCGGTTGAAGCGGCTGAAACATGGCTGAAATAAGTTCAGCCGCATTTTATCCGCACGCAGCTGAACCAACCGCTTCAACCGCACTTCATCCGCATATTTGCAAAAGGAATTGCAAAAGGATTAAACACGTTGTGAGGAGCACGCATAACTTACAAATAAAGTCTGGTCTAAAAATACCAAGAACGGCAAAATGTAGGGGCCAATTTGAAGATGTACTACACAGTGCTACAATATATGATAGGAGCCCATTCAGTAAAGAATGCATCATTTGGTTATTTTCTCCGAATCAGCGTATAAAGAATGAAATAAAAGCTGGATAGAGATAGAGCTCTGCGCTGGAGGCTCGTCGGCACGAGGATTAGAACTTCAAAACGCTGCGTCCTAGGCTGCTGTTCCATGTTGTAAGCGAACCCATTAATACAAGTTATGTTCACTCACTTGTTACCTTTTGGCCATCCGACATTTCCCCCTTTATTGTCATGCTTTGTTTGCAGCCCCGGCAAGATCGTGTTCTTCCTCATGCAGGTGCGTGTGCATTCCTTTTTGTTGACCAAGCTACACAACAAGACTCATGACATAGAGGATCACTGGCTCGTTTTTACACTCATGCTGTGGGATATACGTCAGCCCTTGTATTATGTATTATGTATTATTATTTATGTATGTAGCCCTTGAAGTATCCATGCGCCAAAATGCTGAGCATTGTACGGTGCTGAGCGCTGGGGTCAGTTAACCCGTATACCCACGCTGCAACCGGACACACACACATGCACACACACACGCACACACACATACACCCCTAGCAAAAATGCGCACCCACGCACAGGTCTGCAAGGCGGGCATGACGCAGACACGGAAGATCTGGCTCACCAGGCACGGGGAAAGGTGAGAGGGGGCAACAGTTGATCTCAAGGTGCAACCTCGGAGGTGGCGCTCTTTTTTTACAGCATCGTCCACTGCAAAATGAATGCAAGCTTTGAATGGGTGCCTGCACCTGATGTGTAAGAAATGTCAATTCAGGTGACGAGCACGCTTACTTCGACGTCGTCTCTTGCATCTCCCAGTGTGTTCAACACGCAAGGCCTAATTGGGGGCGACAGCAATTTGTCGACCACAGGACGGGGCTATGCCCGCGCCCTACCAGAAGCGCTTCTGCATCGCCTGCCCATGGTAACCTCTGCTTTCTTGACATTCTAATCTGCAGAAGCTATTAGATCTGATTGCTGAAATCAGAGCAGGGGTTGACAGCACATGAGCACGCAGGCCATTTGAGTGTCAAGCCTGCAGAAGCCAGAGCTCATAGCTGAGATGGGATCAGGAATTCAGGGCAGCTGTGTACATTAGCCTATTAAGTGTTTTTGGTCTCACGAGTATTTACGCCTTCAAAATGTTAAAATTTGCCACTGGTCGCCATGCACGTGCCAAATCATAAGCCACTTTCCTGTTGGGAGAAAGGCAGTGTTAATATCATATAGGTAGCATTTTTAAAATCACATAGATGCATGCGCGTTCCCTCCTTGTTTTCTACCAGACACTCAAACAGATGCCGGTTCTCAGCAGCGTCCAGACCTTGCCCCCTTTTCTTACTCTCGTAGTCCCAAGCAAATGCCATTCCTGTGAGTGTCTGGACCTCAACCCTGAAGCGGACCATAGAAACCGCCTCGTACCTGCCCTTTCCAAAGCTTCGATGGAAGGTGAGGCGTCTTAAAGTCGCTCCAGACACTGCAATACAGTGAGAGAATGAAATTGATGCATGTTGGCGCAGATTGGGAATTAACTTGCTTCTTTGCTTTGCAATTGCAGGCCTTGGATGAGATTCACGCAGGGGCATACGGTGAGTCTGCTCGTGCCTTTTTGACGTGGTTCAAAAAAAGGAGAAACCATGCATTAGACAAGGATTAGGTAATAGGAAGGGCTTACCAGGATGCTGGCAGTTCCCACAATTGTGAAGCTCCCTGCATAAGTTATGCCTTTTTCTCTCCAGATGGGCACACTTACGACCAAATCGCCAGCGCCTCACCTGAGGAGTTCCTTGCGCGGCAAACAGACAAGCTTCGGTATAGGTAGGTTGCAACACTGCCTTTTTTACTAAATGACGGCCCCTGCATTTCTTGCTACTACTGTTGTTGTATGAGATGTTAAGGGATGTCATCACATTATGGTTGTGGGGCACAAGCATTCGGACGTCGCAAATAGCAAGTTGCTGTAGAAAAAAGGTGATTTTGTGTAAGGGCAACTTTGCTTTCGCATTCAAGCCAGATGACTTGACGAAATGAGTTGAATAAGCATTGGTTATAGAAATGCCAAAAATGCTGAAGTAGCCGATGGTAGGTCTGTACAAAGAGTTGTAGCTCAACCCTCGTGTTCATGTTTTGCTGTGTCTACAAGCTTTTCCCAACACCCTCCTGAGTTAAACATGAAATGTTCTCACTTTTTCCCCCTTGCATGTGTAGGTACCCTGCTGGAGAGTCGTACCTTGATGTGAGTACCTTGGCTACCATTTTAACTTTTGGACATTCGCTTGTGCGCGTGCATACTCCTGTTCGTTTTAGGGATTGGGCGAGGGAGAGGGAGGGAGAGGGAAAGGGAAAGGGACCGGATCCAATGTTTTGTGCAAATCGGAGGAACACTGTCTAGCATCTGTTTCAGAATGTGCAATGGAGAGGGAAAGATAGGGAGAGGGACCGAATTCAGAATCTGGCACAATTCAGAAGAGGAACGCTATCTAGCATCCGTTTTAAGATTTTACAAGTGCAATGCAATTGCTGCAGGTGATTCAAAGGCTTGAGCCCGTCGTAATTGAGCTGGAAAGAGAAAAGGTGGGATGTTAGCCCTGATTCTGAGAACAACACAAAGGACCGAGGTCCTCATGCTAAAAGGGGATGGTGCTTTGCATTCCATTTTGAGTGTCTGGTTTTAGTAGTAGTTCAAATGGTGCTTTGCGTTCCATTTTGAGTGTCTGGTTTCAGTATAAGTTCAAATGGTGCTTTACGTTCCATTTTGATTGTCTGGTTTTAATAGTGTTCAAATGGTGCTTTGCATTCCATTTTGATTGTCTGGTTCTAGTAGTGTTCAAATGGTGCTTTACGTTCCATTTTGTGTGTCTGGTTTAAGTAGAAGTTCAAATGGTGCTTTGCATTTCATTTTGATTGTCTGGTTTCAGTAGTAGTTCAAACGGTGCTTTGCATTCCATTTTGAATGTCTGGTTCTAGAAGTGTTCAAATGGTGCTTTGCATTCCATTTTTGATGTCTGGTTCTAGTAGTGTCCAAATGGTGCTTTGCATTCCATTTTGATTGTCTGGTTTGTAGTAGTTCAAATGGTGCTTTGCATTCCATTTTAATTGTCTGGTTCTAGGAGTGTTCAAATGGTGCTTTGCATTCATTTTGATTGTCTGGTTCCAGTAGTGTTCAGATGGTGCTTTGCATTCCATTTTAATGTCTGGTTCTAGTAGTAGTTCAAATGCTCACTGTTGCTTTCTCCATCGCTTTCTCCCCAGGAGTGTGTGTGCATTGTGGGGCACCAGGCAGTGCTGAGGGCGCTGCTGGGCTACTTTGCGGCAGCACCTTTGCAGGTGGGTATGTGTGCGTTTGTTTGTGTGTGTGTGTGTGTGTGTGTGTGCATCACATGTCTCTGTTACAGTTCCCTCCTGTGAGTGTGCACCCCTCTATGCTGCAACACCACATTAGGAACACAATTTCCCAGTACCTAAGAATGATTGGAGCTGAATATAATTAATGAGTAGCTTAGGTTCGAGCTCCCAATCTTTTGTCACACTGTCTTGGCCTGCACGACGTAAGAATTGCTTCCTCATCATCATGTAATGATTTAATTCACGTGACATCTCAGGACATTCCCACCCTAGAGGTCCCCCTTCACACAATTCTGGAGCTACAGCCCATGCCAGACGGCACGATGCAGGTAAAGCCTACAAAGGACTTGAATTTTGCCATACCCCCTTTTTGCTATCAACTATAAGTCTGCACCGAAAGTATAGGCATTCAATTTGCACCCACACCTCGCGTTGCAGAGACGTAATCACACCTTGCGTCGCAAAGGCGTAATCTAACACCTCGCATTGCAAAGACGTAATCAGCGTTTTGTGTGTTGTATAATTACCAGGCCTTGATGCATTTTGTTGCAGCTGCTGTTATGACAGCATTGTAGCATATAGGGCAAGTGTGGCAAGCGTTGGTCATGCTCACCTGTTAAAAACTCCTTTTAAGGTCAAGTCTTGGATTAATTCAAGCGTTGGTCATATGCTCACCTGTTAAAAAATTCCTTTCAAGGTCAAGTCTTGAATTAATTCTGCTTACTTTTTAGAATATCCTTCGAGGTTCAGCCCTAAAATATAAATTCATATTGAGATCAGGACAAAAAGTCTCGTGACATATGCAGCGCAATCACCTCAGGACTCTTTGCCTGGTATACTGCAGGTGGAAAGGATCCCGATAGAGGTTGATGTGCACAGCAACGACCTTCCCTCTTCATCTAGAACACAAAGGCCAAAGCAGATAGACGCAACGCACACGGTGAAGGTATGGGCTGTTGCTGGTGTGATTCTATTTGCCAGCTACAGCATCCCTCTTTGCGTTTAGGTGTGCTTGCCAGTGCTTGTCAGCACGTGTGTGCTGAAGGACCTGCAAGCACTTCCGTTCTCCTCCTTATTCCTTCTCAACATGCTCACTTATGTTTCTTTTGTTGTTGCTGTTGCTGCACAGCTTCCTTTTGGCGCCTCACAGGAGAGCCCCGGCTCCGACCAAAACAACAACGCTCAAAAGGGAGGAATATCGTCCGGCGGCAGTTTGCCGTAAGAATATTTTTGGCGGGTTGTGCAATAGGCAACAGGTGCAGCTCTCTTCCAGGAATTTACCTTGGCCTGTGCATCTTATGCAGCCCTCAGCTCTTAAATCGTTGCAGTCTTGTACATTTATGCGCTCACTTTGGACCTAAATAGCTACATCAGGGAGAATGTTTCTGCAGGATGGTTGCGCGTGTGGTGCGGTACGCCTTAAGACATCATGCAGATAGCTTTTGGTACTTACTATGATCATAATTGTTGTAGAGCAAATGCTCAGATTTATATTTAAGGAGGTGTGTGTGTGTGTGTGTCAAGTTAGCGGGTAGAATCCGCATCATAGTAGGTTGTTCTAGCATTGTGCCTGAGTACGTGTGATATTCCGCGACTGCAATTTAATTATGGGATTGACTAAAAAGATGGTGCACCTTGTGCAACCTAATTGACATGGTGTGTCTTGCATTGTTCGCATTTACGTATTATAATGTGCAGGCAATGGTTACAATGGTTACAATTGGGGGTGACCTTCAGCCAGGTTGTTTGGCTGATCGGCTGCTGACTGGTCTCGGCCAGCCACAAATAAATCCATAAGCTCAGAAAGAAAAAGAAAAAGTCTATTGTTCTGCTGAGAAAGGAAATCATGGACAAGTTGGTTGTTGACCTGTTGCAGCAAAAAGGGTTGGGTTGCTGAAAAGTCCTCAAAAAAAGGTGTAAACAGGAAGGAAAAGTGTTTCCTCAGCTCACAAACCCGATGGTCTTGGCAAAATAAAAGAGCATGCACCTCGTTCTGAACATGTTCATCTTCACCAGGACATTGGTCACATACGCAAGAACCATCTTCAAGCCACGCTGCTGCCTCAACTTTCAAAGTATGCG
>Ga0307974_1001238_pt1 | contig 17413 bp, 24 predicted proteins | sample OrgLakmetagen784_FD_201812 | JGI IMG/M metagenome (GOLD analysis project Ga0307974, IMG submission 201812) | Saline water microbial communities from Organic Lake, Antarctica - #784 | ecosystem: Environmental > Aquatic > Non-marine Saline and Alkaline > Saline | place: Antarctica: Organic Lake... | reverse complement strand
TCCCCACCCAGACACCAACACACACCCACTCATCCTTACAACACCCACACACCACACACCCACACACCACACACCACACACCCACTCCCGAACATGCCACAGTCAAGACGCACCTTGGCGTTGATGGAGTACTCAGCAATATGCTTCAAGGGTTGACGTGCGATGAACGGTCGCACCTGCACACACAAAACACACACACAAATTGAACATTCGCACTTGCACACAAAACACACACAAAGGAATTGAACGGCCGCACCTGCACACACAACGCACACATAAACAAATTGAGCAGTCGCCCCTACAAACACAAAACACACGCATACAGATTGGCGAGCTTGTGATGAAGTGTGCGATCTTGTGATGAAGTGTGCTGAAGTGTGCTTGCTTGTGATGAAGTGTGATGAAATGTGCGATCTTGTGATGAAGTGTGATGAAGTGTGCGAGCTTATGATGAAGTGTGCTTGCTTAACCATAATCATTACTACAGAGGCGTCTGGTACACAACACGTAACCACAGGCATGTGTGCTAGGTCTATTACAGACACGACACAATTAGGGCGCAAGATGGTGTGCCTAGTTTTACAATGATATGCTATACATAGGGTTGGCCAGAACCGACACGATTAGGGCGCGAGATGGTGTGCATAATTTTAGAATGATATGCTATACTTAGGGTTGGCCAGAACTGACACAATTAGGGCGCGAGATGGTGTGCCTAGTTTTACAATGATATGCTATACATAGGGTTGGCCAGAACCGACACAATTAGGGCGCGAGATGGTGTGCCTAGTTTTAGAATGATATGCTATACATAGGGTTGGCCAGGATTGACACAACTAGGGCGCGAGATGGTGTGCATAATCTTAGAATGATATGCTATACATAGGGTTGGCCAGGACCGACACAACTAGGGTGCGAGATGGCGCGCCTAGTTTTACAATGATATGCTATACACAGGGTTGGCCAAAACCGTATATCTGCACCGTATATGACCGTATGTATGGTGATTTCCCTGCTTAAAATACCGTATTCACACCGTATATACCTATAAATGTATGGTCCTGGCCAACCCTAGCTATACAGTAATACGATAAAGGAAGCCTTGGTGTATCTAAGCACAAACTCAGGGGCCAGCCTTTCAGGCACGCTGTAATTGGTGTGGCCACTTTCCAATTTTTATGCAATGATGTCATGCGTGGGCACTCATTAACAACAATAACAAATAAATAATTAATTAAAAATAAATCAGCACGCATGTCATGCGTGGGCATATTACAACAATAAATAAATAAACATAAAAAATAAGCATGCATGTCATGCGTGGGCACTTGAATGTGGATGCTCTCAAATCTGTGCTATCTAGCCTGCGGGCGCTTAAGTCCCTAAATTGTGTGCATTTAGACATATGTTTAGTGTGTGTGTGCGTGTGCGTGTGTGTGTCCGAGTGCGTGTCTGTGTGAGTGCGCGCGTATGCCTCTGCTCGTATGTGTGTGTACTCTCACGTACTGGAAATACCAACATGCGTGTGCGTGTATGCGTGCGTGCGTGCGTGCGTGTGTGTATGTATGCGTATGTGTGTGTTTGTTTGTGCCGCGTGTGTATTCTCACGAACCGAGATACCAACATGCGTGTGCGTGTGTGTGTTTGTGCGTGCGTGCGTGCGTGTGTGTATGCATGAGTATGTGTGTGTGTGCTTGTTTGTGCCGTGTGTGTACTCTCACGTACCGGGATACCAACATGTGCCATGAAGTTCTCCTCTACAAGGTCGACTCCCCAAACCAGCAAGTTGATGTCCCTGCAGAAACAATGGAACAAAACAGTAAGGAATGAGGCTAGACGCTTCACATGCACAAAGACTAGGACCAAAACAGTAGGCTGATGTCCCTGCAGAAACAATGAAACAAAACAGTAAGGAAGGAGGTCAGACACTTCACATGCACAAAGACTAGGACCACACCAGTAGGTTGACGTCCCTTGTAGCAAAAAAGTTGGGACAAAACGACAAGGAGTCATAGACACTGTACTTACACTAAGACTACAAAACTGACGCCCCTACATAAACAATTGAAGCATCATGGGGATGCGCTTGCATGCATACACACACCCACAGTTTCACACACACCCACAGTTTCACATACACACATACACACACACACGCACACACGCACACACGCACATACGCACACCCGCACATGTATACACAAACGCATGTACACCCACACCCTCACAGCCACATACCCTCACCAACACCTACACGCATCCTCATATCCCAACACCCACCTGACAGGCCCCCCTCCCATACGGCAGTTTATCTCTATGAGCCTGGGCCCACGTGACGTCTGTTTTAACTCAACATGGAAGACACCCATGGACAGACCAAGCGCCTATGTGTTCACAAAGGCATGTGTGTTCGTGAGCATGAGCATGCGTACGTGCATCATGGTGTGTGTGTATGTATGTATGTATGTGTGTGTATGTATATATGTGTGTGTATGTATGTGTTCACAAAGGCATGTGTGTATGTGAGCATGAGCATGCGTAGTGCAAAATGGTGTGTGTGTATGTATGTGTGTGTGTGTTTGTGAGCATGAGCATGCGTACGTGCAAAATGGTGTGTGTGTATGTATGTATGTGTGTGTGTGTGTGTTTGTGAGCATGAGCGTGCGTACATGTAAAATCGTGCGTGTGTATGTGTGTGTGTGTGTGCATGAGCACCTATACAAACGTGTGTGCGTGTGTGTAAGTCTCCAATCTGGTGTGCATAGCACACTCCTTCCTACACAATATTTAGATCATGCAAAAATCACGTCTGCAAGCATGAGCGTGTGTGAAGCCCTTCAACGTGTTCAACGTGTGTGTGACGCCCTTCAACGTGTGTGTGTGTGACGCCCTTTGACGTGTGTGTGTGTGTGTGTGTGTGTATGTGTGTGTGTGTGTGAAGCCCTTCAACTTGTTCAAGGTAGCTGCAGACTCTCTTTTGCAGGCCACAAATGCTGTCAGTCCAACCAGGATCCTACACACACACTTCTCACTGCATTTCCAACCACACAACACACAGAAACACAAACCGACAAGAAAAAAAAGCGACCCAGATGCTCACGTTCAAAAAGTCACACCCCACCTGCACACTGCGCACGGCCAGCCTGCACAAAAAAGCACAACCTTGAGGCCTAAATGATCACACCCCACCTGCACACTGCGCACAGCCAGCTTGCACAAAAAAAATCACAATACTAAGGCCTAAACGAACACACCCCACCTGCACACTGCGCACAGCCAGCTCGCACAGCTCTTGTTGCTGAGTTCCTGGGAGTGTGCTGGGGCAGTTAGAGCCTGTCTCATTGAAGTACGGCTCCACGGTGGGCCAGTTGTCCTGTGCGCATTGTTGATATACACATGCAGTATATGTCACGTACACACACACACACACACGCACCAGCACACATGCCAACACATGCACACGCACGTAATAACAGGGCAACTTGAGCCCATCTTGTTGAAGTACGGCTCCACAGTGGGCCTGTACTCGTTCTTGATGAGTATAGGTATGCAGAATATGTCAGCGCAGGCACACGCACACACACACGCACACATGCACACACACGCACACACACAGACACACATGCACACACACACGCACAAACACACACACACACGGTCATACCCATGCACCCTCCCCCCCCTTTTCCCTGCCAAAGTGAGTGCAAAGTAGGTAGGCACCAGGCCCCACACAGCACCACAGGATGTCACCATTTCAGTAGACGTCAATGGCTGAAGTATAAAAAAACGAGTTTGGTGCATTCAAACAAGGTAAAAAGGGCTTCGACATGGGGACAAACACACAACATTTACATCATACTCACCGTGACCGCTCCATATGCCGGCACCCCGTTATCAAAAATAAGGTCCACGTCCACTTCCTGACCATCCAAGTACTGCACACAAACCATGCGCACAAATTGCACACCAACGAGGGGCACGTCAGCGAAACAAAAAACGTGCAAATCTCACCACTTTGATGGAAATCATGCAAAGCACACCGGTTTGACGGAACAAGTGCAGGTCGCGCATCAGCAGGGGGCATAGCAGTTTGAGGGGCCAGAATGAAACCGGAATCTGAATGTGACCAAGCAGTGCTTTTGCGGGGATACACCCAGCCCGGTGGGGTCTTGCCCTGCAGCAACGGAAAACGTGCAAACCGCACCGGTGAGACGGTATTTATGCAATGCACACCGAGTTGATTGCACACGTGCAGGTCGCACATCAGCGGGGGGCATAGCAGTTTGAGGGGCCAGGACAGTGTTGTGCACCTGACGCTTGACAGCGTCAATGGTAAATGACGCTGACGGCGTAATTTATGTCAAATTGACGGTGAAAATAGTAAATTATGCCGTCAATTGTCAGAGTTTAGTGACGGTAACGTCATTTAAGCCACCGTTATTTACAGTGCCATTTTTGAATGACGCCGTATGTGCACAACACTGGGCCAGAATGAAACCGGATTCTGAATGTGACCTAGCAGTGCTTTTCCGGGGATACACCCAGCCCGGTGGGGTCTTGCCCAGCAGCAACGGAAAACGTGCAAACCGCACCGGTGAGACGGTATTCATGCAAAGCACACCGAGTTGATTGCACACGTGCAGGTCGCACACCAGCGGGGCTTGCACCGTTAATGGAAAGGAACGTGCGGTCATTACGGAAGTGAGTGAAACAGTCCAGGAAGCAGGTGGTGCGTTCTGTGCGAACGTGTGTACATTGCCCACAACTCTGGACAGGCACGTCAATTTCACACAAAACAGACGCAGCACCAGCTCGAGCAGCCAGCCTGCATGCCTGAAGTGGAAAAAGACAACACGCTCGGAGCAGCTCACGTTTCCTAACATCATGGAAAGCACACTCAGAAGCTCACCATTTCTAGCAAAATGGAAAGTACAAAGTAGCTTGACCTCCCCATTTAGAAAGCACACACTCAGAGCTCAGGTTCTCCAAACAAAAGGCACACATGAAGCAGCCCACCATTTTTAGCAAAATGGAAAATACAAAGCAGCTCGACAAAAATAAACACGCAGAGCACCTCAGGTCCTTCAAATAAAAGGCACACGTGAAGCAGCCCACCATTTTTAGCAAAATGGAAAATACAAAGCAGCTCGACAAAAATAAACACGCAGAGCAGCCCAGGTCCTCCGAATAATAGGCACACGTGAAGCAGCTCTCACCTCCGCCAGCATCAGCACCAGCACCAGCCAGCTGCCTGCATTCCCAGCCTCACCCAGCCTCCAAATATAAGGCACATGTGAAGAAGCTCACCATTTATAGCAAGACGGAAAATATAAAAAGCAGCTCTCTCTCACCTCCTCCAGCATCAGCACCAGCTCCAGCCAGCTGCCTGCATTCCCAGCCTCATCTCCCTCAGGGTCGCCTTCAGAAATAGCACCCGCTACCACCCGCGCCCGACGCATATCTGACGTCACCCTACAAGGTTTACAAGAAAAAGGCCTTCAGTCAAGAGGTATGACTGCTCGCCTAACGTCACCCTACAACCAACAAATAGCAAGTTGGTTGGGTTTAACTAAACCCTAACTAAACAGCTTTCAAAAGCAGCTGAGAACAATTAGGAGCTCCACGTCTCCGCTGCCCGCACACACGTACAACACATGTCTTATAGATACCTCTATACATAATATATATATGTATGGCAAAGGAGTTATAAATATATATATACATATTATACAAATATATATACATATTATATAATTATATGTATTAAATAAACATTTTGGTACAGGATGCAACCCCTTCAGGGTACACAGTCTTCAATGGGCAGCATGACAGAAGAGAGTGTGGATGCCTCAGTGACGTTGTATGGATCAGATCTGGAGGGACCAGCAAAGGCTACCAACTAGATCTCAGCGAGCAGCATGGACAGAAGAGGATGTGGATGCCTCAGTGATGCTCTATGGTTTGATGAGCTGGAGGGGTAAGCAAAAGGTACCATCTAGAGCTCAGTGGGCAGGGTTGATCGAAGAGAGCAGTGGCAACTTTTTGACATTGTCATGATCAGTTTGGCTGGGCTAGCGTACACACGGGGAGGGCTCTTTGGAGTGCACGTGTGTGTGTGTTTGTGTGTGTGTGTGTGTGTGTGCAGGGATGTGCACAAGTGTGTGTGTGTGAGTGTGTGTGCGCGTTTGTGTGTACGCATGCGTGTGTGTGCATTCCTTATGCATACTATTTGTACCCAAAAACCATTGAGTACACAGACATGCACACATGCACACTTACCCTCCCACCCACAAAAACACACATACCGTACACACATACCGCGCACATATATTGTACACACACACTGTACACACATACCGTGCACACATACTGTACACACATAGCACCTTGTGAAGATATTTGTCATTTGCTTCATGTCGTGTTTTCACATGAAGACACACACACACATCCACACACACACACAACACACTTTGTGAACGCACCATTGAACTGCATTACCACTGTCTCCAGAAAAGAGTGAAGAGACACCCACACCCAGAAACACACACTGCTAATGCAAGACTGTCGCATTGTCCTCATAAAGAAGTGAGAAGCACACCATCTCATGAGCAAATCTGTCACGTGAATGAAAGCAACACCAACTCCCGAGTGAGTCGGTCAGCTGCTTCACGTTGCCTTTAAACATAATTCATGTCACGTGAAAAAAAGCACACAAAGCCAGAGACATGCACACATATACCTTGTGTATGCGTCAGTCAGTTGCTTCATGTGTCTACCCGCATAACGTCATACCGCCGGAAGCAGCATGAACTTCCACAGTCACACACACACACACACGCCTTGTGGATGCGTTGGTCAGCTGCTTCACGTTGCCTTTAAACATGAATGAGAAGTACAGAAAGCCAGAGACATGCACACATTTACCTTGTGAATGCGTCAGTCAGTTGCTTCATATTATCCACTCGCATCACTCCGATGGAAGCAGCACCACTGACTGGCTTAATCACTGCAGGGAAGCCCACATGCTTCGCTGCTGCCTCCACATCAGACTCCTGCACATGCATGCGCGCATACATGGTGTGTGTGTGTGAATTTGCACGTGTGCAATCTTGTGTGTGTTTGTACGTGTATATTTGTGCATGTGTGTGCGCGTGTGTGTTTTTTGTGTATATATGGTGTGTGTGTTTATTTGCATGTGTGCATTTGTGTGTGTTTTGTACGTGTGCATTTGAGCATGTGTGTGTGTATGTGCGTGTGTGTGTGTGACGCGTGTGTGTGACGTGTGTGTGTGTGTGTGTGTTTGACGTGTGTGTATGTGTGACGTGTGTGTGTGTGTGACGTGTGTGTGTGACGTGTGTGTGTGAACAGGCTCACCTTGACTATTCGGTAGTGCAGGGGGGTGGGCAGCCCTGCCTGCTGCATCAGCTCCCTGGCTTTGTGCTGCAGGTGGCAAAGGAAGGAGGGCAGGGATTCGTAAATCGATTTTATTGCTACACGCAAACTAAAGGCTGGAGATGCTCCCTAGCTTTGTGCTGCAGGTGGCAAAGGAAGGAGGGCAGGTGTGGCTGGCAGGTGTGGCTGGCACTCTTATGTCTTAGCCGATAAGATAAAGATTTGAAAGAAAGATTAAAGATCCAGATTTGAAAGAAAGATAAAAAGGTTTAAAATTCTCCTCGGTTGTGATCTGCAGTGGACAGCGGTGAGGGAGGGCCAGGTTTTGTTGTTAATCATTTGTAGGGTTGGCCAGAATCGTATATATACGGTGTATATACGGTTTTTTTGGCGGGGAAATCACCAAATATACGGTCATACCTGGTATTTTTATACGGATCTAGCCAACCCTAATCATTTGAGCAGTGCATCAGCACCCGTTGTGTGAGAGACCAAGCTTCTGAGCGATGCATACCAGATCCCAAACACACACACACGCACGCACGCACACGCACGCGTGTACGCACACACATGCACACACACACAAACAAACGCACGCACAGATACTTGTCTTGTCGTGTGCGAAGTCAATTGCGTCAGGAATTAAACGCACGCACAGATACTTGTCTTGTCGTGTGCGTAGTCAATTGCGTCAGGAAATAAACGCACGCACAGACGCTTGCCTTGTCGTGTACATAGTCAATTGCGTCAGGAAATAAACGCACGCAAAGACACCTGCCTTGTCGTGTGCGTAGTCAATTGCGTCAGGAAATAAACGCACGCACAGACACTTGCCTTGGCGTGTGCAGAGTCAATCGCGTCAGGAAATAAACGCACGCACAGACACTTGCCCTGTCGTGTGCGTGGTCAATCGCGTCAGGAAGTAAACGCACGCACAGACACTTGCCTTGTCGCGTGCATAGTCAATCGCGTCAGGAAGTAAACGCACGCACAGACACTTGCCTTGTCGTGTGCGTAGTCAATCGCGTCAGGGGTGTTATGCACATACACTTGCCTTGTCGCGTGCATAGTCAATCGCGTCAGGAAGTAAACGCACGCACAGACACTTGCCTTGTCGTGTGCGTAGTCAATCGCGTCAGGGGTGTTATGTACATACACTTGCCTTGTCGCGTGCATAGTCAATCGCGTCAGGAAATAAACGCACGCACAGACACTTGCCTTGTCACGTGCATAGTCAATCGCGTCAGGAAATAAACGCACGCACAGACACTTGCCTTGTCGCGTGGATAGTCAATCGCGTCAAAAAATAAACGCACACACAGACACTTGCCTTGTCGCGTGCAGAGGCAATCGCGTCAGGGGTGTTATGCACATACACTTGCCTTGTCGCGTGCATAGTCAATCGCGTCAGGAAATAAACGCACGCACAGACACTTGCCTTGTTGCGTGCATAGTCAATCGCGTCAAGAAGTAAACGCACGCACAGACACTTGCCTTGTCGCGTGCGTAGTCAATTGCGTCAGGGGTGTTATGCACATACACTTGCCTTGTCGCGTGCATAGTCAATCGCGTCAGGAAGTAAACGCACGCACAGACACTTGCCTTGTCGTGTGCATAGTCAATTGCGTCAGGGGTGTTATGCACATACACTTGCCTTGTCGCGTGCATAGTCAATCGCGTCAGGAAATGAACGCACGCACAGACACTTGCCTTGTTGCGTGCATAGTCAATCGCGTCAGGGGTGTTATGCACATACACTTGCCTTGTCGCGTGCATAGTCAATCGCGTCAGGGGTGTTATGTGGGAGGCCTAACTTCTCTGCGATGCGCACCGCTAGCGGTACAGCGAGTTCGCAAAAGGTCGTTACACCGTCCAACTCCCCCACCTCATGGACAGCACGCTTGATGCCCTACAAACACAAAAGAGAGGCGTGTGGAGTGAATTAAAGCAGCTCGCAAAAGGTCGTTACGCCGTCCAACTCCCCCACCTCATGGATAGCACGCTTGATGCCCTACAAACACAAAGGAGAGGCGTGTGGAGTGAATTAACACAGGTCGTAAAAGGTCGTTACGCCGTCCAACTCCCCCATCTCACGGATAGCACGCTTGATGCCCTACAAACACAAAGGAGAGGCGTGTGGAGTGAACTAAAGCAGCTCGTAAAAGGTTATCACGCTGCCCAACTCCCCCATCTCATGGATAGCACGCTAGATGCCCTACAAACACAGGGGAGGCAATAAAGACCAAACCAAAACGGCCCAAAAATGGTCGTCACGGCATCCTGCTCCCTTATCTCGTGATCTCCACACTCGACATCCTACAAGCACACAGACATGTAGACCAAACCAAAACAGCTCGCAACAGGAGGGCACCCATTCAGTTTCCCCTTCCTCAGGACGTGCATGAGTGACCTCCTATGGAAAGGCTCAGATCAGGCAGCGTATCGGCCCGTACACATAACAGCAGCAGAAGGGGTCCATATTTTGAAATTCGGTCGGGCCCTACACAATGATAAAACCAAAGCAGGCGTCCACAAGCGTTGCATCATACTTCCGAGCTGCGCCATTGCCTTCTGCACAGCGGACCGCTCTCACGCATCGCACTTGTGCGGCTACATTGTGCTTAGCACAGCACACACAGATTACGTGAGCACACGCAGATTACGCGAGCACACAAATTTAGCATGCTACAGCGCGGCTACATTGTGCTTAGCACAGCACACACAGATCACGTGAGCACACGCAGATTACGCGAGCACACAAATTTAGCATGCTACAGCGCGGCTACATTGTGCTTAGCACAGCACACACAGATCACGCGAGCACACACAGATTATGCGATCACACAACATTAGCATGCTACAGCGCGGCTACATTGTGCTTAGCACAGCACACACAGATCACGTGAGCACACACAGATTACGCGAGCACACAAAATTAGCATGCTACAGCTTTTTACACTTGTCTGGTATGATGTCTAAGCTTCAAGGCTTTGCCCCGGACAATAATACATAGGGTTGGCCAGAACCGTACATATACTCCGTATATGACCGTATATTTGGCGATTTGCCTGCCAGAAATACCGTATATACACCGTGTATATATGGTTCTGGCCAACCCTACACATCAGCACATTAGCCTGGAAACAATGCATTAGTCATTCATATTTTCACACATTTACATGAGCACATACACGTTTACATGAGCACACACACGCACACATGCGCGCGCACGCACAACCGTACACCCACCCACCCATGCACTTACACACCCACCCACCCGCACACACCTACCTGCATGCACCGCTCAAACACCGTCTCAGCATCTGTAAAATCCACTGGGATGAACTTGGCAATCTTGCCTTCCTTTTCCAGCATTTGCACCCAACTGTGTGTGTTTGTGTGTGTATGTGTGTGTGTATGTATGTGTGTGTGTGTGTATGTAGATGTGTGTGTGCGCGCGTGCGTGCATGTGAGTGAGTGAGTGCGTACATTTGTGTTTCCAAACGTGTGTATAAGCCTGTGTGCAGTTCGCCAGAAAATCAGGTCTGGCTGGCTCACTGGCCAATTGAGTGCAAAGATTTGGCACACGCAATATTGAGAACAACAAGCCATCTTCAAGCCACGACCATCAGGTTGTGCTACAGTAAATGTGTAGGGTTGGCCAGAACCATATATATATATATATACACTGTAATTCTAGCAGGGAAATCACCGAACATACGGTCATATACGGTGTATATATACGGTTCTGGCCCACCCTGTAAATGCGTACTACAGTAAATGCATACTACAGTAAATGCATACTACACAATTGCATGCTACAGTAAATACATGCTACAGTAAATGCATACGACACAATTGCATGCTACAGTAAATGCATGCTACGGTATTTGCATACTACACAACTGCATGCTACAGTAATTGCATACTACGGTAAATGCATACTACACAATTGCATGCTACAGCAAATGCGTACTACAGTAAATGCATACTACACAACTGCATGCTACAGTAAATGCATAGTACGGTAAATGCATACTACACAATTGCATGCTACAGTAAATACATGCTACAGTAAATGCATACTACACAATTGCATGCTACAGTAAATGCATGCTACAGTAAATGCGTACTGCAAAAGCCTCATCTACTCCCCAGTGGTGCATGCATCAAAAGCAGGGATGGCCAAGAACCGTTCATAAAAAAGCCTCATCTACTCCCCAGTGGTGCATGCATCAAAAGCAGGGATGGCCAAGAACCGTTCATATACTCCGTATATGACCGTATATTTGGTGATTTCCCTGCCCAAAATTACATATATACACCGTATAAATGTGGTTCTGGCCAACCCTGATCAAACGTCTCCTTGACTACCTTGATAGTGCAAAACAAAAAAAATGGTAAAGTGCGTAGCCTTGTTTGCCCAGCTGCATTGGAGGTTAGGTCCAGGGCACTCAAACAGAGTGGCAAACAAAAAACTTGAGCAAACAGCAGGTTCCCAGTTTAAATGCCTGGGAAAGTGCGTAATCTTGTTTGCCCAGCTACATTGGAGGTTAGGTCCAGGGCACTCAAACAGAGTGTCAAACAAAAAACTTGAGCAAACAGCAGATTCCCAGTTTAAATGCCTGGGAAAGTGCGTAATCTTGTTTGCCCAGCTGCACTGGAGGTTAGGTCTAGGGCACTCAAAAAGAGTGGCAAACAAAAAACTTGAGCAAACAGATTCCCAGTTTAAATGCCTGGGAAAGTGCGTAGCCTTGTTTGCCCAGCTGCATTGGAGGTTAGGTCCAGGGCACTCAAGACAGAGTGGCAAACAGAAAAACTTGAGCAAACAGCAGATTCCCAGTTTAAATGCAGGTTCAAATTGCAAGTGTCGGCTCAAGCCTCAGGTGCTTACTAAAGTGACCGTGTGCCACACACACACGGCAAACCTAACAAGCACCCCAGCCAAATGTTTATGCTACCACAAACAAAAAGACAGTCACACACACGCATACACACGCCCACACGCTGTCACACACACAAGTGCACGCAAGGAGGAGGCAATTCACACATGCAAACATGCGCACATGTACATAAGTACATGCGAACACACACACACACACACACACACACACACACACACACACACACACACACACACACACACAGTGTGCGACAAATCGCACAGCAACGCACCTGTCAGGCGCATCCAGAACCACGCTCTTGATGCCCAGCTGGTGGGCCTTTTCAAAAATGAAGCGCTTCCCAGAATAGCCTGCAGTCACAAACACCATCACGGATCCGGCAATAACCTTGCGGCGCAGCTTGCGGCCATTCAAGGTGCGCCCTGTCACAGCGTCCTGTGTGATGTGTGTGTGTGTGTGTGTGTGTGTGTGTGTGTGTGTGTGTGTGTGTGTGAGTGTGTGTGTGCAGCGCGGACACCCATCCTGAGCTAGCTTCTCCAACGGATTGAGGAGAGGCTACTTTGCAGGCATTACATTCGTGCCTATGCACACAAACGTACACACAAATACACCCACGCACCGGGTTCAGCTCCTTCAGCAGCGCGGCAGAGGGGGAGGGGGGCACAGACATCTTGATCTGCATGCGCTCGTCGTCGGTCAGGCCTGGTGGCAAGGAGCCAATGACATTGGCCCAGTTCCCACTTGGCTCCCGGATCATACTGCTCCCAGGCTGCCAGCGTGACCCCTGGATGTGGTGTGTGTGTGTTGTGTGTGTGTGTGTTGTGTGTGTCGTGTGTGGCGGTCATATTGCTCCCTGGATGCCAGCGTGACCCCTGGACGTGCTGTGTGTATGTGTGTGAGTGTGCGTGTCGTGCATATTAATGGGTCTCAGAAAATAGGATGCAGTCGGCTTGCTCAGCGCACCAGAGGAAAGGCAAAATTGCTCAGGTACAAGCCCAAGCTATGGTCAATAGGTTCCAGGTCTTAAGATTGCAAATCTCTTTGTCTCCTCTGTTTGAGCAACGTCGTGCTATTGGAGTTTTTCTCATTCTCTCTAGGATGAGGCCAGTTATCCCAAAGGTTGGATGAACAGCTCTAGCCATCCAGGCACACACACACACACACACACACACACACACACACACACACACACACACACACACACACACGCGCGCGCACACACACACCAGGGTGGACACCATCTCTGGGAGTGCCTCCTGGCCTCCACGCCTGCGCCGAGGGTTGAGCTGGTAGTCAGACTGTGGGAGTGGGTGTGGGTGTGAGGTACATTTTGTAATGGTGTCTGCGTGTTTGATAGTCAGACTGTGGGCGCGGGAGTTCCGAGATGTACAACCTGTAACAGTGTCAGTGTGTTTGGCAGTCAGACTGTGGGAGGGAGGGAGAGTATTGACAAGTTAAAAATTAGACTTGTGGTGGTGTACGCGCGCTGTTTGTCTGGTGGGTGTAAAGGTGGGATGTCACCCCTACTGTGCCTACATCGGTTCTGAACCCCCCAGTCATCATCACATCTGCAGCTCCTCTAAGATACAACTTACAGCCATACAAATGCATACGGTTGGATGTATCACGGAATGGAAACGGAATGGAAATGGAAGCACCTGACCATCAGCTCATTTGGGCAAGTCACATGATCGTGCACGCTCGCTAGAACAACCCTTCCCTGAGAGGTCCAGCAAGCTGGATATCCTTTCCCTCACTCACCAAGGGAGTTCCATTGAGAGACAGTGTGCTTTTAGTGGGTGCTGAGCCTGCTAGCTGGAAATCGCCTAAATCCAGGCTCTCAAAAGCGTCCGTAACGGAGGATGCCGGGGACTCGCTGCGCGCCGAGCCATCCTCGTCGCCAGAGCCAAATGCAATGCACGGAAACGCCGTGCCCATTGTCCTTGATGCCTGCTGCTTCTGGGGGACAGATGATCCCCCCGTGTTCAGGCTTTGGGTCAATGCACTCTTCATGCTGCCTAATATTTATAGTACCTTTATTTGTAAATACAAAGGTTTTTAACGGGTTTACTTTTTGTACTTTGTGCCATCCGATTTTGTGAAAATAAGATTGACACGAAGAAAAGGGGTGATAACTGTATGCGATTGGCGGTTAAATTGGTGCAATTGGACTCGGTGAGTAGACAGATATTGGACTTGTTGAAAACCAACAAGCCTCGGGGGAAATTAATAAAAATCCTTATATTAACAGGTCATCATGCATTGCCAAAGGAACCTGGGAAAATCTATTCCGTCATGGGGAGCAAAAGCACCCCTGGCAAGAGTGCCACGGTTAGGCAGGGCTCTGGCCACCAACCAGGCACAAGCTGAAAGCAGGTGTGCTTCAGGATTGCAATCTGGACCAACACACATCGCATGTGGCCACGCCCTGAACACCTACTTAGCTTGCCTCCTCACACGACGCGCAGACCAGCCGTGAAAATTGACTGGGACAAGCTGGGCTTTGGCTTGGACAATGTGGCATCTGTGAGTGCAAGGCAACTGCACGCAACCTCCCTGCTAAGCAGGCGAGCACTCCTTGTCTGATGAGTGCTCAAACACAGCACGCAGGAGATAATGCAAGGAGACAGTGCTCAACTACACAGATATAAATCCCTCTAGGCGGATGCCCTCTAGCATGCACGCATACCAACACCCATGATTGTTGCCTGCACCCCCGTAATGCGCAGACGATGTATGTAGCACGTTGGACTGAAGCAAACGGATGGGATCAGGGACAACTACTGCCGTACGGGCCTCTCCCTATGCTGCCATCTGCCCAGGTACGTGCATGGGAAATGTGTAGGGGAAATTGTGTGTGTGTCGTGTGTGTGTGTGTGTGTGTGTGTGTGTGTGTGTGTGTGTGTGTGTGCGCTATTGACGTGAGTGACGCGCGCTATTGATGTGAGTGACGTGCGCTATTGACGTGAGTGACGTGCGTGCACATGCGTGTCCACACAGGTGGGTGTGTTTATGTAAGAGTGTGTGTGTGCGCCATAGTCAGTGTTTTAAACTCAACAACTTACTTTGGCGTACGTGTTAACAGGTGCTGAATTATGGCCAGGCTGTGTTTGAGGGCATGAAAGCACAAGAGTCTGCCAAGGGCCGTCACGTCTTGTTCCGGCCAGACCAAAATGCAGCGCGCATGCAAGCAGGTGTGCAAGCTGATGTCAGTGTTACGTCAGTGCTCTCTATTTCAGCGGGAATGTGAAGGTGTGGGTGGTAGCAGACAAGGGGCAGACAGGGAAATGGATCAAATGCGGGTGAGAAAGCAGTGCACACACGAGCAGATTATTATCGTTCCGTTTACAATTTTCCTTAGTGTGAGAGATAAAGGCTTGCTGTTCTGGCCACAAGCTCCTGGAGCTGGCAAGCCGCGGTGGTGAAAATGGTGTGTGTGTGTGTGTGTGTGTGTGTGTTGTGCTTGGATTAAAACTGCTTACACACACACACCACTCCTAAACAACGCGCGCACGCGCACACACGTACTAAAACGCACACAGATAACATGGCCACACTCAATACACACACACACGCACGTGTACATGCACGCACGAACTCACACATACACACAATACAAACAATGAACACACACACTCGCACACGCTGCTCACAGGAGCTGCACGGTTGAGCATGCCGGCTGTGCCTGAGCAGCAATTTGTGAATGCAGTGAAGTCGATAGTGGCGGCAAACAGAGACTTTGTAAGTGTGGCTGAGTGCGTGCTTGGTGGCCCTGAGCAGCAGCTTATATGTGGACGCAGTGAGGACAATGGCTGTAATGACTAGGAATGTGTATGTATGGCTAGGAATGCATGCCACTTAGCAACACATCACTTACATGAACGACAGGGTGGGTGACAAGTGGCCTTCTCCATGGCACAGGGGCATTCAAGCACACACAAACACACACATACACACTTTCATGTGCTCAACACACATACATATGCACACACACACATTTGCATACACACACACACACACACGCATGCATGCACACACACAGGTGCCCCCCCAAGGTAAAGGCTCCATGTACCTACGCCCCCTCCTTCTAGGCACAGGGGCCATCCTTGGTTTAGGGCCTGCACCTGAGTACACCTTCACCATCTATGCCGCAGCAGTGGGCGCGTATTTCAAGGTGTGCTTCTTTGGTTTAATGTGGGTTGGCGTGTGCTTCTTTATCTCGAGCCCTGCGTCCGCCTCCACCACCTAGGCCGCAGCAGTGGGTGCATACTTCAAGGGTTGCTACCAGGATTATTGTGTATTGGCGTGTGCTTCCTTCAAGGTGCGCTAGACAGCCTCAAGTTGGGGTTGTATGCTTTGAATCAAATGCCCCCCCTTGTTCCCCTATACCAGGCGGTCAGCACAACCCAGCCTACCTAATGGCGGAGGAGCGCCTGGTACAGGGGATGCAATGCCATGTCAACCTATCAACTGACACTGCCCCTTCCTTTTTCTGCGCCTGATATATGGGAAGCAATGCCATGTCAACCTATCAACTGACACTGCCCCTTCCTTTTTCTGCGCCTGGTATAGGGGATGCAATGCCATGCCACCCTTATCAACTGACACTGCCCCTTCCTTATTTTCTGCTCCCTTTCTCCCAGGGTGGTCAGCCCACCCCCTTCTGCTCCCTTTCTCTATTATTTCTGTGAATTCAATTATTCTCTATTTTTCTCTGCTCCCTTTATCTCAGGGTGGTCAGCTCACATTTTCTGCTCCCTTTCTTTCAGGGTGGTCAGCTCACCCCCATCGACTTAGTGGTGGAGGAGCGCTTCCATAGGGCAGCCCCTGGTGGCATGGGAGGCACCAAGGCAGCAGGAAACTACTCACCCGTGCGTGGTTGGGATGTGTGCGCATGTGTATTTGTGTGTTTGTGTGTGTGCGTGTGGGTGTGGGTATGTGTGTGTGCATGTGTATTTGTGTTTGTGTATACGTATCTGCATGTGTATGTGCGTGTGCATGTGTGTGTGTGTGTGCACGTGCAGATGTAATAATATCAGTGCCCGTGGCTAGACAAAACGCACTCACCATTACCCAGACCCTCTGTTCCCCCCCCCCTGAACCACTAACCAGGGCCA
>Ga0307974_1001235_pt1 | contig 17426 bp, 15 predicted proteins | sample OrgLakmetagen784_FD_201812 | JGI IMG/M metagenome (GOLD analysis project Ga0307974, IMG submission 201812) | Saline water microbial communities from Organic Lake, Antarctica - #784 | ecosystem: Environmental > Aquatic > Non-marine Saline and Alkaline > Saline | place: Antarctica: Organic Lake... | reverse complement strand
GGAGGCTTGGAGGTAGAGACGCCAGGTGGATTGAAGCCCCCCAGCAAACTTAAAGTCTTCAGGATGTCTTCTTGGTCAGGCTGCTGAGCTGCTAGCGGCCCTGTGGAGGGGGGAATGTTGAGCAGCTGACTCAGCGACCCTTTTTGACTGGACCCGCCCAGTCCTGTGCCAATGCCCGGGAGCCCAAGCTGCGCAAGGAGTCCTTCGCCCGCCTGCCGCTGACCTTGTTGTTGTTGCTGCTGCTCCTGCTGCTGCTGCTGCTGCTGCTGCTGCTCCTGCTCCTGATGTTGTTGTTGTTGTTGTTGTTGTTGTTGTTGTTGTTGTTGTTGTTGTTGTTGTTGCTGCTGCTGCTGCTGTTGGTGCTGGTGGTGGTGCTGCTGCGGCGGCGGTGGCTGCTGTTGGTGCTGCTTTTTGCTTGGTGGGGGATGCAAGCGTATCTCCTGTAGCATTTTTCTCTGGTCAGGATTATGCTGCTGCTGCTGCTGCTGCTGCATCATGAGCTGCAGCTGCTCCATTGTTGGCAGCTTCCCCTGCAAAAACAAAAACAGGAAAAAGAAAGATAATCGATGGTCGAGCCAGTACTTGCAGCTCACTGTCAGCAACAGGATAGAGACGATGTTTCAGTCAATGAAGTGCACCCCACCTGTTTCATCAATAGCATGGCTTCCTGCACAGGGTCAGGAGGCTGCCCTCTCTTCTTTATGAGCTGTGCATGGGCCTGGACGCATATAAACAGCAGCACATTCATTTCGGGTAGCTCTGCAACTCCAGTACGATTTCTTTTACTTAGGAAGAATTTGCCTTGAGGACGAGGCTCAATGAGACCGAGCTTGGTAAAGCCAAACCCTTTGCTAGGTGCAAGGAAGGCTTTTCACCCGGACAAGATGTCTGATACATTAGGAATCACCCAAAAATGCAACCAGTTGATAAAAATTATCATATCACGCACATGTTTTAGGGTTGGCCCAAACCGTATTCGGGATTTCCGTCTACGTATATATACGCTGTCTAAACTGTATATATACGTATATTCCGTATAAACCGTATACATTCCATAAATTTAAAATTTCGACCATCTCAGAACTTAATTTTAGGGGGTTCAATTTGTAGCTCTTGAAGAGCTGTATAAACGTAACCAATTTAGTTGTGCCAAACAATCAAAGGTTGGGAAGCTATGCTTGCCCGAAGAGGCCAAAACACACAGGCAAACACGGTCACTGTCACGAGACCCCTCCTCTTCCCCCGCCCCATCAAATTACCCTGTTTGTGTATGCACACGTGTGTGTGTGTGTGTGTGTGTGTGTGTGTAAAAAGAGGTACATGCATGCATGCGTGTTGTTGTGCGTGCGTCTGTATTTGCACGCGTGCTGGGATTCGTGCATGCTCGCGTGTACTTGTGCGTGTGCGTGCATGTGTGTGTGCGTTTCCGCACGTGCATGCACACGTGTGCATGCACACGTGTGCGTGTGCATGCTTCCGTGTGTGTGTGTGCGTGTGCATGCTTACGTGTGCACAAATATGCGTGTGCGTGTACTTGCTTATGGTTGTATGCATGCGCACGTGCATGCACACGTGTTCAAGCGCATGCTTACGTGCGTGTGTGTGTGCATGCTTACATGTGTGTGTGCGTGTGCTTGCTTACGTGTGCGCGAATATGCATGTGCGCGTGCTTGCTTATGGTTGTATGTATGCGTGGGTGCGTGCATGTGCGTATACATTTGCGTGCGTGCTAAGGTTCGTACATGCATGCGTGTATGTGTGCGTGCGCGTACATGTGTAAATGCGCGTGCATGTACCTTTTCACACGTATGTGTGTTTTTGTGCGTGCATCTGTGCACACAGGTTTGCGTGCATGTATGTGTGCGCGTGCAGGGGTGCGTGAATGCAGATGTGCACGCATGCAGGGGTGGGTGCATGCACATATGCGTGAAGGGTGTGCGTGTGTCGTTTCTGATCCTGCATCATCTCCGCCCTGGAAACCTTCAGTGGGGTTGGCTTGCATGCACTGCTAATACTCAAACTCTGGTGCTCCTGGTGCTGCTGCTTCTGAACTCCTTGCTGTCGAACCACTGGCTGCTGTTGGACCATCACGGATTCGCTTCCACGAGGGACACGGCAATACCACAAAAACAATTGTTCATATTATCCCGGATGCAGGGCTTTGGATTTTCGTGGTCTCGAAGGCCAGTTGAAGGTCACTTTTCGACCACTCATTCAGACCGTATATATACGTATTTATACGAAAAAATTGTATATATATGTATTATACGGCGTATATATAAGCCGGCTAAAATTCACGTACGGTGTATACGAATACGGGTACGGAGAAAATTTATTTATACACACGTATATATATATATACGGTACGTATATATACTTATACGGTTTGGGCCAACCCTACGCACATGCTGTTAAACAACTTTGACATGGGAAGAATGATGATCAGACTTCCATAACTTATTAGTAGATCAAGCCCCAATGTTGCTTGTCCCCTTGCCATTTCAGACTTCCACCGTTCCTGCCTGACGCCAAACAATCACATCAACTCACACACACTCACATGCTTGCACATCTGTCAAGCTACCAGCTACTATTTTTTATTATATGATGGTCACTCAAGCACAAGCAACCGCATAACATGACGAGCACGAGCAGCTTATGCTTCACATGACAAACACGGGGCAATTTAAAGCTTCAGTCCCCCCAATTTATACTTCAAGAAGATTATATGCACCTGGGCCATTGCATTCTGTAATCCTATAACGCCTGGAGGTGGCTGGGTTCGAGGCTTTTCAGCTGAGCTGCAGCCAGCACCAGCGTTGGGAGCTGATGGACATGACTCCTGCACATTGAGTTTGAGTGAGTGTTCTGAGAGAGTGCTTTAGGCTGTAGCTCAAGCGCTAGAATGCAAGACTAGTCTTGACGGCAAAGCCGTTACAGCAAAGGGGCTCTCAGTCTTAAAAGCTGTGAGCATATTTTCTCTTTACTCTTCTGTACACAGGATGTATCAGATCAGAGTTAAGATGCAGGCAGCTGCTGAAAGGCAAAGCATCGGAATAGGCTGGAAGGGGCTCACATTATGGCGCTGCTTGTACTCCAGTTTGTAGTTTGCCTGGCGTAGTCGCTTGATCTTGTCATCCAGCTTCGCGTCTGGGTTGGCATATATTTCTTTCTTAATCAGCCGCAGCTCCCTACAATGGGTGTAATACAGTGGTAATAGTGTGGCCCAAAAGTGCTGCTACTGTTGGAAGAGCTTATTACTGCTCGAGCATGTGCGGTACATCCCACAAGCACACATCACAAGTACACTTTGTACATTCACAACGTGACTTATCATGCACTCTCCGCTGCCTTCCTAGCAAGCAGCTACCTTTGTTCTGCTTTGTACCTGGCAAAGAGCATGCATACCTGATGATATCATTGGCCCCAGCTGGATCTGAGCCTGCTTGGTCCTCCACGCTCTTGATAAGGTGGTCCAGGGACTGAAGCGGAGATACACCACAGTTGATAGGATGAAGTGAGTGTTTTTTTTATTCTCTGCGCCTTTTATGACGTGTAGCAGTCCAGGGACCAGAGAGCAGGCAAAGTGAGTTCAAGCTCAGCTTTTGGTATGAAGTGTGCCACTGAGCTCTGCAAACTAACGAGGTAGCGTACCTAACTAACAAGCTCTGCAAACTAACAAGCTCTGCAAACTAACAAGCTCTGCAACCTGACTAACAAGCTCTGCAAACTAACAAGGTAGCGCACCTGCAGTTTCCGGTAGGGCCAGCGGTCAATGGAGAAGTCACGGCAGATCTTTTTGAGCCACGTCTGGCCCATGTTTAATGCGTCCGCAGCAGCTTGGATAGGAAGATGGAACACCTGATAGGCGTATCGAGGAACTTTAGTCAATGCTTCATCAATACTGACTGGTGCACAAGGCCACGTACTGCTGGCAGATACCTAAGTCTAACTATTCCCGGTTGTACCTGCCTTTTTCACAACATCACCTTCATGCTGTCCAAGGATTTGCCTGCAGGTGACCTATCTGTTGACCTATCTGATCCACAAACATAGCCACTTATGGCTCTGTTTGCTCATGTTTCCTTCTATGTACTCAAATCCCCTCATCTTACCCTAGCAAGCATGGAGCGCCTCAGTGTGCGCTCCTCGCCGCCTGTGCTGAGTCGGATGATCATTTCAGGCTCATACGGCTGGCCATCAATGCAGCCATCTTCACTCACAAAGTCGCCGCCAAATGTGTTTTGAAGTGCACTGTCAGCACCAAAACTTTGCACACCTGCGCAGCAAAAGGCAAAAAATCACGATTATTGACATTCTGTTAACGTTTCTGTAAGCTGCAATGGAGTCCAGACACACACACATAAGCAGAGAGAAAGAGAGAGAGAGAGAGAGAGAGAGAGAGAGAGAGAGACATACAGGACAAGAGGGAGTGTGTGTGTGTGTGCGTGCTGTGCAGGGGGTCCTGGCTGGTCCTAGCTAAACTGTCACAAGCCTGTTAGGGGCTCATTGGCACGTATGATGCACTTACCATTGCACCCTTTTGGAATGATCTCATTAGCGGGAGGAACAGAAGAAGAGGCTGGGGCAGCAGGTCTGCTTGGGTTGAGGCTAATCGCCTGCTCTTCGTAGCTAGGGCTCTGGCTGCGATCGACGCTAGCCTTGGCGGCAGTAGCACTGCGACTGTATTGTGTGTGTGCGTGTTTTCAAATAAGAGGAGGTACCCTACTACCTTGAAGGTACTACATTTGTGGCATAATGTACTGAACTGAACACCACTTGATGTGTGGAGGTAAGCCACTTATCTATGAGTACCACCTATGCAACGCTTCTGAACTCTACACTGACCTGAGTGGAGTTTGCAGTTCAGGGCCCCCTTGAGACAATGAGGTGATCTGCTGGGGCGGCTGCAACAGAGGGGTGGCTTGCTGCTGTTGCCCATCAGGCTTTTGGGCCACAACCCCCAGAGACACCAGGGCCTCTTGAGAATTGCGTGGAGTGTAGGAATGGCGCGCTGTTGAAGCAAGCTGTGGCAATTCGCTTGGCGCAGCTAGCACTTCAGCTGCTTGCTGCCCTTGAAGTTGTAACTTCTGCATGCGCTGCTCCTCCAACTCACGCTCCCACTCCTTTTCCTAAAAAGTGTGGTGATGCCCAGCAAGCGTGCGTGTCCATGTGTATACGTGAATGGAAGGGTTGAGAATGTCAGGAGATTGATGGTGAAAGAGCTGCAGAGTGAAGCCATGCACGGTTTCCTGTGCCCAAACAGAATCAGAACCTATGCTTAACATTAGATTGCTTAAAACGGCTTGGGCAAATATTTCAAGCTTTGCCTTTTGCAATTATTTTTAATTCTTACCATTTTGGGGGCTTAACCATACAAAACATTTCTAAATGGATATTGTGGAGAGTCAGGGCATGTCTCGATTGCTCAGGGTGTGCATTTTAGTCCAATTCTCTGCCGGGTCCAATCAATTGACAAAAATGCAGGTTCCAGTCAAACATTTCTGTTCAGAATTCGAAAATGAGCAGAGAAAGAGGGTTGGAAGTTAGAAGTGTGCCTCCAAAATTACCAAGTACATGGGCCTGGCAAGATTGGTGCATTTTTAGAAGGTAGCTGTTTGGCTGCCCATGAGTGATGAAGTTCAGTGCGACTGGAGCATGGACTAGACCTACCGGAGTGGACGACAGTGGGCAGTAATAGCCAAGACTTTTAGACCCTTTTGCTCTTGCCGATAAATCTTCCAGAAATATGCAAGCCAATACTGAGGTTTTTGCCTCGAAGCATACTTGCACAGAAATTGGTCAACTGTGACATAATCCTCTGGATTTGTAAACAAATCCTACCAAGACAGGGCAAAACAGGGCCAAAATGGACCCCAAATTAGCCCCTTATACTTATAGTCCCCAGGTGCAAACGTTTTCGAGCTGTTACTTCTGGGGGGGCTTTGGAAACTCATTCTGGCTGGCCCATTTCGGCTTGCACACTCGGCCCCTCCTAAAACCAAGATTGCAGAAATAAACCTACCTAGTCAAGGGTCGTGAGTGCTTCCAAGCAGATATAAGTGCAGGTTTGCTTCATTAACTACAATACATTTGGGTTCAATTAAAGCCCTCATTCACCTGTTCCTGCCTTTCTTCCTGCTCCTGTCGCTCCTCCTCCTCTTCTCGCAACTCTTCCTCCTGTTAAGGGAATGCACGAGAAACAGGTTGTAGTTCCGGTTCAAAGTAGACGCACACCTGACAGGTACGCTACCAGAATGGCAAGCTGCAAAAACCCTGTGACTAGAATGCGGCAGGCTTTGGCCAGGAACCACAACCCCCCTGCCAGCCAGCCCGCTTATGTAAATAGCCGCTAGTGCAGACGTCCGGCTCAGACAAACCTGCATTTGCTGCTGCTCGTCCTGTTGCTGGTTCTGGGAAAGGGCAGCCATGGCACCTTGCAGATCTGCCGAGGGAGGGGGTGCTTTCTTGGGAAACGGTGTTCTACCAAATGGAATCTGGTCGCTCTGCAGGCCGAGCGATTGGAAGGGAGATGAGTAGGACAAGCTGCTTGTTTACACTTGCACTGTCAGTTCCTTCCTCACTACAACCCGATTCTTGTCGTTGTGCAGCTTGAGTGACAAAAAGGGGCAAGCATGGAAAAGAAAAGTTGAGGCTCTCCACGTCACTTCCATCCACACTGGGCATCCCTTACCACATCCTTGCAAGACCATTGAATACGCTTGAAATTTTGTAATTTGCCCAAGGATGGGTGAGTTTTTGTGCCCATAAGAAGCCTCTTTTCCCACTTTGTAAAAGTTGCAGGCCCCCAGGGAGGGTGGCAAGCACACAGGGCCGACACAACACAAAGGACGAATAGCACATGCAACGCGCCTCACACGCTGCGCCAAACTACAGCTGCCCAAAGCACGCACTCTGTCAAGGTGGCATCGCTGCCTATAGTCGTTCTTGTAGTTGACCTGCCGCAGCTTTTTGATCCGATCGTCCAGCTCCAAATCTGGGTTGGCATAGATTTCTTCTTTTAATTGCTCAAGCTCCCTAAGAAGCAATTGAAATATAATGTGGAGCAGGGTTTGGATCTGATGTGTACACAGGTGGTAGCTGAGCCTTTAAAAATAGACTCAGCAGCTTTGAGCAAGCCTGTGCCGTACAGCGCAGGGCCTGGCGTAGGGTTGCGGGAGCGCTCGATCCCGTCACCAACAAATCACTCACTCTATGATTTCTGTTGCGCCTCTAGGATCAGAGCCAGACTGTTCTTTAGCATTGTTGATCAGGTGGTCCAAAGACTGCACGTAGTGTATATGTGTGTGGATGTGGGTGGGTCTTAAGCGTACGTGTGAGCTCCTGCATCAATGCCGATGCCACTTAACTGCGCTACTGAGAGCACAAGTGTCTTACTATCTTATTACTGGCTTACTGAGACGACGAACCTGCAGCTTGCGGTAGGGCCATCGCTCAATGCGATTGTCTCGGCAGATGCGCTTGAGCAGATTCACGCTGACGTTCAGGTACTTGGCAGCTTTGTCCCTTGGGTAGCAGTACGTCTGCGAAGGCATGCGTGTATTCCTCATTTGTTGTTCACAACAGAAAGCGTGAAAGCGTACTTGCTTTTGCAGCACACAAAGACACATCCACTCTGTCTCAGCATGCAGGCATACTGCATTCAACAAGCCTTGTGTTTGTCACAAAATATACGCAATGTGGTGCTCACCAGCCATTTGCCTACACTAAAAACTCTTCTACCTTAATTGTTCGCAATCAGACGTCACCAGCAGGGGAGGGGCAGATTACCTTTTGGAGCATGGCTTGACTGATAAAGCGCTGCTTGTTGCTCATGATTGCCCCAGGTTTGCGCTGTGCCTGCTCTTCTTGCTGGGTACTGACTGTGCCATTGTCACCTTCTGCTGGGCTGTCTAGACCGCCTTGCTCGCCATTGTCCCCAGATTCCTGAGGTGACGCAAATGGGAACGGCTTGATGCACCATTTACTTAGAACGAGCTGGAAGAAGCCTTTGCGGCGAGGTAGCGGGATAACAAGCAAGGGGAAGTTCAATACGCAAGAGCATTGCAATTACATCTCATTTACAGTGCTGCTGCCTCCTTTCATGATTAATTGTTTACGCCTTTCCCTCTTCTCTACAACACAAGGTCTGGATTGTTCCTCTGTCAAATTGCCAAAAGCTAAATGCATGCTCTAAAATCTACTTTCGAGCTGCTAGCAAGCCAACATTTATTTTGACCTTCCATTTGAGTTTCAAACTTTGAAACAAAATGTGTACAATTAACCTATTTATGTAGCCAAAATTACAGGAGACCACCTTGTAAAATAAACGCAGAAGCAGGTGCTAATAGGCTGACCCTGCCTATTCATAATGCAACACATCACACACAAATACCCCTGGAACATACACCGTTAACTCTGGTGCACTTTTCCCAAACTTGAGAGAAGACAAACCTGTGCCCGTCTTCCTCAGGCATGATGGTTTTTGGTGCACTGTCCCTACAACTGACAATCATCCTCTAAGCAGTTCTAAAGAACTCACTGTCTCCATGCCGTCCTTGTCGTCGTCATCGGTATCCATGGCTTCAGCTTCCTTGTTTTGTGGCTGCTGCTGCACAGAAAGGGCGAAATTTGTACCATTAAATAGCACGACGACAAATCATTCCATCTTGTAACTTGCTGATAACCGTTAACAAACCCAAAACAAACTAGTATGACCCTGCACTAAAACTGTTCCCTTGGTGCACGCATTTGCCTCACGAGTTTAAATAGCAGTACGATAGTTATCATACAGATGTGCGACCTCTTTTGAACCTCCGGCTTCAGTCTACTTGATCACAGAATTGAGCTCCTTTATGGTACATTTACTCATATTGTGCAGTGTTTTTGGTAAACCCACCCTGGCTTCATGCTCCTGGCGCTCAATCTCCTTGCCTGTGCTCCAGGGCTCGTCGTCAAAATTTCTAGAGACTTCAGGAGCATCTGCAGCTGGCTGCAGGCTGCTTGGCAACCCAGGGAACTGCTGTATGCCTCTGTCATGTCTGTTATTAGAGGAGGCAAACACAGTCATGTCTGTGAAATAGTGCAAGCCGACATTAATATTGCTTTGTTGACCAGAGTCTGTTCACACACAATCATGGTAGTGCTACAGTGAGTTGCGTGCTGAGTCTGATCTGCATAGTCCTGACAATTCAGGGCGCACTATACGCTCATATGCAGAAGTCGCGTGCAATCTACCAAGCAAACACTTGCCTTGCCACACCATGCTGTGTGTGGTTGCCTGGCATATCAATCCCTGCCGAAACTCCTGCTGGTGAGATTTGCCAACCCGCTGAAGCCGCTGCTGCTGGAACACTGCTAGTGTCTTGCACCTTTGAGGCTTGCTGTTCTGGAGGGTGTGCATGTCTTGCTGCCAAGCCGGTGGGCTTAGGCCCAGACTTGCCTCGCCTGGCCATGAACTGCGCGGCAGCCTCTGGGTGGGCAGCTGCCCAGCGAGCTTGCAGCAATCGGACACGCTCCTTATCAGCTGCTGCCATGTCCTGTGCGACGTATGGGCTAGGGACACATGAGCATGCACGTCTCCAATTTACGCTTTTAGCAGGGGAATCTTGAGAAATTTGCACATGTATTTGCAAACTTGTAAGCAATATACAGTTGACACACAAAGCTTTTAGCTGGAAATTTCCAAGCATGCATAGACAATGCATATAGCTTTGGCAAACACTCCTTGTGTGCTAAGAGGTGGAGATTAGCAATTAGCATGAGATGCCTTGTTTAACTTCTACAAACTGTGCTTACATTTTTTAAAGCACATCCTTGTTTCATCAAGCACAAAGTTATTATTATGGACCTGAAGCTCACATAAAGTTAATATGGTTGGAAGCAGTGATGCTAGGAATGGTGTACCTCAAAAGGCTTCTTCTGCTGGGGTGTCGCAAACCTCCACAGCTCTCCAAGCTTTCCAGCAATTGCATTGAAAGTAGTGCTGGGACTGTCCGCTGCACAAAACCAAGCATAATTAGGTACAAATTATTTATAACGCACATACATAAATAGAAGGGCTCCGCCCGCCCAAATTTCCACGTGCCATTTTTTTTGAGTTTTGTTTCTAGCTAATTTGTCAGTGCATGCACTTCATCTTGCTCGGGATGGATTTTTTGTCGGCCTGATTATTCCTGGCCTACGGAAGCAAGCAGCATCTCTGACTTCCAGAATCCCTACAAATATTTCTGTATGTTTCATGAGTTTTTTTGCGCGTTGCCTCTAGCAAGGCACGCTCCATGCTCCATGCAGACCTGTGCTCGTATCTAGAAACATAATGCACATGACGTGACTACGCCAAGTAGTAATTTATAACAGCGGCATTGAAGTGCATCAAAAAGTGGCCGGCAAAAAATCCCTCCTCGTCGGTCTCCAGCAGCCACAGAAAGTGACGGCGCATGATTACTGCACGATTCCTAAACGGAATCAAGTAAGAATTGAAACAGTAAATCCCGCATTTTGAGGCCGTCACAACGCGCCGCTCTGCAGCCCTTCTCGTCACCAAAAGTCCGACCCTCACAGCTCGCCACGAAACTGAACACACAGACTTTGGATCTCGCGCTCTAATTATCTGACAGAATCTTACGCGGAACGGACGGCCGACCGCGGAGCTATTCAGGATCAAAGTGCTTCCAACGGAATCGGTTAAACCCGGACTTCACAAATTTCTGTTGAAATTTGGGTACAAATGCACACACACGCACACGTGCATGCAAACACGCACACACATACACTTACACACGAAGGCAAAACTGTGGTCATCCCTGATGGCTCCAAGTAAGAAATTGCTGAATTGAAAAGGATTCTTGACAAAACAGGTGGGTCGACATGCACCTTGACACCTGTTTATTCTTGGTCTCCTATTTTGTTGAGGTCTATATTGGAGGTCTTACACACCATTGGCAAGCCAACGTGTTTGCTCTTTGTACGGGTTGTAAATTGCTAGCTGAAGTGGCAGAGACTGTGGCAGCACTATTCCACTCTTTTAGCGTGACCTCGCTCTGCACACCTTTGATATCTGCATGTGCCTTGGCACAAAAAAAGTTGTAGGCTGTCTGTGGATCCTTTGGGCGCTTTTCACTCCTGCCTGTCCCACCTCTAGGCCTCTACAAGTAATTGAAATGGTATTGGAGCGTACACGAGTTTATAAGGAAGCAAACTTGTAGGAACCCAGTGCCACAACACTGCCAGGAACGCATTAGAAACGCACTGTGAATGCATTAGCATCTGCGACACATCATCTAGCTGCACCAAGCTCAAATCACGTACTCACCTTTCCCTGTCTAGCTGTGTTGTTGCCATTCGCATTAGGAGACAGGCCAGCATAGGATGCAGGCTGCTGCTGCGAGGCCTGACGGGTAAGCGCATGTGTGGAAGGTCGAGTATGTGTCACATCTCAAGTGTCACAAGTTGTCTTTCTGAAAGTAGCTGCAAGAATTTTAGCTCGCGCTGACTTACAAATACACACATTTGTGTTTGTTCAAAGGTACACAAACACGCAAGCTTTTGTACATGCAAGCACGCACGCACACACACATGCACATTCATTCGCGCAATTTGGCAAAAGTCACAGCATATTCTAGCACGCAAATGAAGCAGACGCCCGCTACAGCTTTGCGAAGTTTTCACCCCCGCTCGCTACTGTATCACACTTTTGATATTGCAAAGCACACCTTTGATAATCAAATTGCAGGTGTCAAGCTACGCAAACAAGGTTCTTCAAAAGTAAAGAACCAATAAGGCCCTCTGTATATACCTCAGTATACAATTTTCTGGATGTTTACAGGCTGCTGCCGATGTCTTTAATTACAAGCGCAAGCTCTACACATGCTTTCCTCATAAAGGGGCTTGCAATCCTAGTGAAAGGTGTACACGGGTCTGTCCACTGTACCTCTTAACGAGGCATGGCAAAATGCCAGAACAATCCAGCAATTACACCTTAGGCGTCAAAGCAAGCAAGCCCAAAGCTCTCAGGCCATCACACATAACTGTTTTGGTACAATTTAGTCAAATGGAGATGCTAGCCCATACAGATTACGGGGGTTTGGTGTGAGCCTTATCTTCACCTCTATCTAACAAGGTCAGGGACAAGTGGGGGGAGCGTCGCTAGCGACGCTGAAAGTTGGCGAAGCCCATCACGCGCGCAAAGATGTGAGTATATGTGTGTGTGTGTGTGTGTGCGCGTGCGCACACGTGTGTGCGCATGTGTGCGTGCACGCCTGCGTGTGCACCTTGCTGCCCCTCAGACGCTGTAATGGTGTGCACAACACTGTGCTGGAGCAGACTTTGCTGAAGCAGGTATGAGGATGTGCTGCTGCTGCAGTTCCCTGTCTACTTAAAGGACAGGGCAGGAACGAGCTTTGTGCCCGGATTGGCCACAAGGTCTGAACACCGCTTCAACACACAGTGCGCAGCAAGCACCTGCACCGTGCGATCCATGCCCCACGAGCACTCCAAGCCAACATGGGACGCATTCCCGAAGGGTCCCATCCAAGCAAACTTGTGCGCGTCAAGAACATTTAACTAAACAAAATTCATTTAGCCCATCAAAAACAGCATTGATTCAATCCAAACTCAAAAATGCATGCTTGCATGGCCAACTGTGAACTTTGCAGCCAGAACACACCCAGGCCCCTGACACAGCAAACGCAGCCAGGAAAGTGTGCTAACAGATACTGCACCGACAGGAAGTGGTCTGGGGGTCTGGTTGAGGAATTATGGGCAGCTGCAGGAAGCTGCCAAGCCTAAATTTACCTCCTAACACTTTACACACAGCACCCCAGGGCCCCAGACATTTTCTGGCACAGTACGAGTTATTAGTTATTGTAATGAGCCTATGCTGGGTCTCAGCCTGGGAGGTGCAATGGGTGGGCCTGGCCAGAACTTGCTTGGCCCCAATTACAAATTTCGTCAAGAATCAGGCCCTGCCGTTCCACCCCCTGCCTCCCTCACTCTCCTGACCACACAGGGCTGCCACATGAGTTATTTTACTGGGGCAGCCAAAGTCTAAGGTCAGGAGGTGCCCTGGGTGGGCCTGGGGAAGCTTGTTGGAAGTTGAGTGGGAAGTAGTCAACGCTAGGGGCTCACGCCCCCACGAGGGGGGCTTTCGCCAAAGTGTATCAAATTTTGGCTTCTTGCGAGAGGCCTCACCTGTAATTCATTTACCCACCAAACAACCCAGTTGATTCAATGTATGAAAGTGGTTTTCCACCACGGCACGTAACACCAAGCTGAAATCCCCTGGTCAAAGCTGGTCATTACCAACTTCTTGATATGCTGTTTGTTTGCCAGGCTTGAACCTCTCCAGTCTGTACTACTTCTGACCCTGAACCTACCTCCAAAGCGTCAGTTTCACATGCGCTACTTTCCCCGTTTTCACTGCCTCTTGAAGCGCCAAGCTCTGCAGAAGGCACGTTGTGGCTCTGGTGGAAATCCTGCATAAATTGACAAGAGGGTGCTTGCTACTAACATAGTGCCGAGAGGCCTTATTCTTCAAAGCGTGCCTCCCTTGCCAGCATCCCATAGCGGAATTCATTTTGTTACTGTACTATGCCTTGAGCACCAGCATGCTTTAAGGAGGGCCCAGAGGCAAAATGCAGATCAATGGCAACAACACGCACTGCACAAAAGGCTTTGGAATTATAATCAAGGAGTCATTTCTTGAGAAAACAAGCTTCTACCTCTCTTCCCGCCCAATTATTAGTAGTCCTGCGCCCTCCACGTTCCTCAGCCCTTCCCTGAGCCAAACTTAAGCAAAATAGCAATGACCTCACAGCTCAACAATTGCATACATTGCGATTCCATATAGGCTAAATGAGAGTCCTCAAACGCACCTGTGGTATGCTTTCTCCTTGCTTCCCTGCTACAACAGGCTGGCCATTTGATGCCCAAAGCTTTTTGGGTGGGTCACCTGATGCAGAGTGGGAATGGAGAATGTTACAGGAGGGGGTTCTGAAGCTTGTGAGTCTTCCTGTGGTGATGCTGTGGATCAATTCCGTGGGCCTAGGTTTATGCACTTAGAGACAGTTTTTGCATGGAGCCTTGCACACAACGCAGACAAGGCCCTTGCTCACCTGAAGTAGCTTGGAAGGAAAACGGCACGCTGTCAGGATAGGGCATGGTTGGAGGGAAAGGTGTGCCGTGGGGGAAGGGGGCAGCAGGTGGTGGGAGTTGGGGCTGCACAGGCTGCTGCTGCATGACTTTCCAGACCTGAGGTACAAAGGATTCGCTAGAAAAGATTGCATTAGCTGTTCCCACCAGGGGGGAAGCTTGGGCTCATGGAAACACACATGTACTCACACGCAAACATGAAAAGCACTGCAAGACTGGAAAACTTTGGATGTAGGCCCGCATGAGCGACGGGGGGCTCTTACTTTTTCAGCACATGCTGGTTAGCTAGAATAAGAACCATATATAGCAACCCACCATGAGAAGCTTCTCCTCTAGAAATTGTAGCACTGACATGGACTGGCAGAGTTTCCGCTGTAGGCACCACGGAGGAAGCGAATAAGTAGTGGGAGCGAAACAGTGCAACTTAAACCACGATTGATGCTTAGTTCACGACATTGATTAAAGCAGACATAAAACTTCTACGATTTGTGATTTGTGTTTTGTGTTGTTTTGTGATTCCTACCCCTTTCTTGCCCAAATCTTTCAAGAAGGAGCAGAAAAAGTAGGAAGAGCAAGAAGGCCTACATGATTTGAGGCTGTCTTCTTGGCCCAACATTATCTTGCCAAATTAGCTAAAGAATTGCGAGTGGAGCCAGTGCCTGACAAAGCAGCTGTTTTGACTCCTTGTAATAGTCACACTGCCAGCATTGGAGACCCACCTGCAGAGCATCCAGCTCCCACGCGTCCTGCTCTTCTTGCACCTGCGCCCTGACCTGTGCCACCAGGCCATGCATCTGCTGCCTCAACCAGGCCAGTTGCTGTTTGACCTGCTCTGCTGACATCTTTGTCTGCTGCTGGAGTAGTGCCATTTGGCGCCGGATGTGTTCAATGCTTGGGTCCTGTGATGACAAGCAAGGGGAAGATTGACGAGTTAGGCAAGTGCACAGCATGTGTGGCATTGCATGCAATATGGTCGGCACACTGAAAAGAAGCTTAAACCTTATACAGCGGGCAAATTGTAATAACACCCATACGTCTCCTCAAGCTCCTGATACAAAACTCATGTTTGTGCTTTACAGTACCAACAACTTTGCTCCAGAACAAAACAGAGTGCATGGTACAACCTGCCGTATCTTCCTAGCATTGCGTGCAGACGGAAGTGGAATGGCAGAGGCAGCTTGCTCCTGTGGTGGAGGAAGACAAAAGTTGCAGGTCACAGTACTTCCTTGTGCAAGAGGTGTGTGTGTATTTGTGTATTTGTGCGTGTGTGTGTGTGCGTGTGTGTGAGTGTGTGTGCGTGTGTGTGCGTGTGTGTGTGTGTGTGCGTATGTGTGTGTATGTGTGTGTGTGTGTTTTTGTATGTGTGTTTGTGTGTGTGTGTGTGTGTGTGTGTGTGTGTGTGTGCTTGCGTCATGGCTGGCTGCGTTGCAGAGACTGCTAATTAAGTACCCACCGAGAGTAGGGCCAGGGCATGTGCTGCCTGCTCCGCCTGCACGGTGTTTGAAGGGGGAGCGGTTGGTGGGCAGATGAGTAGGTGGTGGAGGGACTTGAACAGGCATGGAATCCCTCCCATGTCTATACCAGCTCTACACAAACGCATACACCACAACAGGGGCAGCAAATACACGATGGACCGCAATCCACAACCAACCTCTTGAGCGTCGTCCGCTTGCAGCATGTGTTGGGAGCGGAGGAGTTCGCCGTGATGCGGCTGGAAGGATCCACAGAGCGTCGGGATTTCAACCTGCGGGACACCCAATTGCGGGGGGGAGCATTCGGGGTTCGGGAAATCGGGAGAGGAAGCGCTCTCGTCTTTCAAAGACCCAGCAGACCTTTAGCTGAAATGGTTTCAACTTCTCATTCCTTCATAAACGCGGCGCATACCTGAACCTAGACGAGGTTATCGCTCCCGTTCACATCGCAACGCACAGGAGATACAAGGACGAACAGATAATAATAATATTTTATTTACATACCGAATGAATAGGTAGGAAAAGTGCTCGATTGCCCGCTCTAGTAAATTTTTTACAGTAAATCCAATGGCCACTGTGTACACACCGCGCTCCATACTTGTCACCGGCGGAGCGGGTTTCATCGCGTCTCATGTCGTAATTCGCCTGGTGACAATGCACCCGGAGTACAAGGTGGGGTGCTACACACACACACTCACTATGCTTGCATATGCACTCGCAGCCTCCATCGCTTCTCTTCCCCCTTCGCGCGCACACACACACACACACACACACACACACACACTTACACACACACACACACACACACACACACACACACACACACACACACACACACACACACAACACACACACACACACAAACACACAAACACACACACACACTACACACACACACACACACACACACACACGCACACGCACACACACACACACATGCACACATATGCACATACATATACACACATACACACACATACATGCATACACATACACATACATACACATACATACACATACACATACATACACATACGCAAGGTCGTGGTGCTGGACAAGATGGATTACTGCGCCAGCATGAACAACCTCTCCTCCGTGGCTGACAAGCCCAATTTCAAGTGCGTCAAGGGCGACGTGCAGTCCATGGACCTTCTGGCCTTCCTGCTCAGCACGGAGCAAATCGACACCGTCATGCACTTTGCAGCACAGGTGTGTGTGTGTGTGTGTGTGTGTGTTTTCTCAAAATAAGGGGGTCTGTCTGTTCTTCCGAAACAAGAGGGACAGCTCCAAAATTTTTTTCAGGAGGGGAAGACAGATGTTGTTGTCCCTTACGCACCCTTTTTCCCGAGGGCACCCTTCCACACATGTCGCGCACATAACAGACACACGTCGACAACTCTTTCGGGAACAGCTTGGCCTTCACCATGAACAACACCTATGGCACGCACGTCCTACTGGAGGCATGCCGTATGGCGGGCACCATTAAGCGCTTCATCAATGTCAGCACAGATGAGGTGTACGGGGAATCCAGCTTTGGGAAGGAGCTCGGTGAGTCCAACCTAGGTTGAACTAGGTTTTTCTAAGGAACCGGGCACACACAAAATTACAATAACACACACATAGCACTCTTACACGCATTTACACACACACACATACACACACACACACGATGACTCACATCACTCTTACACGCATTTGCATAGCACTCTTACACGCATTTGCACACACACACACACACACACACACACACACACACACACACACACACACTCACACAAAAACACACAAACAAACACAGAGCAA
>Ga0307974_1001232_pt1 | contig 17434 bp, 9 predicted proteins | sample OrgLakmetagen784_FD_201812 | JGI IMG/M metagenome (GOLD analysis project Ga0307974, IMG submission 201812) | Saline water microbial communities from Organic Lake, Antarctica - #784 | ecosystem: Environmental > Aquatic > Non-marine Saline and Alkaline > Saline | place: Antarctica: Organic Lake... | reverse complement strand
AGGGGGGGCAGTAAGCTAAAGAGAGAGTTGTGTTCTCCAAGGAATAAAAAGAATGGAGAAGGGAAGCAGAAACCGGAGAAAAGCAGGAAGTGAGAACATCTCACTTTATGCTACACTTCAAGAACCTGAGTTCAAGTGTTTCACACTGAACTCATAAGTTCTATTTCGCTTGCATCGTGAGATGCATAGCGCTCTGTCATTATTACCAAGGCAGACTACATTCGTGGTTCAGTAGTGCATGGCCCTGGTTGGAAGCAATTTATTGGCAATAGGCCTCTCAATGTATACGTGCATGGCCTGGCTCGATCTCCAAGCTCCATGAGCCTGGAAAATATGATCAGGAACACCCTCCTTGGCAACGAGGGTAGCACCCCCAGAGCGAAGGGAATGCAGGCCGTATCTGGCAGCAAAAACTGCGAAGGACATGTGAGCAGAATCAGCCAAAGCTTGCAGAACGCGAGCTCAAGCAAAGGAGTAAGACCAGGGCTGATTTGAGGGGCAAAACTTTTCAGAAGAACCCTTCTTGAAGGAGCGAAAAAGGGAACGTGCTTGCCCAGGGCTCCTGCCTTCACCAACAAAGAAATTTAAGAGAGAGACTGGGCAGGAAAGGGACTTGCCCCGAGAAATACATACTACTGAGCCTGGGCGAATTCATCCTTTTGGCCAAAAATATTTCAATGCGAGAAGAGTAGAACCTGACTTCATCTGCAAAAATCTGGCAAGCGCAGTGATATCTCAGAAAACAAGAGAAGCAAACCATAATAATCGTTGCAATTTAAAGGTTGAGTAGGGTGGACTGGCTGTTGCGTGTGTACACGTCCCTTGAGAAAAGGTGTATAACTAACTGGAGGTTAGTCCAACGGTGACCGGTGAAGCTGGTTCGACTCCAGAAGGCAGTTCTTAATATTAGTAGTAATATACACCCACCCTACTGCCTTAGCCATTGGCTAACTATAGTACGCTACGCACTTCGTAACACTGGCTTGGCTGAAGCAGGAAAGAGACTGTTATTATCATACAGAGGTCAAGGGACAGGGGAGCTTTTCTGAATTGGCCTCTAGAGGAAAGTGACCTCTGTGCGCAGGAACAAACCGCTTGAACAAAGGAGTGGCTGGTCATATCATCTAATCCAGCCATGTTGTGCGCGGTAAAGATGGCTGCGCTAGCTGCTTTGATAGTAGAGTAGGTCAAACCTCGGCTGAGAGCATAACGCAGAGAATTCGACAGAAACATAGCAACGTGCATTGGATCAGCTGGCAAGAAAGAAAGCTTGTTTTGTTGACACCAACCTCTGAAACAGAACCAGTGAGCGTTATATCTGAGCAACGTTTTTTGACAACGTGACAGAAATGCAGCTCAAAGTGTACGTGTATTCAGCTTTCATGGTAAGTGTAGGGCATTTACCAAACAAAAACTTTGAAATATCGGACTCAAGGGTGCACCTGTGTCCTGCAAGCATAGGCGGGGATTGGGATTGGTTGTGGAGGGGGTTTAGCGGAGAAGCACAAGACGGCCAGAAAGGTCCAGCGTGTGAATGCACGCGGGGCTGAGGCTGTGCTGGAGCCTGGAGTACTAGTCAGCAGATTCTCTAAGCGTGGTAGCACGCGATAACCATGTACAAAAGGAAAGAAGTGCTGTCCTTTAGACAGTAGAGGCCACCAAGGGCTAGATGGCCAGAGAGTTAAGACAAGGATAGAGGCTGCACTGAATTGCCGGATGATGGATATGACTGATGGAATCAAGTTGAAAGGTGGGAAGCACCAGTTGAAATGTTCTGACCAGTCTCTTTGAGCAAGCGCATTGATACCGACTGAACCTGGGCACCGCAACATAGAGTTGAACCTGTCAAATAAATGATTGGAGTGGCTTGCAAAACGGTCAATGGTAGGTAGGCCCCACCGTGCAACGATTTTTTGGAAGACGTCAGCATTCAGAGTCCAGTCACAAGGGTCTTCAAGGTGAGCAAGGCCATCGGCATTCTTGTTCTGATTACGTGGGACCCATGTGGGAAGCAGGGAAATGCCATGTTCCCTCATAATGGATGAGATAATTCTGGGCTATGAACACAGCCCTGTTCCCTCACAATGGATTAGATAATTCTGAGTACAATGTCATTCAAGCGCAAGTCTGTACTGCCCTGGCCCATAACTCTGACCGCGTTGGAGTTGTCAGTGAAGATCTGAACGGACTTGTGCCTAATGATGTCCAAAAAGGACTCAAGACTGTGAAGAAGTCCCCACATTTCTCTCAGTGTGCTACTGGATGTGTCATGCCACTCATGCCACAACTCGGGGGGGAAGAAACCTTGTGCCTGCAATTTTTGATTCTCCATTGTGCTGCCTGTAACTTTTGATTCTCCATCGTGCCTGCAATTTTTGATTCTCCATCGTGGCACCCCTGCCTATTGGCGTCTTGACCAAATTACTCGCTCATTCCTTTTCTCTTGACTGCCAGAGGTGCTATGAACATCATGTATGAACACGGCAGATGTAAGCAATCTAGCGTTTGCTGATGCGATTGAGCTACAGGTCCTCCTACATTCTTTCAGCTATGGATAGCTTGAAACAATCATACATGTCCAAACAGGACCCGTTAAACTTTGAGCCTATTGATCTATTGATCTCAGTCAGTTTGTCGTGGACCTTAGGGACAGACATTTAGAATTTTGGGCACCTTTTCCTGATGACCACCTGAGAGAGCGCAATAGCAAAACGCTTATCAACATTGGTGCGCACTGCTTGCACAAAGAGCTCTGGGTACCCATTCTCCTTACAGGCTTTTAGTTACATGCTCTTTGACTAACCATTGTAACCATTGAGAGTGAGAGAACCTTGTAAGCAATCTAGCCATAGCCGTCCCTGTTGCCAACTGGAAAAACCATTTCAGGCAATGGTACATAAAAAATGCCTGAAACTTATCCTGTTGGTTAGAAGGTTCCTTTGATCAGCCGCTTTGATTATAAAACAAGAAAATAAATCTACGCAGGCAGCAAAAATTACTCCCCACATTATGAAGGAAAATATTATTAATGTCTCCACAGTTTTATAACATGGTCTCTCCCGCCAGAAGCCACACTAGAGCCATCGGGACTCCAATCCACGCAAAATACCTGGAGGGTAAAAACAGGTTATACATTCATTTTATTATTTAGAATTGGGGGTCGTCCCCTCGCCTAGACCCCCTCTTACACAGGCAATTTAGGCCAACTACTTTTTATCTCCTGCACCAGTTCTTACCCTGAAAGATGCTGTTAAATACCTAGTTTTTTTGCCTGACCATGGTGTAAAAATGAATCTGAGAGGCCCATTGGGTGGGCAGAATCTCTAAATGTAGGTAGATGGGGAGGCAAGGTTTGGTAGAGAGGAAATACAAGCATATGTATTACAGAGCTTATAATTAACCCTGCATCCAGGAGGCGTTAGGAAGCATAACTTTTGGACGGCACGTGTCAAATCGATTTATATTATACATTCTGATTCCTGACGTCAAGACCTATCGATTGGTATATAAATGGGTCGAATCGAGGAGAGGGGGGGGTGGGGTGGTCCCCCGGTGTGGTTTTAGTTTATTTGGTGGGGTCTCCAGATTTTTCCTGGGAATTCCACGGAATTTTAAATACATCATCGGAATTCTCAGTTCAAGCTCAGTTAATTGCCACTTCTTTGGAGCAAATTGGGTAAAAGGGGGGGTCTGTGGACATGTCCAAAAGCCAGAGGCACACGCGCTCGGGTGCAGGCCGTGGGGTGAGTCAAGCCAATGGAGCAGCAATTCACTCCAAATCTCCAGGATTGTGCCAGCATAAGATAGTCAGTGAAACTCTGAAGAAATGAAAGCAATGTGGGGCTGTGCAAGCCAGTCGTGGGTTCCTGGAAGGTCATGTGTGCATGGGCGTCCGTATCTCAATTTTTGCCCCATAACTCTGCAACACTTCAGTTTCAGGTCTTGATGAGTATGCAAATGGATGCAGAATTCAGAAAGGAGCATATCGGTACCTTTTTTTGTCTGGTGGGGGCACTGGAAGGAGGGTTTGGGGGGTGGGTGGTCCCGCAGGGGTGCCCAAAAGGTATACGTGCCTTTCAAAAAAAGGACGCCTTCTGCTGCATCACTATATTTTAGTGCGGGGGTGGCTACTTCAACTGGCATCAAACATTTCACTACTTTGAAAAGAGGACCTATCATTCAACAATGGTTACCATGCTCTGTATGAAAAGGAGCAGTCATTTTGACCTCATTGTTCACCCCTCTTCTGCATCCTTATGCTCACATGCTCATGCACACTCACCTCATCTGCATGCCCTGGTAAATCCACCTTGAGCTTGCGTGTCCGTACATCCCAGAGCTGTACACATTGCATACAGAAACACAGCATTTAATCCACAAAACAGAACAACGTTCACACCACATTCCCAGGTGCAGCAGAAAGAGCCTGGCATTGCTGCCCTTAGTAAAATAGGACTTGACTTAAATTATACTATCAGCATGCTGTATATCTTAAACATTTACGGTGTTATGAAGTCCTCAGACGACTGTAGAGAGTAAGGATCAGCATTCACGATTAAACAAGGTCACTCCAACTATAAGGGATGTTTCTGTGCACGATTTCAATGCAATAGTGATGTCTTTTGAGCTGGACCTATAAACAGTATGAGCTTGTAGAAGCAATCTAATCGGCTGCATACCCTTAGAATAAAAAATATAAAAATTGAGCAATTTCAAAGCCTGGGCCTCTTTTGAGCTTAAAGCATGAATACAAGCCATCAATAACAAACAAAACAAAATTCTTTGGCAACCTTTTCTGGCTTTTAATCACCACTTGATCGAATCTTTCATTTTTAGATCAAGACAACATGAAAACAGTACACAAAGTGTACTTGAGCCATTGATTGATTTGGCTGGGCCTACGTTACACAGTGGCCTTGGTGTACAAGGCATGTCCTGCATCTGCTGTGTCAATCTCCAGAGCTTTAGAGACTTTTAACTCCAATAGTTGGCAAAAGTGGGGGCGCGCTACAATCACACAAATCAACAAATCAACAACATGTGGTGAGTCGTCAGATTTAGACCCATTGTTCCAACCTAATATTAGAATGTCTGGAGCCAGCAAACAAGATTTCACCTTCCATACCTCACCTTCAGGGTTGAATCCTTACTAGCACTGACAAACATCCGTGAATCTGAGGACCACGCTACCTGCAAAAACGAATGGAAGCATTAGAAATTGGAGACAACTATTTTATTCTTTATGATGTTGGAGGTAAAATCTTTGCTTAAGAAAAACCAAAACCGTTTCTCAACCTTCAGTGCATTGTGCCCAAAAGTGCTGTGACTGCTAAGGCTGGCAAGTGTGCTATTCATATAGCCCCCCAACTCAAAAATGGCATGCAGCAGAGGTTGTGCAGGTCTGCTCCCAGTACTGAGTAATAAACAGAATCATGATTGCTCGAACCTGTTCCTTCAAGGAGGAGAAAAACAAATAACTATGACCCTTGCGTGGAAAGGCTGTTGAAGGTGCAACCATTGCATGCTTGTTTTTGGCTGCTGATGCGGTTTGAGTGCCTAATCACAATAGTACTCTCAGGCGCTTGTGCACAGCTGCTGATGATTGAGTGCAAATGATACGTGCCTAAATGCTAGTGCTCTCAGGCGCTCGTACACATACACACACGTGACATGCATGCATTGCATACATACACGTAGACAGACATTTACAGCGCGTACCTGGTACACAGGCCCTACATGTGCTCGAAAATTTGCCAGAAAGACACCCTTGATTCCATCCCACAGCTTGACGCTCTTATCAAATGACGCAGACAGAATGAAGCGGCCATCAGGCGAGAAGCACACCTGTCAAATGCATGCACGATGCAATGGAAACGCAAGTTGTCATAATTTAAGCTTGTTCTTGATCCGCATAGACCTCAGCTGTCTGCATTAATTATGAGAGACTATAAACCTCTGGCAAAATGTGTTTGCTGTTTTGTCCTGAGTCAATGAATAAAATGGATTTGCTGCTGATGTGCTTTGCCTACGTTCTGCAAACTTCTGAGTCGCACCTCAAGTTTTCTACTACAGAATTGCACTTGTCAGACTGCAACGAGCTGCACGCATTATTTTGGTGCCGTGCTCAAACCTCACAAATACAAACTGTTCACAAAAAAAACAGCAACACTCAAGATCCTGCACGTTTGTCAATCTGTGACCTAAGCGTTCGCAATCACGCCAATCATAACTTTGCGCCACCTTCTGTCTTCCTGCCTTCACCTCACCTGGTTCACTGTTTGTACGTGGCCAGTCAAACGCGCCACGTGCTGCTTACTGGTGGAGGGGCTCCACAAGAACATGGTGAAGTCGTCACTCCCACTGGCCATCCTTTCAGGTAGGCCCCCTGTAGCCTCTTTGTACCTGCACAAACAACACAGGTGAGGTGCAGCAGTCCCATCTGTGTGCTTGCACAAACCCCTGTAGTCCCTGTAGTCATGGGAGAAAGCTGTCCCAAGCGTACGAGCTAAAGATCCACACACAGATGCACGGCGCAATAATTGCTCACCAACCAAGCAGACAAGAGGTGAGCCCCTCACAGAACATAGTGTTGTCCACACACAGATGCACGCAGTGCATAGCAGCTCACTGGCCGAGTAGACGAGGTAAGTCCCACACGGAGCTCCGTGTTTTTCACATGCCACACTTCACATTTCTCTTTCAACCTGTATTGCGGTAGGCGTGAACTTATCTTTGTATCTCTGGGGAGTCCCCCCTTGAACCCACCTTGCAACAGCCACTTCTTTTGCTTCCTTGGGGTCTTTAGGTGCATTTCCTCTGTGGTCGTAAGCGCCCGTGCGCAGCACGGCCTCAGTACTCAGCGCCAGGGTGTTCACCCAGTGTGCATGGCCCTGGCGACAAAGGGGTAGGCGTAAGAAAGCATTGATACCTGGACCAGAACGATGATGTAAACAAAGGAAGCGTCCAACGGTGCATGGCACTGGCGATGACAAAGGAGGCGTTAAAAAGCATTGATTCGGGTGACAGAAAAGAAAGAAAAAAGTAAGCAGGCAGTGAAAACCGCCCTTCACAAATTTAAGGAAAAGCCACTTTGGAACCAAGTGCCGTGGAAATCTCCCACAATAAAAACAAGTGATTGGATCAGGTACCGGAATCAGAGAGATGGTGCTAACAAGCAAAGCTTCAACGATGCACGGCGCTGGTGATAAGCGTATTTGGCATGTACATGCCTTGTCGATTTGTTTGCACCCCAGTATTCCTGACGTGATACTATTTTGATACTTTCATTATAACAATGGAATTGCAAACTCCATGTGTACGACAAATGCCTGAAGGCTTTCTTGTATGCCCTCAGCTGGTGCCCGCACTCCTTGTCCTGCTGCACACAAGGTGGGAATTCTAGACAAACATTAAACACGTCAAGGCTCTGGAACTACAGCAGCATACCTTGAAAACGCGTACCAGCTTGCCGTCATTCCCGTCCCAAGCAGATATGCTGCAAGCATGTAGACAGGGGAAGGGAAACATTGTGGGGGCAATGTGTACAGGCCAGAATGCTACAAGAGACGTTCAGCGCCTCTCATTGCAGCAACTGTAAAGAAAGTCAAACCAAAATCCGCGCCCTGTTTTGTAAAGTGGGTGGACGGGAAAAGTACGTGTTTTGTTCAAGGTAGCCGCGTATATACAAACCAGTCAAAATCAAGTTTGCACCAAAGCGGTTGGTATCCTAGTAGTGAAAGCAGTTAGTAATCTAATAATGAAAGCAGTTATTAGCCTAGCAGTGAAAGCGGTAAGTATCATAGCAGTGAAAGCTCTGTCCCTGTCTTCCCATGCATGCAAATTAAAAGTAACAGACCAGACCCACACTAATTGTACAGGTCCAAGGTTGGACAATTGAGCTTGCTGCTGTTCTTAAATCGAATTGTTTCGACTCAGGTTGCTGCAGAAATCAAGGTGCTGCCTTGACAACCACTGCCAAAGCCAATCATTACACACAGTGAACAATGCTGCACCCATCACTGATGCACGACACACTCATCACTGATACACGACACACTCATCACTGATACACGACACACTTATCACTGATACACGACACACTTATCACTGATGCACGACAAACTCATCACTGATGCACGACACACTCATCACTGCTACACGCCAAACTCATCACTGCTACACGCCAAACTCATCACTGATGCACGCCAAACTCATCACTGATACACAACAAACTCATCACTGATACACAACAAACTCATCACTGATACACGACAAACTCATCACTGATGCACGACAAACTCATCACTGATACACGACAAACAATAAAAAGTAAACAGCGTACCTGCAATCTCTGGACGCTGAGTAGATGAGGCCCTCTCCCCCCCATTTTATGCTCGTCACTACCTGCAGGAAGGGAGTTATAAAAAAACAGGCGACGTTATTGCGACCTTTTTGAGAAAAGCATCTGGCTAAGCATTAGGTCGGATACACGCGCACAAATTACTTAAACACACATCCACTCACAGGCAGGTAGATGGCATATCACCAGCCTTGCCACAGCTCTTGCTCACCATAGTGTGATTGCTCATAGTGAATTGAGGGCGGCGTGTGGACGCATCCCACACTGTGATTGTCTTGTCTTTGCTGGCACTTGCAAAGCGCATGCAAGGCAAGGCCCTGTGTGCAGGCTCCCAAGACTGCAAGTGCACATGCGATTCCAACCATTTAGGCAACGGATTGGATTGGCTGCGGAGATGCTGGGGAGGGAGACACTAATATGTGTTGTCATACATGATGTTTATGTACGACTCTGGTTGCTCCTGCGCATGTGTTCGATGCAGGAGCTCAGAGACCCGTGCCCTTGTCACGAGCCATACGCATACTGGCCCACTTCCCCACCCCAAACCTACAGCTGAATGCCAAGAGCAAGAAGAAGGAAGCCACAGCCAATTTGAATTACGCAGAGGATTAGATCCAGGAAGAGTACATGGATTAAGAAGATGTGATCAATGGCCCTGTGTGCATAAATCCAATAAAAACTTGCTTTGACTGAGTTGTGCTGACAACGACTTGAAGTAAGGGCAATGTGTGCCTGCCAAGCACTCTAATGCACAGCACAGCAGGAGCAGTCACACAAATTTGAAATGTCTGAATAAAAATCTGTTGCCTTCCTCTCTTGCACTGCCCACACAACTAGAGCCTGGGCATAATGAGCCGGCCAAAGCAAGCAAGTCGTCATACTTTTGTTGTTATAATTATTGCATATAAGGTCGCCCAAATCCCCCTTCACTTCACCTCCCCCCTACCAACGATGTGATCCACTTGCTGTGTCCAGAGCATTGTCCAATCGGCTTGTCAGATTTGGGCGACCACAAGAAAATGGCGCCATCCATGTCGCCACTTGCTACGTACCTGCTTAAGCAGACAAGGGGGGACGGTGCAATGAAAAGAAATAGTGTGTACAAAGCTGTGAAATTGCAACCCTTGCTTTCCCTTGCTGTTAAGCATGGCACGTACCCAAAATTGCATCTATGTATATTCCGTGCGCATTAGTTACGGTGTGTGTTTCTACTGACGCAACCAGGCCACTATGTAAACTGAAGCACCACTTTTGCGAGTTGGAAAACTTACTGTCCGTCTGGAGACCAAGCTATAGCTAGCACCCAGCTTCTATGGCCCTGCACAGCACGACAGGCTGGCAGTTGTTGGTTTTATGGTGTCCAAGCAAAATGAGCAGGCTAATGGGCAAGACGGCTGAGCGACTGACTCCCTTTGGATAGGATGGAGTCAGTTCCCCCTTGCGTTTACTTCAGGATTCAGAAAACCTGTAGCCGCAGCACAATTGTTTAAAAACAGGCAAAAACGGTTTACCGAGCCTTGCTTGGCCATTGCTTTTCTTGATGCTCCAACACTTTGGCTGCTTGCTGAGCGTGGAAGTGTCTAGCGACCTTGTTGCTGGACACGTGTACGCTCAGTGGAAGGGCAGGTAGCAGTAACAAGAGTACACCTAGCCACCCACCTTGCACTCAGTTAGGGGCAGCTGTGTGCCCAGGTCCCAGAAACGCACGCACGTGTCACCACTCCCACTCGCGAGCTGTCGTCCATCAGGACTGAAGCTGACCTGTGTGTGTGTGCGCAGGGGTGGTCTATATCACACCCATACGCGATGCACACGATGCATCTACTGTTTTCAAAGGAATTCTTTAAATGTGAGGCCATATACAGCGTATACATGTATCCAGCCAAGCCTTCTATAGCCATGTTCCTTAGACTGTATTACCATGACTCCTTACGTCTGCGAGCCGCATCGTGATCTTAATCATTGAGCGTCTGCCGAAAAATGATCACGCACATACAAAATGTGACAAATGACCGGCCGGGACCAAAGAAGCTGAGTAAAACTTCAATATTGTTTATGCTCGACTCATTAAACACAGCGCACAGATACTCATACACACACACTTGGTGCATGTTGCATATGGCACACGGCCTACTGCGGTGCTCAAGTCTGAGTTGCACTCACGGAGAGCACTGCCTCAGAGTGTCCTGACATGGAAGCAGTGCATCGGGACACGGGACGGACTCGAAAGACGGCCTGCATCACAAGACCGCACACAACAGTATATCGTGTATATAGTGTAAGGATGTGACATGTAATGTATTTAGGGTTGGCAAGAACCATATATATACGGTGTACATACGGTAATTTTGGCTTGGAAATCACCAAAAATACGGTGTATATATACGTATACATACGGTTCTGGCCAACCCTAAATGTATTGCATCATGTTAATGGATGTATGAGTGTTCCACTGCATGCATAAACAGCGTCATGTCATGAGAATGACAACAGTGTATGTTCTGATGAGCATGCATGAGCAGCAGGGATCGTGGCCTGCCAAAGATAGGGTAAATTATTAATCCTCGCTCAACTTGCTGCACCAACCACTTTACATTGTACCTGTACAAAAGCCATATTACAAAAAGGCTTGCAAGGTTCCCTCTCTGATCGACCTCTGTTCAATGTGCATGACGTCAAAGGAAAGGCAAGGAGCTGGTTTTAGTTATATCGGTGTGGTTTGTGCAGAGGAAATGCTCAAGGCACTTACATTCAACACAATAGGTGCTAGTCGTTGTTGAGCGAGCTACAAAGCATGTACACATATAAACACATGCAGACGTACAAGCCCATACACCTTCAGCTCTGCAGCTGTGTAGCAGTTCAGCATGCTACCTTTTCCAGTTTCCTCGTATGATATCTGAACACACTGCACACAACCACATGCACCACCTGTGGCTGGTAGACCACTTTCAGCACGCTCTCCACACTGATGCCTGCCTTGTGAAGGTGACTCCCCAAAGAGCTGGCCAGCTCCTACGGAGGTATAAGTGCACCAGTCTAACGTTCACACGGGCTGACAAGTTTTTGCAGTGCACCAGGTTGGCGTTCAAACACGCATAGTTGTTTTGAGTGCACCAACACAAGACTCGTCCAAATCTGGCTGAACCTCACGCACAAGGCATTCCACAACGACGCCTGCCTTTTGTGTGTCAAGTAAGAAAGCAACATAGGCGGGCAACAGCGCCTGCCTTGCATGTTAAAGAGGCTTGTCCTTCAGGACATTCCCAAATGCAATATAAGAATATACGACACGCCTTCTTAAGTTGAGAACCTTGCACACCTGCTCTTCGATGTAAAACGAGTAGGGCAGCTTCTCGTCATTTTGCAACAAATTGTTCAGCAGCATCTCCAGCTGCTCCGGAGTGATGGCAGCAGGCACATCCAGCTGGGAGGCTGTGTGCATGCGTGCAATGTTTGTGTGTGTATGTGCGTGCGCATGTGCCTGTGTGTGTTTGTGTGTGCGCGCGCACGTGTGCATGTGCGGGCGCCTGTGCCTGTGCCTCGTGCGTGTGAGTGCGTATGTGTGTTTGCGTGTGTGTATGGTGTGTTGATGTGTGCATGTATGTGTGTGTGTGTGTGTGTGTGCGCGCACGCCCGCGTGTGCATGTTTGTGCACACGTGCGTGCATGTATGTGCGCATGCAGATACATTTGCGATTTTAAAACTGCATTCCCATGCGCCAGGTTTGCTTCCCCGGCTTGCAAGCCCTAGCCGGCGTAACCTACCCGTTGCGTCCCCAGTGGAAGTCATGAGCTGGATGATGAGGTTTCCTTCATTGCTCTTGGATTCCTCTTGCTCCAGCTGGAGTCTCCGCTTCTTAGTCTGGTTGGCCATTGTTTATCTGGTTTGGTTTTGACTTGCTATACGGATTAAAATCTACCTGCTGTTAATTGTTTCAATTATAAAAAAGCAAGTATGCAATTGAAGGATGTTTGCAATCGAAGGATGTTTCACGATTCCCGATTTTTTCACATGAACAGATTGTGTGAATTATCATGCGGAACGGTCGTTTTGTTGAGCTGCCCTGTCCGGTAGCTTTTACAGCCATAAATGACAACATGTTTTATGTATGTGAGCCTACAAACCTATATTTATTGACACGTCACGTCAAAAGCGCTGTCGATTGGTATATAAATGAGTCGATTTTAAGGGGGGTGGGGGGTTGGGGGTACACGTGTACGTATACCGTTTGTTTACGATCACTTCGGAAATTAATTAATTATTCGGCCAGAAAACGAAATTTTTTAATAATAATTCTTGGAGGCCTCTCCGAACTGACTTCGAAGTGATTAAGTAATTATTTATAGTGAGGGTGAAAATCGAAATGAGCTCCATAGCGCGCCAGTGTGAACCCCCTGGCCGGGTTCTTGAAGCCTCAGCCACAGCTTCAGCCTCAGCCACAGCTTCAGCCATAAATAACAGCAGTAGCAGTACACATGCAGCATTCACAGGGGGGCTCTCGAACTCAAAAACTAATACCCGACAGGGCCCTCCCGAAGTGCCCTCGAACTCAAAATATATTCCCCCGACTCCCTCACGAACACAAATTGAAAATTTAATTAATTATTTGAAAGTGTGGTCACGAACTGATCGTGAACGAACGGTATATCTAATTGAAATCGAGTACTGTGTAGACACTTCCCCTACTCAACAAGCAGAAAGGGCACGAGAACAACATAAGCTGCTAATGCCTCGCTTACATGGACACCACAAAACCCTTCACGCCTTTTTGCTAGGAGCGACAAGCACCATCTACAGCAGCCACACAAGGAACAACTCTACAGCCTTGGAGTTACTGGTCTACATGCCACATCACTCATGAAAGATTAAGCCTACATGCAATCAGATCCGCAACCAAAATCATACAAATGAGAGGAGACATTGATTACAAACCCCACAAATATATGAGCAATACTCCTGGTGGTGTGCAGGCTTCTGCCTCCCAACCACCTGACCCCCACTTTATTTATTCTCCAGATGGGATGTTGTGTGTCTTTGCATCCATTGAGTGGTGCAGAACACAAAACAACATCCTTTCCTAATCCATGCCGGTAGTGTTTATACTATCTGCGTTCTTTTCTTTTCTATTAAGGCGTGACAGCTTCTAGCCTCCCCTTTACAAGTGTATGTGCGCGCAAGCGGAACCTACTGACACTGTGCATAACGTGTTTGGTAGACCGATTAAGATGAAGATACCATGGTACAGTAGTCGGCATACGCTCATTTCCAGAAAAAGGAATGGTAAATTAAGGAATAGTAAATTAAGAATGATAAGTGGCCAGGGTTTGATGCAAGTTGTGTGTGTTGGGATTCACCAACTCAGCGTCTCTCCAAACGCCCCTCATCCTATGCTTCAAATCCGCAGTAGATCCTTGCATGCGCACAGCAGGCCCACTTTGAACAGCTCGTACATGTGACTCACATCCACACGGTCCTTGAAAGGCGCATAGCATCTGAGCAGTCAGCAGGTAATTATTGAAAAAGTCCACGAAAACTAAAAAGCAACAGACTATCAATGAAGCAGGGTGGATTCTTATAAGTGGCAAGGGGCAACTGAGGGGGACTGGGAGCACCTCAGCAGCACCGCCAGCCACTAGCAGATCCACCTTCCCCAGACAGCGCCGACCCAAATCTCAGCATTCTCCAACGCGACATTCACCTTGAGATCAAGTACGGTGAGGACACTAGACCGCAGAGCCAGCTGAGCGCCGCACAGGAACAACAAAAAGGCCTCCGCTCCATTCTCCAAGGAGCCTCCGTTACCCTTCACACCATGCTTTTGGGGGTGGGCGGCACTATCTACAACAATGACACGCTGGAGGCTTTTAAGGAGCTGGGTCTTGATTGTCAAAGAGTTGAGCAGCTTGCTTGCTTTCGAGTTTTATTAACATTATGTCATCTACGCTGCCAAACTTGTTCAAACCAGACATGCCCTTTCCGGTACCAATACAAACTCTCATTAAGAGCTGGTGAAATCAGGACAAGCCTGCAACCCTCCTATTCCCCATTGGTTTCTTCTTCTTTTGTGTCGTGTTGGAGGAGTTGTATGGTACCCGGTACCAAAGCTGGCTCCTTTTCCTTGAATAATGCGAGGTATTTCTACGCCTGCCTGCATACAAGTTTTCTCTTCTTTCTTACAACTCAGCCAATGTTGGAAATTTTATTTATATTACCTATATTATTATTTATATATTATATGGTATTGCGGTCGGTTGGTCCTGGCAGATGCTTAATTGCTAACTGCATTTATTCAGTGCTGCAATGTCACAAACAGCATTGTGCCTTTTTCCCCTTTCCAGGGTTTTTTCTATAGGTGCTACAAGTCTGGAGCTAGAACAACAACTATCACAAATTTTACACGTTTTATTTAAGCAGCCTACCAATCGCCACATTTTGACTGACGGCTTTATCTGTACTACACACATTAGTAATTCCTGCAAATCCTGTTAGAGATTCATTTGGTTAGGCTCAATACCAGTGGTGCTTAGGTTGAAAATTTACGCATTATCAGGAGTTCGGGAGCTTACTAGTAGTAAATAATTGCAGAAAGTTTGCCACAACACACATGTATGCAGGAGGTGTTATTTGATGCAAAGTACACATGAAACAGTTGATGAAATCTTAAGTACTCGTTGCTAAAGCCGGCATCAATTGGTAAATAGGTGCAACCTCATTATCCATACATGAGATAAAATGATGAGGGGGGACATCTGCAAGCAGAATGACGACTCCAAGTATCGCTATTACTTGTCTATAAGAACAAATAAACAAAGACGCCAGCACCAGGTAACCAACAACGATCCAAGGTCCTAGCCTCTCTGCCAGTGGACACCCAGCCGTCTAGAAATCTCTATTGGTCCTGCCGTTGCTGCTGCTGCAGCTGCTGGCGCTCTTCTGCTTCTTTAAGCGCTTTTGCAGCAGCCCCTGAAACAAGCTTTGTGACCAGGAGCGTCGAACCTATGCCCAGACCTGGAATCAACAACCAGTGTGTGTGTAGCACGCAACTTTTAGTCATGCACGTTGTTGGCTGAGCCAAATTTAACCCCTAAGTGAACGCACTGGGCTCCTTAACTCTATAAAAGAATGGTGGAAAGATATTTGCTGTCAAAGAGGGAAGCAAGCATGCAGCTCTTTCGCTCTTCAAAACTCTGTAGCTGGGTAACAATCCACGATACCCTAACTCACCCCATAAGGCAATTTGTTGAGGAGTGAACCCCTGCCCTCCCGCCGCTGCATCTGCAGCAGCACGCCCTGCGTTGAAGATGAACAATCACGCACATTGAAGCAAGGAATTTATCAAAAATTAAAATTGTATTGACTCTCTTGGTCACATGTGTGCGCATTGTTAACAGTTCTTTCAAGTGCTCTTGTCTGTGGGAATAAGGGTTCACACCACAAATGGAGCAAATAGAAAGACGTATTAATCTTCTCCAATTACACATAGTGAGGCTAAAATAGAAAAGCAAGAATAACGCACCGACTCCCCCCAAGTACACGTAAGCAAAAGTGGCTGGGAGCATTCCTGCCCAGCTAGCTAGAGTGTAATCACGCAAGCTGATTGTCGTCAGCCCTGCATACATGCAATATGTACAGAGTCGATGAAGCTGCAGCCACCTAAGCGAGTATGGGACTGGATGATGAATTGTCCTGGTTGGTATTGGGTGAGCAGTAAAGCGACCTCCTTACCGAGTGCGTAATTCAAAATGGTGAAAGGGAACAGAGGGGAAAGACGAAGCAGTAGAACAAGCTTGCTGCCCTCTGCTGAAATCGAAGAAATTACTGCCTGCAGTTTAAGGTTCCCTGCGGATAGGTGGACAATAGTTTAAGCCTGGAAACTGATGAAGTAAGGACTGAGAATGTGCCGGATATTGCTTACGTACCTTTCAACCGTTCCTCCACCCAGGGCTGCAATGTAAAATGGAGGAAGAGTCACAAAGATAGAGAGACATCATTTAGAGAGAGGGGGAGCTGCAACTTCAGGGATGAAATGCCTCCATTGTTTTGAAATGCGACATACAACTGTGGTACTGCATATGTACATACCTGAGCCAAATAGCGGGCTATCAGAAAGGCGCAGATGGCTCCTAGAGTGGATGCAAGGGACACCAAGGCAGTCCCTTGTATAGGCCCTAGTTGGAGGTACGCGCAAGATTAGAGAGGGTTCAACAGGCACGCGCTAATATGATCCTAAATTGAACGCCTCCTTACCAAACAACGCGCCGGCAGCAAGCGTCAAGATGGAGCCAGGGATGAATAATATGGTGAACACGACGTATGCTGCGATGAAAACCACTGCGAGCGTTCATTGTGCAATGGAACAATTGAACAATGACAGACTTCTCTCAGCATTCGATCTGCAAACATTGCAGCAACGTCTGACCTGCACCCCAAACAGGCCCAACCGACTGTGTGTATTCAGAAATGGCCTGCGTGATTAATAGTAAACCCAGGCGAACAGAGTTGTGGTGTCATACGAAGAGTGTTTGTGTGTGTACGTGCGTTTTTGATTCAGGGTCCGCGCGTGTATGTGTGCATATGTGCGTGTGTATATGTGTGTGTGCGTGTGCGTGTGTGTGTGCGTGTGACAATTTATGCGTTTAGTGTGTGTCTCCATGAGAAAGCATGTGTGCGTGTGTAGGTGTGTGTGTATTTGTGTGTTTGTGTATGTGCGCGTGTGCGCACACGCATGCATCCCTGAACACAACTCTTTCCTCGGCCTACCTCGATCACGCCATTAAAGTCAAACGCTTCTGCGGGCTGTGCAAAAAGGAGGGACGTTCCTGCCAGTAAAGTCATGGCGTAACCCCCCATTGGGATCAGAGACTTTCTAGTGGACATCGAAACAATGCTATCCCCTCTCTTTTTATCCGGCAAACAAGATCCTGAAGGAGAGAGAGAAAGAGAGAGAGAGAGAGTTTGTGTGTGTTTTGCGTGCGTATGTGTGTGTGTGTTTGTTGTACATGTGTTTGTGCATGTGTTTGTGCATGTGTGTTAGTGACAAAGAAGGAGAGAGGGAGAGGGAGATGGAGAGGG
>Ga0307974_1001230_pt1 | contig 17441 bp, 14 predicted proteins | sample OrgLakmetagen784_FD_201812 | JGI IMG/M metagenome (GOLD analysis project Ga0307974, IMG submission 201812) | Saline water microbial communities from Organic Lake, Antarctica - #784 | ecosystem: Environmental > Aquatic > Non-marine Saline and Alkaline > Saline | place: Antarctica: Organic Lake... | reverse complement strand
CGACGGACCGCAATCACTCGCCTGTACGCTCGCCTGTACGCTGCCGGACCTATGCTGCAGTTGCTCCTCGCCCTGGGGTCTGGCCACGGTGGAGGACGTCTAGCTGATGCTGCTGCTGCTGCTGCTGCTGCTGCTGCTCTTCCTCCTGCCGCAGGGCGGCCGCGGAGGGCAGGGCCGCGGGCGGGGGCTGGGCTGCGGGCGCTTGGGGGGGCACTTTGGCTGCAGCTCCTTTTCTCGTACTTATTTCCCATCTTAAAACTAAGCTGCCAACTATCTAAGGCACAAGCATAAAAAGGATGGTTAGCTCAGCGCAAGCTGTGCCAAGAGAGTACTAACTGACGTTCGGTTGCACTCGCCTCCAAGAACTAGAGTACTTCTGCGAGTACTCAGCAGTTTCACGCTGCAAGCATTACACATTTTAGCCAATACCGGCAACATTGAAGCTCAGGTGCTATCTACCTCTGGGTTATGGGTATATATATGGGTACTGAGCTTGATTGCCGCCAGTCCCGGCCACCATACTCAATTCACATTTCAAAAACACCCCCATTTGGGGCCTCAGATGACCACCTCTGGAAGTTTTTGGTTGTCTAGACTTCTGATCTGGAAAAGAGAGTGATATGATGTACACGGAGCATGCAAAGGCAAGAGGAGGGAAAAAGCTGTGCACTCGAATGTTTATGTACCAAAGGGCTAGTAAAATAAAGAAACAGAATAACAGGCTGAGTGCAAATTTGCGCACTTACATAAACAACACCTCGGGGACCTCAACAAGAAGCAAGAGAAGCTAAGAGTAAGCCAAAATAAAAGCAACTTAGCCATTGGCTCCTTTTCCTTAATTAATGCGGGGAGGTTTTTCACTGCCTGCGTAATTTTCTTTTTTTTATTTTGCTGACTGGCTAGTTTCAAGCTCAGGTGCATTGCATAACAGGGCTGAGCTTGAAAAGTGCCAATTAGGGCGCCCATACCCGAGGAGCATGCTAGAACCAAATTAAAATTTGGGCATCATATAACGCCCTCAACAAACCAGTTTTCCTATTATTGTTGTCATCTGGCTTCTCTCCTTTTAATTTTTTTTGGGGAGCGCTTGCTTGTTACAACTTACCGGTCTATTGAACCCAAATATAAATATAATCATGTTTTGCCTGCTCGAAGCCCACATACCTACCCAATGTTAGATGACCTCAGGGCGGTTTAGTGGGAAGATCAGCAAGGACGAGGTGGTTGCCTGGCTGAAGTCTGTGTCCTCAATCAGAGATGAAAAGAATTGGGCTCAAATGTCAGCTTCTTGGAAGTTGCAGCCATCTTGCCTACCCTCTACCATTTCAGCAATGTACAAACAAGGTTTACAAGGTGTACGAAAAAGGCCTTCAGTCACAAGTGCGACTACTACCACCTTTCAGCAATGTACAAACAGGCTTTGTGCCGGAGGTTCTGGAAAAAAAAGGCTGCAATTACCCAGAGGGGGTCAACGGAGGCCCCAAACAGGGGTGCTTTTAAAATGCGAACTGAGTATGGGCGCCCCAGCTGACAACAATCAAGCTCAGTACCCATAGGGAGCACCTGAACCTGAATGTTGCCAGTAGCAGTAGGGGCAAATTTTTCTGTTTGCCTTCGGCGTGAACCCTATCTTTTACCACACAATATCCATAGCAGGCCACCCACATGAACAAATCACAAGATTTTTGGTGCTATAGAGTCATTAACAAACAAACATCATTGTTGAGGAAATGGAGTGAAACTGTCAACGAATTGAGGATGTAGGCCAACATAAGCTGTTTCCCATGCAAGGCCACCTTCTTAGGGTTTTAGTGGTTTCTGTGGGCTTTCAGCCCTGCCAATTTGCACCCAGAGCGACCCACATGAATTCAAGCACATCCTTATGTAATTCATAATGCCAGCTTCAATTTACAGCAAAAATGGTACCAATCGGATAAAGGGGCAGTAGATGGCTGGCTTCCGAGTGCAACAAGGGCACATATTTGGACATCTGCTCCGTTGATGACCCCCTCTGGTTTTTTACCTATACAAAACATAATTCTGGCACAACAAAAGTTATACAAATGAGACGAGAGTTCAAACACACACCCCACAAATATCTGAGCAATACTCCTGTTGGTGTGCAGGCTTCTGCGGGACCCACCGCCTGATTCCCACAAAAAAGCCTTTCCTGTTTTCAATTTGCAAGTGGGATGTGTGTCTCTGCATCCATTGGGTGGTGGAGAAAACACGACAGCATCCAAATCTAATCCATGCTGGTAGTGTTAACACTATCTGCATACTTCATTTTCTTTCTACCAGAGCTTTTGGTTGCCATTGCGCCAATAACGAAGCATGTAGCGTGTAGTACCTCTAAAAATGATGGTTTGATGATTAAAGTTGTGTAAGATAATGCTTTCTACTAGCTTGTTTAGTCTCTTGATGGCATTGCTGATTCTTCATTTTTGGCGTGTTACAGAGGTCAAGGGTCAAGGAGAGATAGCAAACTCCCTACTACGAGGCTGAAAACAAGCTGAGGCAGGCGAAAAAAGACAAGAAAAAAGAAAGGACTGCAGATCTGGAACAAAATAGTTATGACATACACGCGGAGCATACAAAGGCAAGAGGAAGGGAAACAAGAGGAAGGGTAAGATTGAGAAAAATAACAACAGCAGACTGGGTGCAGCCAAGTTTGTGCACATCCAGAACAAAACCTCAGGGCACCCCTCAACAAGAGGTAGGGGAAGGTAAGAGTAAGCCAGGATGAAAACACCTAATAATAAGCCATTACGATGACTGATGCGCCAAAACCAACTCCAACTCAAATTAAGGCTACAAGCAAAAGTCTCCCCTGTAGGTTGAAGCTACGGAAGCGCAGCGAGTCGCTTTCAAGAAACAAATCCACAGGACAGGAAGAGGAAAAGTGAGCTAAAAGGTGGCCTAGGTTAATGGGTGCATGTTTTACATTCGTAGCCAGGCAAGTGCTGGTTCAGACCCCATCTAGCAGCAAGGCCCGCAGCAAGGGAGTGATGAACAAGACCATGATTAATGTTCCAGGCCCTCTTGTTGTGCTTGTGCTGCTCCTCACAAAAGAAAAAAACTACGCAGGCAGCAGGAGGCAGTTCTTTGTTTTTGTTGTTGTTGGGGTAGACACCCCTGAGGGACCACCCACCCCCCCAAATCCCCCTTCCTGTACCCCCACCAGACAAAAAGAGTACCAATCTGCTCCATTTTTCATTCGTTATCCATCTGCATACTCATCAAGATCTGAAATTGAAGTGTTGCAGAACTATGGGGCAAAAACTGAGATACGGACGCCCATGCACGCATGACCTACCAGGCACCCACAACTGGCTAGCACAGCCCCACATTGCTTCTATTTATTCAGAATTCCACTGACTGTCTCGTGCTGGCACAATCCTGGAAATTTGGAGTGAATGCTGCTCCATTGGCTTGACTCACCCCACGGCCTGCATTCGAGCGCGTGTGCCTTTGACTTTTGGACATGTCCACAGATCTGTCAAGACCCCCCCTTTAACCTAATTTGCTCCAAAAGGGTGGCAACCGACTGGCTTGAGCTGAAGATTCCGATGATATATTAAAATCCCGTGGAAGTGGCCCAGAAAATCTCAGCTCTTGGTGCCCACCATGGCTCAAACCCAGCATTCCAGACCATGTTACCTGACAGGGCATGCCTTGGGAGCATACTGAAGGGCTCCCGACACTCAGGTGATGGCCAGAAAGCATGTTTCCAGGGTTTTCAGGAATGCACCATTTTTGCCCAGCAAACAGGCCCACGCGCACTTAGTCCTTTGGGGGCAAACTTTCACCCCCTATTTTTTGCTGTAATGGGTACGGTTTGACCCTAAACCTACCTGGGAACAAAAGAATTGGTGAAATTCGGACCAAAACCCACAATTCTACACCCATGCCACCTCTCTGGCAGGGAAATGGCACAGATCCAGCCCCCCACTTACACCCTTACCCCAAACTCATTAATTTTCACAGAAGTGTTACTTTAATTTATAGAAACCTTTGTGTGACCTCAGATGTGCAATTCAGAAAAGGGGCAGCAATTCCCTCTTTTTGGGTGGGGCTTAGCTGGGCTGGCTGTGAGCAGTCCACGGGTGTTGAATGAATGAATGAACGACTATCAATGAATGAACTGTTAGTTCTTTCCCCTCCCCCTGCCTGTGTGGATGACGTACTGAACTGTGAGATGAGATGTACATTGCACAAATGGAATAAACACTGCACAGATGGAATAAAATTGGCAATGTAAAGGAGCAATTGTGAGTCTTGTGGCGTCTTAATGCCGACAATATTTGTATAATTGCTGCAACTGTGGTGAAATGGTACAACTGTGTTACAGCGGTTGTTGGTAGGCAAGGGTAATATTTATATTTTCCTCATAATCCTTCATACTATATCTACCTACCTGACGCGAAAGTGCCCTTCTGGAACAACATACAAATATAACTTTTCAAACACTCCTGGGGATTGCAGGTCATTGCCATATGGAACACCAAGGGCAGGGTCTGCCTTATTGCTCACAACAAAAGCGGCTACTGGAAATTGCCAAAGAAATCCCTGAGGCAAAGTGGGAAATTCAAAACATCCATTACCATCCCTACCAAACAGCCTTAGGTTCCGGACAACACTCCGGACTTAACAAATTTAATAAGCTTCCCAATGACCACCCTCAAGCCTCAGAAGGCCCAGATAAAACAATTGCCCTGAATAGCACTGACTAACCTAATAATTGTAATATCGATGAAGCACCCCAAAACAGCTTCATCCAAAACCTAACCCGTAAGGTAGAAGATTGGTGGGATTGGACCTACACTGATGGCAGCCTCCAAAAGAATGAAGTAGGGCAAGACACCGGGTCAGGCGTTTACCACCCTCACTTAAATGTTTCCCACTATGTAAACCCAAAAGGCATGGGTATAACCAACACCATCTCACGTGCAGAGCTAGCAGCTTTAGCAGCTGCAGTCATACACGGCTACTCACATATAGCCACAGACAGCCTTACATCACTGCACCAATTCAAAAAGCAGCTCTCACACCCGAATCTCCATCGCCACCACATCCAAGGAGATGTCCTTCAATCCATTGCTAAAGCAATCCGCCAATCACCATCACCCATCCACTTTTTCAAAGTAAAGTCCCATGCCAGTATTATTGGTAATAAACATGCCGACGCCCTTGCTAAAAAGTCAGCCACCACCTACTCCGACATTGCTGACACCTCCATCAGAATAGCAGGCCCTGAGGGAAATCCCTTCTACAACATCCCCTGGCTTACAAAAGAAGACACAGAAAACCAAACACAAACCCATAATTATACCCGTACAACAAACATGGCCCATCCTCCGCCCCCAAGGCTTTGGTACCTACCAAACCACCGTGACGCCCTTCAAGCACATATGCATCTTCTCCATAAATTGGGAAATGCCAAAACTGCAAAACTTAAGCAAACTACTATGCAAACTACCAGACCCTCATAAAGGACGGCAATGCCAATGGAGCCACTAGCAACGCTTACCTAACATCATCCTTATGTCCCCTTTAAGACCAAATTTATCATTATGAAATATAGAACAGGCACCCTATATAACCAAAAACATGCGGTATTGTTCAAACTCTCAACAAGTCAGCCAAACTTGCCCCCTCTGCCCACAAGTAGACAGCTGTGACTGCAGTGGCTGCCCTGCACATCCTGTCTGGGTGCCAACACACGCAAATAAGGAATATGACCACCGAAAGACACAACTTAGCATGCCGAGTGATCTTCAAGGCTATCAGCAAAACAGGCTCCTTAGAATCATGCATTGTCTCCAAAGATATAGGCAGCAACGAACGGATGACCATGCAAAATCTCCAGATTCCTGAAACAGCTGAAAGTAGAATTGTTCCCAAATGGCTCTTCCCATCCCGCTTCCCAGATAAAGACAGATTTACCTCAGCCGCCCAGATTTTGTGCTGGTTACTCCCATCGCTGCAAAAACACAAGAACAACAAACTAATGTAGGGGGGTGGGCTCTTTGTAGTGGCAGGGGGCAATTGACTGGGAGCATCCCAGCAGCACCGCCAGCCACCAGTAGAGCCACCAACCCCAGACAGCACCGACCTAAAGACCTCAGCAAACCTCGGCGTGACATCCGTTGAGGTCAAGTACTGTGAGGACACCAGACTTCAGAACCAGCTGCCTGAAAGCCGCAAAGGAACAGCACAAAGACCTTTGCACCATTCTCCAAGGAGCCTCCGTTACTCTCCACATCATCCTTTTGGGTGTGGGTGGCACCATCTACAACACTCACACTCTTATGCCTTTCAAGGAACTGGATCTCGATTCTCAAAGAGTTAAGAAGCTTGCCTCCAAGCTCCATGTGCACTCTGTGAACTTTGCTGCCAAACTTGATCATACCAGACGTGCCCTTTCCAGTACTATTATCAACTCCCATCAGGAGCCGATTTCAGGCCAAGCCTGCAACCCTCTTGATCCCCATTGATTTTTCCTTTCCTTTTTGCGGTGGAGAAGCTTTACGGTACTCGGTACCAAAGTGGCTCCTGTTCCTTAATTAATGTGGGGAGTGGCCTTCACTGCCTGCGTAGTTTCTTTTCATTAATAAAGTGCTAGCTGGAAAACTGAAGTCTGTTGAGATCTTTGATGGTAAGCAGTGATACTGTGATATTACACCCAGCATAATTAAGGAAGGAGGAGAAGCAGTAGTGAGGTAGCAATAATCAAAAAGAAGGAATAATCAGCAGATCACGCCAGTAACTTTTACTAGACCGCTATACCAAGTCTAGTGTACATGATCTACACGCTATGCATACAAAGTCCATTGTACGTACATGATCTACACTGTACCAAGCACGTTTCGTAAGAAGCATCAGACACGTAGACGGTATCAGCTATTTGAACATTGTGGTGAAGCTTTTCAAAGAATATATGAGTTTATTATCACAAGCACGAAGCGGTGCAACAAGGAAGTTATATGCTTAAGTGACTTAGACATTGCGTACTACAGATCAGGCTAAAATCTATAGATGCTAACAATAAGTGCATCCTTGCTGCAGCTCTGCCTGTTTTCCATTATCCAAGAGCAAGCCGGTGGTTTTCAGATCATAAGCATCATTGCCCTTATGTCAAGCGGTTGGTTGCAACTCAAAACTGGGGTCTGTCCGCTCTTGCTGACACCACCATTGGACGCAAACCTGCACATGAGTGAAAACAGGAGGAGGCCATACTCAATGGAATAAATATAACTGGATAAATTTTGAGTTCTTAGTAAATCCCGACCTTGAAATCTCAGCCTAAAGCCTCATTTCACTTCTGGGCACTGCAAAGTTCTTTCACCACAAAAAATGCTATCATAAGTCATTCGGAGGGTGTGAACGTGGCCTGCTTTTGAAACAGTTTCTGGACTCTTGCTGCACGCATACCTGTGAGGATTGGTGGGAAATTCATGGGTGTAAAAGAGTATAAATGGTCAAGAGCAAGCATTTCAACCTTGGAGACTAAGACTCAGTTTTAAATAGAGACCTGCATCCACGCCTGCAAAATCCTAGACACAACATTTAAAATGATGCATACTCTTGCAATGCGACAACAAAACAACCATAGCTAAATGTATTGAAAGGTACAAAGTCTACCTCTTAAAGCGTGTGTTGATTAACTCCTTATGTTTCCTTGCAGACAAGCGGATCAGGCCCCAAAAAGGCACACGGTCTGCATTGAAGCACTTGCCTAACTGTTGAGCTACGTGGCTAATTTTCCGCAACTATTTTGCAGTCATTCAAACTGTAATAGCGTTGCAAGCTGTGTGTTATGTATGTAGCTTGAGGGTGAGCCAGAGAACTAAATTTCCTTGTTTGGGACTCAGGGCACTGAAGCACAGTTACCTTTGTAGAGAAGCAGGCAAATGAACAGGTACAGACAAGTTCTTTCTGCCTTGCTGGTACTTACGAGGCTAACAAGGAGAGCACATCCCCACTGCTACCACTAGCTCTCGCAGGGTTGCTTCTCATCTTCAATTCCAAGAGCGAGTGGTGCATTTTTTCCAAGACCTGCGCAAGATGTACGCAAATATTCTCTAGAATTGTTCTAGTGATCAGGCATTGCAGGAAGCGCTGAAGTCTGTAAATTGCTGAGCAAGGTGGACTACCTGCCCGTACGACTGATGAGTCCCAGCCCTCTCTATAGCTTGAATGAATGCGTAGGTGGCGGCACCTGTGTTTGATTGAGTGATTTATTGCGTATGTCTTCAACATGGTTGACCAAGGAATGGTCGACTGAGTTATGCATCCGGAATGTAAGAAGAGCGCCAAGATCCAAGCCCTTGTCAGCTTATGGGTAGTGCCGATCGAGGCATTTTCATGTAGAAGCAGCTTTGAGTTACAGGCGTGGTAGTAGGCACTTCCTCAAGTTACAGGCATGGTAGTTGAGATTGTTTACGCACCAGTGTGGGCTGTCCCAGACATTAATGAGGTGTCAGCCGCAACTTCTGAGTCCTGCATTGGATTAACAATAACTATATGAGTACTCGAACCAAACAAGGAACTCAAAGCAGGGGTTCAGAGCCTTATCAAGAAGGCAATACTAGCACTGCACTTGACACTACAAATTTATTGTAAAGGCAGTCGTTGTTACCAACTCTGTTTACTGCAAACAGACCATCTTTATTCTTAAAGGTACAACAAATGGACGCACCTGTTGCCTGGCTTATACGTAAATATCAAAGCCATCATCTACACCTACCTCGCAAGCACTGAACATTAGAGCTAGCCCTCCTGCAGTCGCCTTTCCACGCCTGCCCAAAAGTGGAATGAATGTGTTGGCGATGGTGTTTTGGTTTGAAGAGCCCTGCCAGAGCCAAATTTGGCACCACAGGGGTATCATATCAACTTACACATGGGAGCCCTTTTTCCAGACGTACGGTCTACCAGGCTTGAAAACGGTGTGGTACTGTAGATCCAAAACACTTCCACTGTGGCACGCATCAATTATGACGTTGAGGGTCACACCTGCTCAGTAAAACCAAAGGAGGTTGTGCAATTGTTGGCTTGAAACTGCAAAAATAGTTACTACGATCGACACTTTTGCTCAAGGGCCTTTATATGTTTTCTTTGAAAATACGCCTTACCGGGCATCACCATCTTGACCATCCGGTCGTTCAGCTCGTCATCTGTTATCATTCCTGCTGTAGCGTAGTCACTCGGCAAAATAGTCTACGTGAATCCAAAACAAAAAAGTTAAGAGCACGGAGGAAAAGTTGCAAGATAGTGGGGCTGAAATCAAACTCGTGTTGTTTTCACAACCATGATGTGCTTCTCTAGTCCCAGCTGGCGCTGTAGAACTGAAAATTTGTGGAAAATTTGGGCCTGGATTGCACTTACGACTGAGAGAAGCTATCACACGTATGAAGTCACTGCTTAGGGCTTGGCAACAATGCACCAACGCAAGGGAAGTTACGTACCTCATCCAAGCCATTTTCCTCGTCCCCACTGCAAAAAAATTGTTTGAACGAGTAAAGCATGTATACAAAGCGGGTGCTGCTGGCCAGGACAGAGGGAGAGTTTTTTGCTGAAGGTATGCAGGCACAAGAAAAAAGGAGCACTCACTTTGTGTCTTCGACTTGTGAACCGTGTCCGGAGAAGGAAAAGAACAGGAAAGACCCCGGCTGCAAACAGCACAGAGACGCAAGTAAGCCATTCAGACTCCTGGTAAACAAAGGTGCTTATGCGGACAGCACTGTTGAGATGGTAGGTGGAACAAATATTTTTTTCCTCTCCAATAAAAAGTGACAATCCCAGCTTTCTCTTTTAATCGTACCTTTGAGTCCATCAGTAGCCAGTGAATGCCTCGCATAATGTTTCCCCGTGTAGGCAGGAAATCAGGATGCCTTTGGGCTGTGAGGTGGCAGGCAGAATGATTTTAATTGGATGGTGTACTATGAATGACATGGTTCCTCGAGAGGATTGCTAGAGTGTTTAATGCAGACAAGATTTTGGTAGATTGCAGAAAACAGGGGCCATCTATTTAAAGGGCAAGAGAGCGAGCATTCACTTGGTGAGACAGAAGAGAAAAGTAAGAACTCATACAGTACTTTCTAATTTGAAAGCACTTCTCTTATCAATGCCACCCAGCAGAAGGCTTCACAGCTAGGGTTGGCCAGAAACATACTTATACGGTATTTTTGGCTGGGAAATTACTAGATACCGTACAGACTTGGGTTCAAAAAAAAAAATTTAGTTTCTTACTCCCGCATCAACCCCGCACCCTGGAAATATTTAATTTACACCAACCCCGCACAGGGATTTTTGCCTGAGGCTCCAAAATACGCCAATAATCCCCGTTTTTCAATCCCGCACCCCCAAAATAAATAGATATTTTTCGTGCACGCAGTCACCCTGCAGGGCAAAAAACGATATTTTTGCGCGGTGATATAAAGTACTGTATGGTATACAGTCATATACAGTATATATACGGTTCTGGCCAACCCTATTCATGAGCACTTACCCACAATCCATGACGCATAACAACTGTTTTTTGCCCTGCCAGAAATATCCCCCTCCACCAACACTTACAGTCTTCAAGCATGACAATCAAAGATTCAGAGTAGCCAAAGCGCGTGATCAACAAGTGCCTGCGAGTTAGGAGGTCAGCATGGTGTCCTTCACTGTGGGAAAAAGCGATGGCAAAAAAAAGAGATGACAGGGCGTGCTAATAGGCAGGTCTTTTTGATGAGGCACACATCTTGCTGTTACAGTTACGAGTAAGAATAGCACGACGTACTTCAAGCATTTGACGTCATTTATGCACCCCCTCAATGCAGACCTTGTCCCTGCATAGGAGCAACCAATCAGCAAGGCCTGCAGCAAACACAGGGGGAGTTTGTGTTGCTTGTGATTATGGTCTTTACTTGTATCTTATATCGCAATGCCTGCCACTTGATGACATCATCCTTCCTCGGAGAAAACCGAATCACCCAAACTGAATCACACAAACAGACAGAGAGACACAAAACGTATGTTCCACCGTTTATTATGGGCTCTCCAAGAGCAAGGAAATTAAACCTAAGCATACGCACCTTGTCGTGTACATGTGCGTTCTGCGTACCTATGTGCAAACCAACCTTTTTCAGAGGAGGACCCCCAACAGCAGGTGCAGGTGCAGGAGGGGGGATGTAGGTGGGAGCAAAGGTTGGAGGGGGTACATAGGCGGGCGTATACGGGGGATGAGCAGGTGGTGTGTAAGGAGGTGAGTAAGGGGGAGCGTAAGGGGGTGCGTACGAAGGAGTGTTTGAGGCTGCAGAAGACATCAGACCAGGAGGAGGGGGCGGGGCACTTGGCGCCGTGTTGCACGCCTCTGCCTGAGCTGCTGACTCCTTCTCTTGAGCACTAGCAGCCCCAATGGTGGGATAGCGATTCATGTCTCTGCCTTCTCTGTTACAGGGTGCCTGAGTGGGGTGGAGAGGAGGTGCATTCCCATAGGGCATGCTGGAAGGAGGCGGTGTGTAGCCGTAGGAAGCGGGTGGTGGTGCGTAGCCGTTCGGGAAAGGGGCAGGCGGTGGTGCATAACCGTACGGAGAAGGGGCAGGTGGAGGAGCGTAGTACCCAGTTGCTGGGGAAACGTAATTATACATCTCTGAGAACAAGCAAAGTAGAAATTGTTATCAAATCCATTTTCCATAGTTTCCCATTGGTTGCTGTACGTGTGCGTGTGCGTGTGCGTGTGCGTGTGCGTGTGCGAGTGCGTGTGCGTGTGCGTGTGCGTGCGCGTGCGCGTGCGCGTGTGCGCGTGCGCGTGCGCGTGCGCGTGTGCGTGTGCGTGTGTGACGTGTGTGTGTGTGTGTGTGTGTGTGTGTGTGTGTGTGAGTGTGTGTGTGTGTGTGTGTCTGTGTGTCTGTGTGTGTATGTATGTCTGTGTGTGTGTATTTGTGAATGTGTGTGTGTGTGTATGTGTGAGTGTGTGTGTGTATTTGTGTGTGCATTTTGTCAGAATTCACACCTCGGAGATGCTCAACAAATTTACATTTCCTACTGCAAATTTTATACAGTTTTTTAAAGTTTTTAAAGCCCGATGGCTTGGTTGCAATCACAGGTAGTCACACTGTTGCAGAGATACATTCACACACACGTACACACATACAAACATGCACACGCGCACACACGCGCGCACACACACATACACACACACACGCACACACACACACACACACACACACACACACACACACACACACACGCACACACACACACACACTCACACACACACATACACACACATGCACACACGTGCACACATACACACACACACGCACAGAGACGCACAACAAACGCACCGTACACACATGCACGAGTACACACATATACTTACACACACATACACACATTCACATTCGCACATTTAACACGCATTTTTGCATAAAACACTCATTCACACACATGCACAGTTCAAAAAAGCAGAGGACCTGTTGAACAATGTGGATGAGAAGGTCATGAAAACGGTCATGCCGGGAAAAAAAGAAGAAGCAGGTGAAAAATCTAAATAGCATACGTCAGCAAGCATCATGTGCAGACTTGCACTTGTGTGTGTGTATGTGTGTGCGTGTGTGTACGAGTTGTGTGTGTATGTGTGTGTGCGTGTTTTGAATCTTGTCAACAAATCAGACTTCCGAGCTACGACGGTTGCACCTTGCTAGATGCACCTTTAACCACACCGTCCAAGCCACCAGCTGGGTCTTCCTCTTTCCCAGAAGCATCTTCAAAGAGGCATCCTCATCACACCATCAGCCATGTTGGACCAGCAGTACCAGCAGCGCCAGCACTGGCACTCTCGTCGCCAGCTCCAGCACCATGCATACCCTCTTCCACTTCCCATGAGCACCTTCAAAGAGGAGTATTGGACATGAGAAAAATCTCTCAACCCTGGCAACCCACCTTAGTTCTCAATGTACCACCTTCCGACGCACCTTTTACATCACAGCTTCAGGAGCAGCAGCTGCAACAACAGCAGCAACAGCAGGATCATAATCATCATCATCAGCACCACCACCTCCACCAACAACAGCAGCAGCACCAGCAACTCAAACAGTCGGTCAAACAGCTGGAACAACAGCAGGAGCAACAGCAGGAGCAACAGCAGGAGCAACAGCAGCAGCAACAACATCAACAGCAACAACAGCAGCAGCAGCACCAATATCAACAGCAGCTGCAGTACCAGTCTAAGCAGCAACAGCAGACAGCGAACAAAAAAACGACAGAAGGATCTGCTCCTGGGCCACATCAAACCGCTCGAGAAAAGCAGCTCCTTCTCTATGTTGACCAGTTGAAAGAGAGGCTCAAGGTAGGAGAGGGAGATAAGGTAAGGTAAAGTTACATCGCTATACATGCCTCTCTGGGGGGCATCTGAGCGGAAGCTTGGAAAAAGCCTGCAACTGAACTAAAGAAGGCACTAGAAAAAGAAAGGGAAAAGGGCTAGGTACTCAGCCACGAAAGAGGCCACACTGTACACATCTGGCTGGTTCAAAAAGGAGGGGGAGATAAGGGCGCTTTTGGCAAAATTGGGTTGGACACTCTATGCCACATTAACTGCAAGTCAGTGCAAGAAGCAACCGCCTCCATGATTGGAAACCTAGGAAGTGCTCCTTTGACTCCTTGTCAATCAAGGCTGGGCTCACAATGTAGAGGTGACGCGTTGGAAGGCAACGTGCAGCTCATCCTACACGATAGTGGTAGGTGGCAGTGACTAAGAGTGCTGAAACAGCAGCATTTCTGATGCAGTGCCACAAAAAGTGCTGCACACACACAAGGCTTTTTCAGAAGCAACAAAAACACGCGTGCACACGCACTTACACTCAAACACACACACGCACACACGCACGCACAAACGCATACGCACACACTCACACACACAAACTCACACTCATACATTGAGGCTCTGAATTCCTGTAGGACACACCCACATATATTGAGGCTCCGGTATTTCTGTAAGACAGGGGAATGTTCTCCTGGGTTGTCTGCTGGGTGCAAAATGGTAAAAAATGCAAAACCAGCACAAGTGGGCCCTGCACTCCTGAGCATAAAGACCAAGGGTTTCATCTGCCATAGGATCAGCAAGCATAGCGGGCTCCCATGATTGCCAGTGGGTCAGCACTTCTCCCCTGTCTGATTCTGCGGGAGCCTTTTTACACAAGCCCCAGTCCATGCCCGCACGCCTTACCAACTTTATGCATTGAATGAGTTTGGTTGGGCACTCATCATCACACTTTGGGGTCTTGAATTCATTGCAGGGCTCAGCTAAAGAGACTGATGTTTTAGAGCAGCTACTTGCAAGCACTGAGGCGCGTGCCGATGCTCGGTCTGCTGATGTCGCACAACTGCAAGGTGCTGAGAAAAGCTGCTGCAGAGTGTGTGCATCGGCAAATATGGGCACAGCTGTCAGTTTCTACTGTACAATGCACATTACCTATATGTTATATGTTATGCTTCACTTCCCAGCTTGGCCTTAATCTCACTTCTTGCGTACATTGCACATACAGAATTTAAGCACGCATTTATCCGAAGACACAGGTATTATTATTATTATGGTCGTGGACAACGCTGATTGCTTCTTGACTACTTGCTGGGTTCATAAGATTTTTTTCTAGGCTCTTGCCTTGCATCCAATAGGTGAGCTCAGTACTTCAAGAGAGGAGGCGCTGCTGGTTGAAAAGACGCTCAAGGCTCAGCTTACTCAGCAGGTAACATATGACCTAACTTTTGCAAGATGCTGCTTGGTGTCTCCTCGCTCACTTGACTGGCTACATTCTTGCAGCTGTATTTGGGCTTCAGTAAATCTTAAATATAATAATCTGATTCACATTTGCCCAGTACTCTATCATAGATAACACTTTACGTTGTTCTAGTTAGTTGCCCTAACACCGTTCTTGCGCCGTGTTGTCAGGTGCCAATTATCGAGCCTTTCCCTCTTACCAATGCCTTACTTGCTCTCACGGCTCCCATCTGCTGTGCATCTGCAGTCGTCCATGCTTGGGGTGAAATCTTCTAAAGCAGAGGCATCTGAGCGACTAGTGAGTGCCGATTCAATTTTATTAGATCAAGCAGCCTTCTGATATAACTTTTCTTGTTTCTGAAAGAGAGCTAGAGGTGACCTGACGAATTAGCCACGTTCTCTTTGCACAAACATTGGTGCAGTTAACCCCAAGCTTCATGCTTAAGATTACCCAGTACTTCACTCAGCTTTATGCTTATGTTTGCCCAGCATTCTTGGCAGAGAGATCACCAATTATATGGTCATACACGGTGTGTTGTGTATATGTATGGTTCTGGCCAACCTTACACATACCTGTGTATACACTGTAATTACACAAATACGTACCTTTTTTGGTTTTGGCCAACCCTTTTCATATTTGATCTTTGGGCTGCAGAACGTGAGACTCCAAAACCAGTTGGATGAAATGAGAGATTGTTTGTCAGAGCAAGCTGCGAACAAGCTAGAAATGAATGAAGGCATGCTTGAAGGTGAGAGGGCAGTCTTATAGGTACGTTGTCATGTTTGAAATAAGAGTAATATGACAAAAGGCTAGCCGGAAAAAAGCAGCCATGCAACAGATCACGGACTTATTTAAGGTGAGGGGGGCTCATGTGCGAGGGGGATGCAAAAAAATGCAAGCAAAAAAGTGGAAGGGGACACCTAGCACAGGACAAGTGAGGGAGCGTCGCTAGCAACGCTGGAAAATTGGCGAAGCCCATCACGCGCGCAATGCATGCATGCATATATATGCATATGTGTATGTGTGTGTGAGCACGTGTATGCGTGCGTGTGTGTCTGTGTTTGTGCGTGTGTATGTGTGCACGCGCGTGTGTCTGTGTGTTTGTGCGTGTGCATGTGTATGTGCGTGCGCGCACCTGTGTGTATTCACGCGTGTTTGTGATTGTATGTGTGTGCGCATGCGTGTGTATGTGCGTGTGCGTGTGTGTGTGCGGACACGCGTGTGTGTGCGTGTGCGTGCACGTCTGTGTGTGTGCCTTGCTGCCCCACAGACGCTGCAGTGGTGTGCATGACACTGTGCTGGAGCAGCCTTTGCTGAAGCAGGCGTGAGGATGTGCTGCTGCTGCTGATCCCTGCCTGCTAAGAGGGCAGGTGCGAGCATTGTGCCCGGGCTGGCCACAGTGTATGAACATTGCTTTTACACACAGTGCGCAGCAGGCACCTACACCGCGCAATCCATGCCTTTAATCGCACTCCCCACGAGCACTTCAAGCCAACACAGACAGCATTCCTGTCCTAGCAAGCTCTTGCGCATCCTGAACATGTAAATAAACTAACCTTACATCGCACATAGCCCGTCGGACTAGTGGTATTTCATTCTGCTTGCATGGGAAACTATGAGCTTTGCAGTTGGAACAAAACCAAGGGCTCCTGACACAGCATCAGCAGCCAGGAATGTGTGCTGATGATACTGCACCAGCAGGAAGTGTCCGGGGGCCTGGCCGAGGAATCTTGGGCTGCTTTCCGGAGCTTCCAAACATAACTTTTGCTCTAAACTTTACACATGGCACCCCAGGGCCCCCAAACTTTTCTGGTACGGTGAAGTTCTGGGTTAGGAGCCTATGTCAAGTTTCAGCCCGTGGGATGCCTTGGGTGGGCCTGGGGAGGCTTGTGTGAAGCTCGGTGGGAAGTATAGAAAACGCTAGGGGCTCACGCCCCCACGAGGGGGGCTTCGCCAAAAGGTTGTCAGAACAGCCCAAATTTTCCAGTCGTGCGCAGAATGGTAACATGGTGTGCACTGTCTTGCATACACCCGCTCACCCACAGCCAACGGGTTGCGTGCAATTCAGTTAAATGAAAAAAGAGAAAGAACGCGGAGAGGAGTGGAATCACTACCAGCATTGTGAAATACGTATCCGGAAAGGGTGTTGCTTTATGTTCTGCACTGCCCAATGGATGCAGAGGCATATGTCATCTCATTAGAAGGTCATGAAGAGGGGGAATCAGGTTGCTGTCGATGAGGATCAGGCCAAACACTGTTGTTGGAGGAGGGGGCAGGGGGAGAGGCACCCTGCCTTTGGTGACTGTTGCAGTTTAACAACCATTGTGTTATGGTGTGACAAGCTTGTATTTTTTCCTGGTGGGAAAAGGAGATGAAAATTTACCGCACTCTTGTCGGTGGTGCCTCCACCAGGAATTGAACCTGGGCGACAACAGAGGCGATATTTCCAGACAATGATTTCTGATTGGATGCACCAGGCACATCCATGACTCGGCCGCTCCTCTGTTGGTCAAACCTGTTTTTCTTTCTTACTCTCTTACTCTTACTCAGGGATGGGTCATACGGACTTTTGAGACGTCCCATACGGATTAATACGCCATTAATACGACATACGCGTATAATACGCAAACGTATTTTTGCTATTTTGGGGGGTACCCTGGGCTTGCACCAACC
>Ga0307974_1001221_pt1:15000-17474 | contig 17474 bp, 20 predicted proteins | sample OrgLakmetagen784_FD_201812 | JGI IMG/M metagenome (GOLD analysis project Ga0307974, IMG submission 201812) | Saline water microbial communities from Organic Lake, Antarctica - #784 | ecosystem: Environmental > Aquatic > Non-marine Saline and Alkaline > Saline | place: Antarctica... | reverse complement strand
AACAACCCACACCCACACCCACACCTACCCACACCCACACCCACTTACATTCACACCCACAACACACACACGCATACACACACACTCATACACACACAGCTCACCATCTCGAAATGAGGTCATCACAGCAGCATGGTCAGGAGAGGGATCAAAGCGTGCCCGCTGCAACAGGTTGCGCACAATGCACAGCTCCTCCTGCACAAGAGTGACACGCAGATGAGTTGTGTGTGGGTTGTGTGAATATGTATGTATGTGGATGTCTGTGTGTGCGTGCAACAGGTTGCGCACAATGCACAGCTCCTCCTGTGCATGAGTGGCACCCAGATGTGTTGTGTGTGGGTCGTTGTGTGAATATGTATGTATGTGGATGTGTGTGTGTGTCTGCAACAGGTTGCGCACAATGCACAGCTCTTCCTGCACAAGAGTGGCAAGCAGGTGAGTTGTTCGTGACTCGTTGTGTCTATGTGCATGTGTGTGTCTGCAACAGGTTGCGCACAATGCACAGCTCCTCCTGCACAAGAGTGGCACGCAGATGAGTTGTGTGTGGGTTGTTGTGTGAATATGTATGTATGTGGATGTGTATGTGTGTGTGCGTGCAACATGTTGCGCACAATGCACAGCTCTTCCTGCACAAGAGTGACACGCAGTTGTGTTGCGTGCGGGTTGTTGTATGAATATATATATGGTGAGTGTGTGTCTGCAACAGGTTGCGCACAATGCACAGCTCCCTGCACATGAATGATGGGTACGCGATGAGTTTATATAAGAGCTTGCAATGTAAAATAAACAAATGTACATGCCGGGTTTGGTCGTGCACAGAGCACAACCTTTCCTCCTATGCATGTGAATGTGTGTTTTGTGGTGTGTGTGTGTGCGTGTGTGTGTGTGTGTGTGTGTGTGTGTGTGTGTGTGTGTGTGTGTGATTGGGTATGTGCGTGCAGAATGGAATGGCCAGAGCACACCTGTCTGTGGCAGAGCGCACGCACACACACATACACACACACATGTGTATAAGTCTAAGCACGCTTAGAATTGCGCACAAATACACAATAAAATAACGTACAGCACAGCACAGCACAGCACAGCACATACCTGTGTTTCCTCAGGCAGCAGCTTGTGCGGCTCCGCTGCACGGGCCACCAGCCCCAGCGCGATGTCTAGTCGGCCTGCTGCTGCCGAAAAGGGCACAGACACACGCACAGACACACACCGTACAGCACAGCACAGCACAGCACAGCACACCTGTGTCTCCTCAGGCAGCAGCTTGTGCGGCTCCGCTGCACGGGCCACCAGCCCCAGCGCGACGTCTAGTCGGCCTGCTGCTGCTGAAAAAGAGCTGAGCAGCCGGTCTGCAGGCAGCAGAAAGTCAGGTACAAGAGTGTTTTCAAGAAGCAATGTAAAAGAAAATTCAAAAGCACAAGAAAACAAAGTACAAGAGTGTTCACACACAGTTCCCAACTTGTGCACAAAATTTGAGTAAGTTACACGTCATTACGTACGCAGCCTAGCAGTTGCAGTTTTTGACTGATGGCTTAATCTCGTACGTCATTACGTACGCAGTCTAGCAGTCGCAGTTTTTGACTAAAGGCTTCACCTCGTAACCTCTAAAACCTATGTGAGTTACACGCCAATCGATGGCATGGATGTCAATGGAGCTAGGCAGCTGGTCTGCAGAGAAGGTTCATGAGACTGGAATTAATGAGCGTAAAGACCTTGGCTTTGGGTGTGTTCTAGAGGCTTTAACAAGTTGCCAGACCAAACTCCCTTCCCTCATTCTGATTGAACGCCAAATCCACATATTTTCCAAATCCTTTGGGTGCAAACATCCTTATGCAGGCCTTTGGGGGAGGAGTTCGACGTTTTCTCAGCCTCAAATCCGTTATTAGCTAATTTCGAATGGTGTTATCTGGATCTGGAGCGAAAATCCCTCTGCTTGCCTTATCAATAACAACGTCCCCCCCTCCGTCATCACCCACCCACTGCTGGTGCATCAAGCGGCTCCTTTGCAGCGACATTTCACTCGTAACAAGTTACTCGACAGATACACAGACATTTGACTCAACAGACACACAGACACACAGACAGACACAGACACACAGACATTTGACTCGCAACAAGTTACCTGACAGACACCCCTCCCTCACAAAACCTCGAAGAAATCATCTAGGTACGGATGCCTTTGGGGGAGGAGACCGACGTCATCTGAGCCTCAAATCCTTTATCCGCTACTTCCACGGTGTTGCCTCTTTTGTAGCTGAGTGCCTAGCCCTTTTCTCTCAATTTTTTCTAGCGCCTTTTTGGCTTGGTTTCAGGCTTTTTTCAACTTTCCGCTCAGATGCCCCCCGGAGGCATATATAGCCATGTAACCATACCTACTCTAATTCCTAGTTGTTATCTGGATCTGGAGCGAAATTCCTTATGCATGCTTCAGCAACACAACGTCACCCCCACTACTGGTTCATCAACGTTTGCAG
>Ga0307974_1001221_pt1:0-12500 | contig 17474 bp, 20 predicted proteins | sample OrgLakmetagen784_FD_201812 | JGI IMG/M metagenome (GOLD analysis project Ga0307974, IMG submission 201812) | Saline water microbial communities from Organic Lake, Antarctica - #784 | ecosystem: Environmental > Aquatic > Non-marine Saline and Alkaline > Saline | place: Antarctica: Organic... | reverse complement strand
GGCCTCCACAATTTTTGAACACGCGGAACTCAGACCATAGATGGACACACACAACTCGTGAACAGAAGTGTCCGGGGGAGTGTGTCCCTCGTGCGGCACCATTGGTATACTTCTGCTTTTATATTCCTGAAATTCTGAAGTACTGTCCTTCAACATTCTTGTGTAGGTGATCGAAGCAAGGTGAAGGAAAAAGATATTTATCTCGCTTCCTTTAACAATTCGTTTTTCAACACATAGATCTTGATCCGTAACGAGGCATGGACATGTCGAAAACCATTAAAACCCACGTTGTGCGCATATACAACGAGTTTGGATGGAATTAATCGAATCAGCCAATTATCCCATTAAACCATGCATGTTTACGACATTGCAGCTCGATTTCCACCATTCTTGCGCACCCCCATCTTCCTGCCTTCTCTCCGACAAGCATAGCAGGGAGCTTAAAACCATTAATCAGGCTGCCAGAAGTCGGAAGAGCGGATGTTGAGGTGGTCAGGTTGCGCCAGAGGCTCAGTTTGGCCCTTTGCTATTAATCCACCGTTCATCCATTATCCGCCCATTGTAAATGCGCCATTGCCATTAATCCTAACACTGAGTATCACTGCTTAATGAAGAGGGCCGTGCACTGCTGCTTCGTCTCCTCTGGGCTCGTCACGGTGTGTCCTTGTGTTTTGTTAGAGGAGAAGATCTCGTGGTCATTGCCACCCTGACAAAGAAGACGGGAGGGGGCAAATGATAAGCCGTACATGGAGCACAAAGTCAAATTAACATCCTACCTAGCTATCTTTTTTCTTGCAACACGTGCGCAGGCAGGCATGTGAGGTGCTGAGGAGAATGCAGGAAGTGCTGCATACCTTGAAGGTTTTGTCCCCGAAGAAGTGAATGGTCTCAAAGTCGCTCACATACTGCAGGCAGTATGTCTTGTCCCATCCCTGAAAAGCACGAAGTCAATAAAAATTGTTAAAAATTGCTTAGAACAGATGGCACACAATCGCCTGGCAATTGCTTAAAAGTCAGGAAGTGCGAGATGGGTTCATTCCGTCCGATTTTATCAACTTTTGCTGCGTCCTCCTTTTGGATGTCATAGAGTTACTGGTATGGTTTACACCTGCTACATCTACTCTATTACACGTAAAAAACGTGATTTCCTGCAAGGTTCTAAACCAAAGGTTGACAAGCCGTGGATATGAAGAGCGCATTTTGCCGTTTGTTCCAGGGTATATAGAAACAGGCCCGTGATGTCAAAACAGCATCCCAGCAATTTCTCCTCCTTTTCCTGGGCACTCTCGCAATATAAGAACTGGACAGAGATTTAGCAGGATTTGGACATAATGAGCTTATAAAAAGCAAATCCATTTAGTCTTTTGATACCGATGCCGCGTCATCATCCCTACGGGACTCTTCATGCGGCTTGTAGTTATGTCTTATCTTTTTTCCTTCCTTACCTACTTTCTTCCATCATACAATCATTTGCAAATTTCTTAATTTCTTATTTTATTGTTAAAGTTTGTTCTTAATTTTATGTGCACGCACCTGTGGAAACACATCAAAGCTGATTTGGCCGCCGATGGAGTAGGCCAGGTTCAGGGATGCAAATCGCTCCTTGAGCACGTCCACAAACTTTTGCCTGCCACAAACGCAGGCAAACAAGCAAGAAGGTAAAAGGCAGTTTGCTATAAAATTCAGGGATTGGTAACACGTTATTTTCGTATTTTACATCGTAATTATCGTGTTCAACGTCCTGAGGGTCGCATACCATCCAGGCTTGTCGAGTTGTACGGTACGGTACGATGACGGTCTGTACGGTACGCACCGTACTTGTTAAATTACGGCGTACTACCGTAATTGTCACACCGTACTTTACCGTAATTACGGTAAAATACAATACGGTGTACGGTACGGTGCCAAGCTGGCACTGCCAGTGCAAAAATGGCCTGAGAATGGCCTCTTCGCCCCAAAACCTCCCATTTTCGCTCCCCGGTGTGCTCCTCCCATGTGCTAACGCCACACAATGTTTCCTTGAACGACCCTGAGGCTGGGTTGGGGCTGCATCAGCTCGGGGGCTGGCACTGCCAGTGCAATTTTGGCCTCATAAAGGCCTCTCCACCCCAAACACCTCCCATTTCCACCTCCAGCATGCTCCTCTTACGTGCTGACGCCACACAAAGCTTCCCAGAACGACCCTGAGGCTGGGTTGGGGCTGCATCAGCTCGGGGGAAGGACCCAGCGATGGCTTGCATGGACACTCAAAAGTCGGACGCAGTACTTGATTCCTAGTGAATAATTTGTGTTTTATTCATAACTAATTGTTGCAAAAAGATAAGGAATGTTTTGGGTCGAAATTGGAGCCAAACGGCCAAATTACGGTCAACATCGTGCTGTACGGTGGCACCGTACTGTACGGTCGGACACCGTCTTTCAAACAGACCGTACTTGCACCGTATCGTACGGCGTATTACGGTACGGTACCGTAATTACGGTCAACAAAGCTGAAGTACGGCGTATCTCGACAAGCCTGATACCATCCCTGTGTAAAATTTGTGTTCTTTCAACTTGTCATTAGGTTCTCAGGACCAGCTGCAGTGTGAGCCTTTGCTGGGACCGCTACGATGCCTTTTGAGTTTCTGCTGAAACACTACGATGTCATTTTTTCTACCTCCGGCCAGAAGCTGGAATGGGTGATGTTGTAATCCAAACTCAATACGCTTGCGCACACTGGAAAGCGCAAGAAAGCGCCAGAGGTGGTCATCTGAGGTCCCAAACAGGGGTAATTTTGAAATGTGAATTGAGTACGGTGGCCGGGACTCGCAACATTTAAGCTCAGTTCCCAGAGGTAGCTGATAGCACCTGAGCTTGAATGTTGCCAGTCCCGGCAAAAATGTCTAATTGCCCGCGGCGTGAACCCTAGTTTTCACCACCATTCTCTCATATCTCACCACCTACTGACCTTATTTGTGTCATTTGTTACATGAATCATCTACATTTTAATACAAATATCTGCAACAAAAATGGGGCAAAACGGAGCAGTACTTGACCAGATACCCCATTTTGGCCCATTTCCCTTGGAAAAATCAGCATAAAGGGGTGCCAAACAGGTGGAAAGTCAATTGTCACCTAATATACTTTTCAAACCCTAGGATGATTTGGTATCATAAAGGAAGTCTTCCTGCCTTGTTTTGGGATAAAAAGAGGCCCTGGTTGGGGCGTGGTGGCCTAGAATGTGGAAACCCAGTGCCAGAAATTGAACTGTATTTCTGTCCAGACCACTGGGGTGGTCCTTTTGGCCCCAAATATCATGAACCATATAGTTATATCAAACATGATTTGTATAAAAAAAAAGTCAGATTTCAGGACATTTGCTCAGTTGACCCCCTCTGAGAAAGCGCACTTTCCCTTGCCCTCCTGTGTTTTAACACTTGACAACAATTGGCCTTCACTAATGTCGTACGAGTTCACTTGGATCTTTTCGTACAAGTATGTTGTTTGCTTACTATAATCAGCTGGGGATGTGTGTATTGTATTGACGCTGCCTCCGTCCTTACGCACCTGATGCTTGCGGTTGTGCAGCGCTCATCCTGACTTCTGTTGCAGCTACATTACATTTTGCCATGTTGCTGGGGCGGGGCAGGGCAAAAGGATATATAAAGACCACCTTTGCCCTCACACACCTGATGCCGTGCTTGAGGTCGTGGCGCTCGTACTCGTCCCTCTCCTCCTGGTTGCAGTTACGGCCGATGGGGGACACGTTGATCATGCCGTTCCGGAACTCGACAAAGGTGCCACGCTTGACAGGGATGTCCAGGTCGGCCACCTGCAAGGTAAAATAGGAGCTTTCATACAAGCTTGTATCATAGAAAGACCAGCTTTCATGATAAGTTACCCAAAATATCCTCACAAAGGGAGAAAGAAGAAGCTGGGTGTTAGCTGGCCGCACTTTACGCCTAAAGTGCAGGCTGCCACGCATTGTTGTGCATGAGGGCTCCAAATGCTAGAGATTTCCATTGAATCAAGGGTGATGGGGTTGCAGCCGTTTGATGCAAAACTCCACAGCAGGAGGAGGACAAAACACCGAGGTGCGTATTGTGGCTACAATTGGACACTGCTTCTACATATCAGCACAGTCAAGAACTGCACTCACGTAATGCAAAATGAAGTTGACAAACTCTTTGATGCGCTCCTCTCCCAGGTGGGTGCGCAGGCTCTGCTTGCCTATCAGCTGATCACCCTTGTACGCCACCAGCCCGTTCTCAGCAAACACGTAATCGTAGGCACCAATCACTGAGGTTTGGGTGTTGTTTTTGTGTGTGTGTTTGTGTGTGTGTGTGTGTGTGTGTGTGTGTGTGTGTGTGTGTGTGTGCGTGCGTGTGCGTGTGTGAATGTTTGTGAGTATGTGTGCGTGTGTGTTCATTTCAAGCGGTATAAGGTGCGAGCATTTGTGAAGGGCCTGCCTCCTTGTGTGTGTTTGGTTAAGAATAACGCTGCATGCACCAGGAAGACTTACGATTATCACCCAGCTGCTCCTGAATCTTGACCAGATCCGAGCCTCCCACAATGCCTACTTTGACGTACTGCGCGTGCAAGAGCACACATGGCACACAGTTGGCAATATCGTACCACCCAAACACGCATGTGTGCTGCTATTCACTTCTTCGCATACCTTGCGCAGCTCTTGCAGAAATGCAAGCATGTCATCTCCTGCTTTCTGCGCGTGCAGAACATACAGGCAGAATATACATGTGTAAGCGCACACGAGGATTTGAGATCATTGCTCAAAAGCTGATCCTCCATGACTTGGTTTGGGCACGGACACGCACGCGACACAGTGCAAGAGTCTGAGAGCCTTGTTGTGCCAAATACCTTTCTGGGGAGGGTGAGTGTGCCATCAACGTCAAACAGAGCAAGGGCTTGAGGTGCCATGCTTTTGATGGGGGAAAATGAATGTACACGTCCGTCAGTCAGAGAAATCTGAATTTTATAATTCGTAAGTTTTTTAATTCGTGAGTTTGTGGCGACATTTCAAGCTTATCACGAACGAAAATACACCGTAATTTTATTTAAAAGTAAAATAAAAATGTTTAGCCTTAGCAAGTGGATTCTCTGCCTACCGAACCAGGCACAGACCGAGCCAAAACCCCTCGTTAAACTGTTTTGCGTACCTCAGGTACACAAAACTGTGCGTTTACAAGCACACGAGAATGGTAACCTTCGTCACACCTTTTTGTCTCCCAGGAATTCCTCCAACCATTCACGTCTTCCCCCCCCCCCTGCCCATTGCAGGCCGGAGTCGGTGCGTGGACCTACACATCCCTTTCTCACCAGCTGAGTGGCATCTGCGAGGTGCGGCACTGTGTGCTGTAGTGTGCAAGTGCGCCGCCTGTGTGCTTGAAAAAGAAAACACAAATGAAAGACGCTATGCAGGCTCGCAGCAGTGCAACCTTCCACATTAACTAAGGAGTAGGAGCCACGTATTTGGCGGTGCCGGGTACCGTAAAACTCCGTCACCAAAGAAAAGAGGGGGAAATCGATGGGGATCAAGAGGAATTTATGGTGATCTCAAGGGATTTTAGCGAGGCTTCCTCAGGCTTGGCCTGAAACCAGCCCCTGATGAGAGTTGATAAAGGAACTTAAAAGGGCATGCCTGGTATGGACAAGCCTAGCAGCGTAGTTGACAGAATGCATAAGGATCTTGGAAGCGAGTTTCTTAACACTTTCTGAGAATCAAGACACAAGCCCTTGAGAGGAGCTGTTGTGTGAGTGTTGTGCCACCCAAAAGGGTGAAGGAGGCTCCTTGGAGACGCAAGGTTGCAGAGATCATGTTTGCGCTGTTCCTGCGCAAAGTTCAGCTGGTGCTGAAGTCTAGTGTCTTCACAGTACTTGATCTCGATGGATGAATGTCGCGTTGGAGAATGCTGAGATCTTTGGGTCGGTGCTGTCTGGAGAGTTGGATCTGCTGGTGGCGGCTGGCGGTGCTGCTGAAATGCTCCCGGTTTCCCTCAGTTGCCCCCTGCCACTCCTAAGAACCCACCCCCTTCCATTGCTAGTCTGTTGCTTTTCTGTTTTTTGCGGAGACGGGAGCAACCAGTACAGCATCCGGACAGCTAAAACCTATATTTGTCTGAGAAGCGGGTGGAAATTGCCACTTTGGTATAATTCTAGTTTCAGCTGTATCGGGAATATGAAGTTTTGCATAGCCAGCTGTTTGCTGCTGCCTAAATCCATGGAGACAAAGCAGGATCCTAAGAGCCTGTTTTGCTGATGGCTTTGAAAATCATGCTGCATGCAAAGTTGTGTTTCTTAGTGATCATACTTCTTATTTGCGTGTGTTGGCATCCATAAGGGATATGCAGAACACTGTCTAGTTGAGGGCAGAGGGGGCAAGTTAGATTAATCAAGCGTTTAACTACACCGGATGTATTTGGTTGTACAAAGTACAGCGGATGTATTTGGTTGTACAATGTACAGGGTTCCTAACCACACCGGATGTATTTGGTTGTACAATGTGGGTTCCTATTCTGTACTTCATAATGATGCACTAAGTTCTCAAAGAACATTATACATTGTTTCGTTGGGTCCATTGGCAGTGCTCAATAAGGGTCTGGTATTACTCCTGATAGTTTGCTCCTTTTTTGATTTCTCAGTTTGTGGGGAGGGTGCATGTGTACATGCAGGGCGTCGCTGTAGTTTGATAGGTACTAAAGCCTTGGGGTAGATGAAGGGATTTTGATGCTTTGTGCTTGTATAATTTGATGACCTTCGTATTGTTTTTCAGCCTGTAGATGTTATAGAAGGGATTACCCTCAGGCCCTGCTGTTTGATGACTGTTTGATGATACCTGATGGAGGTATCAGCCTCGCCAGAGCAGGTTGTGATTGACTTTCTTGCAAGAGCGTCAGCATATTCATTGTCAATAATGCCTGCGTGGGACTTGACATTGTAGAAATGAATGAGCGATGGTGACTGGCGGATTGCTTTGGCAGTGGATTGGAGGACATCTCCCTGAATGTGGTGGCGGTGGAGGTTTGGGTGTAAGAGCTGCTTTTTGATTTGGTGCATCTAGGTTAGGCTATCTGTGGCTATATGAAAGTACCCATGAATGATTGCGGTCGCTGTAGCTGCTCTGACCTGTAGTGTCAACATCAGTTCCATGAGCATTACTAAGCCTGCCCACTACCGACAAGGCACTTCTAACTTGAAGTACAGGAAGCTTGACAATCTCAAGACTGCTTTCTACCAGGTCTTGCCCCTTGAGCTTCCTGGACGTAACTCTCGGGCCCGTGAACAGCCAGAAACCGACCTCTTTAAGCTTGCACGCTCCATTGCTGACGTAATCGTGGGTGTCATGACGAGTGAGCTGGACAGGCAAGCGTGTCAGCCTCTGCGAGCAAAGTTGACAGCAACCTTCAGCAAATTTGTTTAAGCATCTTGCCTTGCTCCGATGCACCGCGTAGTGATTCTGGTTGAAATTGCACTACAGGATTGCATTTGTAGAGATCGGAGGGGCTAAACAGGAAAAAGGGAGAGCTTACACTAATAGACTGCATTTGAAAGTGTACTTAAAAACTTGGATTATGCATATGACAGCTGGACACAGCAAACCACATTTTTGTGATTTGCATAAGTTCTGCACTTGACAACTGGATACTACAAACCACAGCTTAGCGATTCACAATACTACAAATGCAACCCTCTTACTTTGCGCATTTTAGGAATCCATATGCATTGTTCGGTCACAGCCTCGGGGCGTGGCTGGTGTTTGAGACAGTCCAGGTGAGATTCAGGCTCCAAAGCTAGACGCAGATGTGAATTAAATCGCGTTGTCAGGGCACTTGTTTCCTAATACAACAGCGAGTGAATGTGAACGTCTTAGCGGCATGGAAACACAGGTCTTTGGTACGATCTGAAAAGAATCAGACAGAAGTAAAAGCTGGCTTTCCATTTTGCTTCTGAAACCACGTTTCAACATTTCAACATGTTAACACAGGAGCTCATGCGTCGTGGATTTCGGCTGCCTTGTACTCTGTATGTGGCGGCAAACAGGTAAAATAAAATAGAAAAACGCCATAGTGTACACACTTCCGGCGGCAAATAGGGAAAAAAGTAAAGTATACGCTGGAAATTGCCACCGTGCATAAAGGAAAGGCTCTCAACTAAAGCTCACACTAGCCAGAGGCCCACCGAAGAGGCAAATAGGTCGAACTCAGTACTTTGTCATTTGATCAGGAACAGTGAGCTCACAAACCTGGGATTTGGAATGCTGGAACAAACTCGTCACTCTTGTTGGCGTGGTTTAGTATAATGGTCGAACTTGAGCAAACGCTTTGTTCAAAGTTAATTTAAACTGCCTAAATTATACCCATTCAAGCACAGGCACAGGGTTTGCATTACGTACACCTTTCAAGGAGGAAAACGTAGTATATATTTGCAAGCGTTGTTGTAAAAACACTCACGCCCTCCTCATCAAAGAGAGATGAATAGGAAGTTGGAAATCTCACAGACCTTGACAATCGCAACATATCTTTATTTTCTGGCGTTTAAATTAAACTGCGTGACACACAAACATACTGCACAGGTCTATGTGTGCTCGTCTTTGCAGGGCACCTTTCCTATCCATGCCATGTTTATACTATCTGCGTCCTTATCCTATTTCTCCTTCTTTCTTACAGGGCACCGCATCTGTGTGGACAAGAGCACGACCTTGACCCAACTCGCTTGTCTTTGCTTGACTGCCCTGAAGCTTTTTTTGCAGCCCTGGAGCGGCGCTACGGCCCAAACCCGAATCTGGTGAGTTGCTCGCGTTCGGCCCTCCATGGGAATGCATTAAATGGGAACAGTGGGAACAACAACTGTGCAATGAAATTCACTCCCATATTAATCAAGACAAACGAGCCATATTTGCCCAGCACGCCAATTGCCGTAAAATCTACAAAAGTGAAGGACCTAGTAAGTGGGTACTGAGAGGGTGTGCTTTCCTGCTGGGACCTTGCTGCTGTTCTTGGCTTCCTTGAAATTTGAGCTGGTCCAGGAGTTTTGTTCTGCGTCTTGCTGCCGTACTGGCCCCCCTTGCTGCTGCCCCTCACGTGCATTGCTGCTGACCAATCCTCTGCTGCTGCTACTGCCAGCACCTCCCCTTGGTTGGCCAATTCCTTGAGCAGCCTGCTGCAGGCCCTCTAGTCGCTGCGAACTGCTACTGCGTAAAAAGCTAAGGCGTACAGGTTGGAGTGCATATTCAACAGCCCCCCATTCAATTAAGCAACGTTGCTTACTAGCTATATCTATATCACATGAAGATTTGACAGTGCTCTAAACATGCCACCCTTTTGCCTTCCTCTCTTATGTGTGCAGGATAACCCTAAAATCCGCGCCCTCTGCTACCCTTCCCTCAGAGCTGACTTTGAAATGATCGAGAGCTACAAGGTGCACCTTATAAAATTAGCAGCACACTTGGTTGAAACCACCAGGACATCTAAATGTCACGTAATGGAGTTTGATGTTTGGTTTTCAATCGAAGAAGTCTGCCAGAAGCGTTTTTCTAGGAGACGGGTTGCTGAGAGTGCATGCATACACACACCTATAGCTCTATCTCTCTCTCTCTCTCTCTCTCTCCTCTCACACACACACACACACACACACACACACAATTGCTGCAGTATGACGGTAGCCAGTGTGCTCCTATGCCATGCAAAGTAACTGTGATTGCCGGAGATCGAGGTAGGATTCCTACTCTTGTACCGTTTTATGCTTTCCTTCGTCGTTAGGTGTGTGTTGCTTACGGCACTCCCCTCCATTTGAACAATCTTCAATTTCACGCAGATGGGAGATACTCCCCAGATCAGATCACCGCTTGGCGTAGCCATGTGGCAGAGGTTGCATTGTTTACAGAAGTCTGGTTGAAGGGAGAGGGTCACAACTTCATAACATCCCCTCCACAGAGCCTTGTCCGACTTCTAAAAGAGGACATTACTGCACTGCCGTAATTCTTGAGGTTGCAGTTATGGATGCTCCCGTGGATATCTATAATTGAGAATCTACTTCTGGCAAAGCAACTACAAGTCTTCAACTATCAGTCTTCAATTATAAGTCTTGCAAATATAGGTGTTTACAAATTGTGGTCTATGACATACGTCGTGGTGATCTGCTAGCTGTGTGAGTTGTTTTATTGAAGAAATCTGCACGCTTTCGCTTGCACGGCTGTAGGCTTGTAATATCCCGCCAGGAGTGTATGGTCTGAGATGCTAAGATCGTATGAAGCAAATTGACTTGGGACTCTGCTTCCTTTGAACATACACCGACACCATAGCTTTGCATTGCTTATTCTCACTTCTCTGGGTTCGGTGAGCATGCCTGAGTTTACAACATGTGGCTTGGTTTTCTTTTGTCCTCACCTTACATCTATCCCCTTGGGTAATGTTTCAGTAGAGCACTTTTTTCTTTTGTGTCTGAGAATTATTGTCGACTAACGAGAACCAGTCACAGGTCAATCAGCCTAACGATCGGGCTGAGGGTCCCCATGAGTCAAAACTTGTAGGCTAAAGCTATCTTTTTCCTGAGCATTTTCTATTTTAGTGGTTGTGCTTTTCAACATGAAGTATAGACCCTTGTCGATCGTTCGTTACTGTTCTAGAAAAGAAGAAAGAAAAACTACGCAGGCAGGGACAACTGCTCCCCACATTGAAAAGAAAGCCACTATGGTACCAAGTACCGTAAAACTCCTTTACCAGCAGATGAAAAAGGCCCTTGTAACTTCCCCTCTGATTCTACCTTACAAGATGTTCACTATGTTACTCTTTCTGTCTGAGCGTTTCTGGGCAAATAAACCGTGCAAGCCTACAATTCATGAGTGTACTGCAGATGCAAGTTCAATGAGTTTGTACAAAATGGAAAAGTGCTTAAATCCCTCTGTAAAGAAACTATTCCTCTAAAGGAACAGAAAAACTACGCAGGCAGTGAAAAACCATCCCCCACATTAATAATGAGTCCTCCCTTTAAATAAGTATCAATAATGAAATAATAGCAAACGCGTTTCTTTCCTCCAGGTCGCAGAGGGTCAAACAATTCTGCAGACTTCCAGTTCTCACTATAATTGACACCTGATAAAAACAAGTTTCCATCATTCCTACAGCAGGCACAAGAAATCCTGCACAACTAAAACTACTTTGAATGCATGCTTTTGCGCCCTGACTTCTGAACCCTCCTCCCAATCTTGCTTGCAACAATGCCCTGCAGCTCCTCAAGCCAATTGCTTTCCTTGACGCAAACACCATCAGGAGCAACATGTGCTTCGACAGCCACTTTCTTAATGCTTCCTTTTTTGACGTGACTGCTGCTGCTACTGGTGCTGTCTCTGCTCTTAGGACAGCTCCTCCCATAAAGGCTGTTGCTCACCGCCACGGCGGCCGTGCGTGCACCCATTAAATTCGCTGCGCCAGGACCCAAGCTGAGTGCAGCATAAGCTCCTAAAACAAAGACATCCATGTCGGCCTTCCACCTGAATGGAAATGCGGTGTTAAGGCAAAGGCACAAGTTTGAGATCATGAACATGGTTAGCATGCTGCTCTGCTGGTGAGATTATTTTATAAGATGCAAGATATTGTTGGTAGCTTGTCTTTGAGACGAGACCAAATCAATCATGCACTCCGAAATGCACCTAATGCACATTTTCACATGCAGGTAGCTTGTGCGCAGTGCATTCATACACACATACCGTAGATCTGCTTCAAGCAATGGCAGACCTCCAAAGATTGCAGGTGGTGCCACCTCTACTAGACCTGCAAAGTTTTGGTGTGGGTCAGACCTGATAACGTGCACTAAGGAAAGACCCTTACAATAGTTTTACGCTATTTTGATCCCAAGTGAAAGGATGATGATACAAACATGATGCACTGCCCACTTCTACTATTAAATGGAGCCAATCCGGGCCCCTGCCACATTTAATCGGAACTCATGTTTTTACAGCAATTGTTTCGCTGTACCACATACAACAGATGGTGCGCAAATACTTGAAACTCACTTGCAAAGACTGGTTCTGTCTTCACATCCACCACACTCCCTGTCGCGAGCCACACATGGTGCGCGTACAGCACACCATCCTCAATAAGACTGTCTTGTGCACTGCCTGCTCCCTGTGCTGATGCTGATGGGCTGCCACCTGCTGACCGATGCAACGAGTCCTCTTCACTGCTGTCCTTGTCCTGTACATTCTTTTTCTTGCGGTGTGCGTGAGTGTGTGAGGGGGATTCAGCATTTTGCAGTGCTGCAGCAACTGCTTTGGCTTTCATGTTGGCACCCGTGCCAGCTAGCAGCAGTTCCCAACACCCTCTGCTGCTGCTGTTGCTGCTGCTGCTGCTGCTGTTGCCGCTGCTGCTTTCTAAAGAGCAATCATTGTTCCAATCTGCAGCAATAACTTCCTCGTGCTCAATCAGCTGCACTTGTCCAGTCTGCGTGCAAGTTATAAGTTTTTGCCGAGTTGACAGATAGAAAGAGAGATAAAGAGAAAGAGAGAT
>Ga0307974_1001219_pt1 | contig 17476 bp, 15 predicted proteins | sample OrgLakmetagen784_FD_201812 | JGI IMG/M metagenome (GOLD analysis project Ga0307974, IMG submission 201812) | Saline water microbial communities from Organic Lake, Antarctica - #784 | ecosystem: Environmental > Aquatic > Non-marine Saline and Alkaline > Saline | place: Antarctica: Organic Lake... | reverse complement strand
AATGGTAGTAGCCCAGCACGTTAATACCAGAGCAGGAAGGCTGCTGGGTGTGTGCTTCTATCTATGAGTGCATTTGTGCGTGGGGTGAGTGTGTGTGTGTGTGTGTTTGTGTGTGTGTGTGTGTGTGTGTGTGTGTGTGTATGTGTGTGAGTGTGTGTGTGTGATGCAAAATACACTTGCATGCGCACACACTCACACGAACACACGCGTATGACCATCACTACTCAGAGTCTGGTTCAAGTCGCGGAACGCATCACGCCTTGACCTCGAGCCTAAATTACGGGAATAATTATGTTATATTACTGGGACCACCTAACGGGTGGGTGAGGAGAGAACAGGCTCTCTTTCTCTCAAATTTTGCATGCTGTTGCCAACTGATGATGCCAGTGTGTTTGAGTGGTGCTTGTATTACCTGCGCCAAGGCCACCTCTGTGGGTGCTGCTAAGTGGTAGGACGCATGGAACAGGGGCACGATGTCTGTTACCCGGAACTCCCCTTCTCCGCTGCTGCCGTCTTTTTGTTGTTGCTCACTCCCTAGAAGAACGCCATTCACGGTGCAGGTGGGGTGCTTGGCAGCATGCAACAATATCTTCAGTAGTGGGAGTTGCTCGCATGCGACCTTCATGCTAACCAGCTTAAGTCTTCAGGCTCTGGTCAAAGCTCTGCGCCCTCACTTTATGCTTGTAGAGTATGTGAATATAACTATTAACAATATTAAAGCAAACAGTGTTCTAAAAGACTTCTATGCTTGCACGAGCACATACAACTGAAACAGCATGGGTGCCTTTATTCCCTGTCCAAGCAGTTCCAAGGGTTTTTTTGTAGGTGCTACAAGTTTGGTGCTACAACAATATTTATCACGTGCCTTACATGTTTTACAATCGCAGCCTAGCAGTCGCACGTTTTGGCTGATGGCTTAACCTGTAAATCCTGTAAATCCTGTAAAACCTGAAACAGCATGGACTTTGCATGTGCCTGCCACGTCAGGCATTGCTCAATACATTTGAAAAGAGCAAGAATTATCACTTGCAAAATTGAAAAGCTGACAAAGTCAATTCAAAAGATCCGATGATTGGTCTCTATACTGTTGTCACATCTTAATCATTTCATTGCTCCCGTACTTGCCCATGTATTCTTCACATCATCACTCACTCATCATCATTCACATTCTTAACATTACCATTGGCAGTAAAATTTCAAATAAATCCACTTGGTCTTATGGCACATAAGTCTCTCTCCCAGCGATATCCGTGTACTTGACCCGCTCATTGATGCCCATCTTCTCACTGTGTGTACGTGTGCGTGTGCATGTGTAAAACTGTAGGACTGCTGTCAAACATGTGTTTTAAGGAGCCATGAACTCACCCTTGTTTGTGGCCTAATGCAGGTCCCTTTGCTTTGTGTACTTTCTCGAGTTGGGATGAATTAACACTCTTACAGCTAGCTGCAGTCTTGGCTTGGAAGTGCACTGTGCGATTCTTTATCTTGGCTTTTGCATTTGCTGCAGCACTTGCGCAACCTGGTTGAATGACGGCTGCTTTAATGAATTAACAGTACTTGATATGCACTAATTCAAGGAGCCCCAGCGATGTCCCTTATAATTCTCACCATTCTCCCATCAAATTGTAAGTGAAAACATTATGCACATGCAGAACCTAGCTGTTTCCGATAAACAAGGCTGGATGTGCACTGACTTAGTACCAGCCACGCACCCACATCCTTTTTTCCTGATACATCTCCGTGCCTGTTCTACTCGGAGGGAAACGGGTATTAGGTTATCAAGGAGCCTCCAAGGTTACTCACCATTCCGCCCTGATGTCAGCAAACATCGCACTGGAAAGGTAACGCTCCCTGCAAGTTTCCCCCCACAAATGGTCAAGGGTTTTAGTAACGTGGATTGTGATCGGTTTAAATAAGCAGCCAAGGAACATAATCAAAATCACACACAAGCTCACGCACACACACATACATACAAACATATGTATACATAATCATGTACAATAATTGTGTACATGAACAAGCCAAGTGTCCTCAAATGGAAAAGAAACCTATGTGACCTCCATGTTTGCCACAATGGCCATCCTGAAGGGACGGAAAGGGTCTTACTGATGTGTCAGTCACCACATTATTGTTAACCACAATCCACTCACCCAAAGCTGGGAAGAATGGTCACCACCAGCTTGCCAGCGTTTTCCTCGCGTCGAGCCACCTGCAAATTGAGAACCGTGGCCACTAGCTTCAATCAGTGTTGTCAAGTGTCTCATATGCTAGTCAGTAGTGTCTCATATGCTATTCAGATATGTCTCATATGCTAGTCAGAAGTGTCTCATATGCTAGTAAGTCAGAAGTGTCTCATATGCTAGTAAGTCAGAAGTGTCTCATATGCTAGTCAGAAGTGTCTCATATGCTCATATGCTAGTAAGTAATAAGTGTCTCATATGCTAGTAAGTAATAAGTATCTCATATGCTAGTCAGAAGGGTTGACCACCTGCAGGTAGGAAGCACGAGACATCTACTTCAATTCAGCAGAGCTACTTGTATGGGGTTCATGCGCCACAGCCATTCTGTTGAAAATATGCTGATTCCTTTAAGCTTTTACTACCGGGAGATGAACCAGCTGATGTCCATAGGCACGCATTGCAATCAACAGGGTTTGGCCATAACCATATATATGTAGCATTGGCCAGAACCGTATATGTAGCATTGGCCAGAACCATATATGTAGCATTGGCCAGAACCGTATATGTAGCATTGGCCAGAACCATATATGTAGCATTGGCCAGAATCATATATATATAAACAATGTATTATATATTACACAGTATATATTACTGTAATCTCAGCAGGGAAATGTCTGTATATACGGTGTATATGTATTAGATATATTACAGTAAATATTACAGTGTATTATATATATTACACAGTATACGGTGTTATACTGTGTTATACGGTGTATACAGAGTATAGGGTGTTATACGGTGTATAAGTGTTGTACAGTATACGGTGTATCTGTATATGTAATATATAGTATACGGTGTACATATTTGATTCTGGCCAACCCTACGTATATGAGCAGCATGATCGTGGTCAAACCTTACACCCAATCCCAGCGTGCAAGTGATTGCTTACAAGTACACGGTCAATCGCAATGGCAATCCTGTAAAAAGATCCTTAGCAAACGATGTTTAGAACGTGCCATTAAATGTTGTAATGTATTATAATCTTTGGTTGGCAATGACACTAACATGCCTTTATATTACGATATGTACTTATTATATTAACGATCATTGGCAGGCGATGGTATAATAACGCGCCTTGCTGTATTTCTTCTTGGGCTTTGAGCTTTGAACATCCCAGCCGTTTTTCTTGATAGAGGAGGACACTTGCTGGCGTTCTTATGACTCCCCAGTTTCCTTCCAACTCAGTCTCTAAGAGCAGGATAAAGGAGCATGAGTGCTTTTTGTACAGCAGTTCATTCATCATATGCCTTAATGGTTGCAGCCCCGCAAGGATGGGTGATTTGCGCATTTATAGGTATATACATATACATACGCACATTACCCATCATAATATACATATATTTATGTATACAAGGCATTTGCAATCGCACACATCCCCCCAGCACCCCCCCCTACTAAAAGTGTATTGTTGGAACATGGAACACGCACGTCCTGCAGACCCTTAACACAAAAGCCTCACCTCAAGCGCCCCAATGGTTGCGGCCCCGGAGGAGATGCCACAGAACAAGCCTTCTTTCCTGTACAAGGAATGGCAAGGGGTTGAACACACAAGGGATTATTAATTACAAACACACAGCTGGGAAGAGATGCCACAGAACAAGCCACCTTTTCTGTACAAGGAATGGCAAGGGGTTGAATACACAAGGGATTATTAACTACAAACACACAGCTGGGAAGAGATGCCACAGAACAAGCCACCTTTTCTGTACAGGGAATGGCAAGGGGTTGAATACACAAGGGATTATTAACTACAAACACACAGCTGGGAAGAGATGCCACAGCATAAGACCTTAACTCCGAAGCGAGAAGAACGCAAGGAGCATAGGCCTAGAAGGTTTTGTGAAGAGGTGCCAAAGTACCATATAAAAACGGATGGTCAGAACCATATGTATTGTACACGTGCAATTCTGGTGGTCTGGTGGCGTAATGGTGTAAACCTGGTGTGTATAGCAAAGATGTCTCCAATAACATGGTCATACGTGGTGTGGATATCAACGACCATTCTAGTTATTTATAACCAGGGATGTGTCATACGGCGTATTCGTATAATACGCTGTATCGTACTTGACGCGTATTCTACCATATTGAACAAATTGGGCCGCATCATACGATTGCAAACTTTGCCGTTTTTTGCCGTTTTTTGGCCTTTATAGTCAGCCCAGCCAAGCCCCACCCAAAAAGCGAGAATGATGCCCCTTTCCTGAATTGCACATCTGAGGTCACCCAATGGTTTCTATACATAAATGTAGCACCTGCATAGAAATTAATGACTTTGGGGTCAAGGGTGAGAGTGGGGGGCTGGGTTTGTGCCGTTTCCCTGCCAGAATGATGGCATGGGTGTAGAAATGCGGGTTTTGGTCCAAATTTCACCAATTCTTTTGTCACCAGATAGGTTTAGGGTCAAACCATACCCATCAAAGCAAAAAGAAAAGGGGGTGAAAATTTGCCTCTGAAGGACTTAGTGCGTGGGCCTGTTTGCTGGGCAAAAATGGTGCATTTCTGGAAACCCTGGAAACAAGCTTTCTGGCCATCACCTGAGTGTTAAACACTTTTCAGTGTGCTCCCAAGGCATGCCCTGTCTAGTTTTATGGTCTGGAATGCTGGGGTTGGGCCGTGGTGGGCAGCAACAGCTGAGATTTTCAAAGGCTATGGCTTCCTCGCATAGAATCGAGCTTTTCCCTGCCAAAAGGGGGGCCCAAAACCGGACCTTGACCCCAGACCCCCGGACCTTCACCAAAATGTCCGCAATATTATTGCAAACACCCCTGGTAAGTTGCTGGCACCAGAGGGAGCTTTTGGAAATCCAGTTTCTGGCAGGGATTCCCACCCTGCCCACCTGGGCACCTCCCGCCACAAACTGAGTATGCAGAGGTGCTCAGTTAGGTCCAGCTTGAGGTCCTGCATACTCAGAATTGGGTGGGAGCTTTGAGGCAAGAACTCTCACAGCAATGGCTGGCCTGATTTTTAGGCAAATCCTGCCCCAGTAACAACCTTTCAGTGAGCTTCCAATGCTATTATATAATAATATATTGGAGAAGATTTGGGAACGTTTAGGGTGAATTTGGGGCTAATCAGGTCCATTTTGGGTCAAAAATCGGCACTTCCAAAATTGCTTAGAAATACGATCGTATTATATGCGTATTCTGCATTTAACGCGTATTCTACCGTATTGAAAATCCCAAATGACCGTATGACACATCCCTGTTTATAACTATAGATATAAATATTCATCAAGGGCAAGGTAAGGTCACAAGAGCAGGGAGGTAAAGGGGTTAACACACTTTGAGTCAAATTCATTACGAATGACTTGAATATTATATTTATAAGCCTAACAGAGGCAAATTTACATACTTTTGTTTCCTTGCTCTGGTGCAAGAAGCAGCGTGTTGGTGACAAGCAATGATGGAAAAAAATAGTATTCTTAAACTGCTCGTGACCTGAAATTTGAAAGCTTGAATGGGACGCCTCCTCCAAAAACAGACGACCGCATAAGAAGGTCGCACAGATTGAAAATTGAGACACACACACCTGGCAAGCTCCTTAGCCATAGCAATGGAGTCGTCTGACGAGGCCTGAACGTATGTGTGTGTATATGTCCATGCATGCGTGTGTGTATTTGTGAGTGTACTTGTGTGTGTGCACAAAATAAGGGCTAAAGGTTTTAAAGAGACACATGTGCAAGCAAGGATGCGTGGCTTGACACAAATGCGTATGTTTGTATGTGCTTGTGCTTATGACAAGGGCTACAGATTTTGGTGAGACACATGCGCAAGCAAGGGCAGTGACTTAGCACGAATGTGCATGTGTGTGTGTGTGTGTGTGTGTGTGTGTGTGTGTGAGAGGGTGTTTATGTGTGTGTGTGTGTGTGTGTGTGTGTGTGTGTGAGGGTGTTTATGTGTGTGTGTGTGTGTGTGTGTGAGGGTGTGTGTGTGTACATGTGAATGCATTTGTGTGTATGTGCATGTGGTTGAGTGAGGGGAGAAAACAAAGCGGCAGGACATGCAAGAAAGTTGGGGAAGAAAGGAAGCGCTCTGGTGGGAAAAGGGTAGGCCAACAATAGTTTTATACATTGCTTCCTTTCACCCTGTCTCTCTCCATGCTCTTGGAAGAAATAACTGCGACGGGATCGTAAGCTATTTTTGTGCTGGGCGAGCGCCACTATTCTGCCAAGTGAAAAGAGAACTATGACAAGATCAGGGAGTGAGCTTGTGTGTGTGTATGTTTGTGTGTGTGCGTGTGTGTGTATGTGTAAGCTATTTTTGTGCTGGGCGAGCGTCACTATTCTACCAAGTGAAAAGAGAACTATAACAAGATCAGGGAGTGAGCTTGTGTGTGTATGTTTGTGTGTGTGCGTGTTTGTAAGTATGCTGCCTTTGAATGTACCTTTAGTCTGTACATTAATTCATTCCATTCTCCCTCCTTCAATTTTCACTGCACGTATGTCAGTTAGGTCTGTTACAAATCTACATAGATGCTTTAAAAACAGAGGGAAGCAGGTAGTGCGATCACTATCAGCATATGATGCAATAGAAGTTTGATTGGTATCCTTTCAGGCCCCTGAAGGCAAACATGCGTAAGAAAAGAGACATGAGAAACTACATAGGCAGTGAAACCTTTCCCTGCCTGCCTACCTGGAGGATCTCGTCGTAGATTCCCGTGTTCAACACGCCAGGCACAAATCCAGCTCCAATGCCTGTAAGACAGGATGTAATGTAGTGCAGGATGTAATGCAGTGCTTCAATGCAGTGCTCCAATGCCTGCAAGGCAGAATGTAGTGATAATGTAGTGATAATGCAGTGCTCCAATGCCTGCAAGGCAGGATGTAATGTAGTGCTCCAATGCCTGCAAGACAGGATGTAATGTAGTGCAGGATGTAATGCAGTGCTCCAATGCAGTGCTCCAATGCAGTGCTCCAATGCCTGCAAGGCAGAATGTAGTGATAATGTAGTGCTCCAATGCCTGCAAGACAGGATGTAATGTAGTGCAGGATGTAATGCAGTGCTTCAATGCAGTGCTCCAATGCCTGCAAGGCAGGATGTAATGTAGTGATAATGCAGTGATAATGCAGTGCTCCAATGCCTGCAAGGCAGGATGTAATGTAGTGCTCCAATGCATGCAAGACAGGATGTAATGTCGTACGCACCTCACGCTCATGTTCATCAACAGGGGTAGCATTGATCCTTAATGTCGTACGCACCTCACGCCCATGTTCATTAATGTCATACGCACCTCACGCTCATGTTCATCAACAGGGGTAGCATTGATCCTTAATGTCGTACGCACCTCACGCCCATGTTCATTAATGTCATACGCACCTCACGCTCATGTTCATCAACAGGGGTAGCATTGATCCTTAATGTCAAACGTACCTCATGCTCATCTTCATCAACTCAGGGATAGCACTCCTGTAATATACAATTTCAGCGTGATTGTAATCGCATCCATAGGGTGGCCAGAACCACACTTACAGTAAGGTGTATATACCTTTTTATTGGCAGGGATGTCATGAAATATAAAATCATACACGGCGCATATATATGGTTCTGGCCAGCCCTACACATCATCTTCATAAACCCAAGGATAGCGCTGTTCCTTTAGTGACGACGGCCTCACTTCCTGATGCTCTGATCCAGAAGGAAAAAACAAAGCTCTTACTCTTATCCACACCTATTTCACAATGCTCTGGACAGTCCGCAAGCGCGCACCCTGGCACCTGATCCTCACAGCTTTTATGTTTTGGTGGGCTGTGTGGTGCATGCTCACCCAGACTTACAACCATCAGTATGCGTGCGATCCTGCTTCGTTTTCAAAAGATGCCTGGACAAAATTGGGTAAGAAATGAAGGCGGTAGGACCCCCGTCAGAGCAGAGGCCACAAGGCTCGCTCTCCGTCATAAAGTAAAGCTCATAGGTGCCAAATGGCAAAAGCGCCTTGACGACGCAATGTGCACTCTGAGCAATGTGCACTTTTAGGAAATGCAAAACCCCATGCCACCATAAACTTTGACTTCCACCTCACGAGTTATTACAAGAAGCACAAGCTAGAGACGTTAGACCAACAAGCTAGCGGAAGAAGAAGGATGCTGTGTGTGTGCAGTGTCCTGGTGTGGATGGCGCCCACCAGTATTTGATTTAATGTTAGGTAAAGGAGTAAAACAGCATGTATGCATGAGGTGCCTTGGTGTGTGAAATTGAGTACTCCTGTATCCAAATTCCCACAAGGAAAAAAGTGCAAGGGCATGCATACTCGTGCAAGGAAGGAAGATGGGCATGCTGTACCTTGCAATATAGTATGAACTTGTATACCTAGTACGAATTATACATACCGTAGGGCTACAAAATTATTGCGACTCCTACTTATTGCAAGGTGCCTTTATCCATGAGAGGATTTGCAATTCCTTGAGTCGCCTCATTCAAGACGGCATATAGCTCCAGGTGAATAGCAAAGTGCATTTTGGCAGGGACTCAAACCCAAGACCTACAGGCTGCGGCTAAAGACTAGCATTTCGGAGTCCAGGTTACGCGAGGCTCCAATTTTCTTAATTGTTTTGCGTACTGAACATGCAAGGTACCCAAATAATCAATGATTTACTTACAAATTTCTACCAGTATCCCTACGATAGTACAAGCAATATTATAGATATAGTACGAATTACTTATATGAACCGTGACCTCCTTTATGCAGCTCGACACGAGAAAAAGATCATTACAGCGTCCAAACGGACAAGCATGTTATACCTTGGATTTTGTGGGGTCCAGGCTTTCCACCGCTCAGCACCGGGGACTCGGACGGCTCCACCGCAATCACCTGTGTTTGGGGAGGGGGGGTGTCGGGAAGAACTGGAGGCACTGTAACTGTAACCACAGCTCTGAGTTTGGGGACCCACAGCAAAGTGAGGGAGCCACAGCAAAGGGAGGAATTTGACGCACTGCGACCACAGTTATGAGAATAAAGCTAAAAAATTTTTAGCGTTACTAAGCATTGTACTACATTTGAAGAGGGTTGATGTTCAATGGTTTTATGTTATCACATAAACAAGCTCTGTGTTTGGGGAAGGGGGGTGTCGGGAGGAATTGGCGCACTGTAACCTCAGCCACCAGCTTCATAGATTTGATCGAGACTGGATTCAGAACCAAGGGTTTAGCACAGGAGTTCCAAAGCGCTCCATGGCAACTACTTGTTGACCAAGACTGGAGCACAACCATCGAATTTATGAATTAAGCTGACCCTGGCTGTGTAAGCAAGGGTCGAGCACAGAACCTCCAAAGGGCTCCACCGCAACCACCTGTAGAAAACAACTGAAGCACAACCATCAGTTTCACAAACACAAAAGCCACAAGTACTCAGCACAGGATATTTTGAGGCTTTGTATGTTCATCACGCCGATTACCTGCAAAAAAGGTAACAAAGCAAACCTCTGGTTCATGAGCGAACAGGCAAGGTAACAAGCGAACAGACAAGGTAACAAAGCGAACAGACAGGGTAACAAAGCGACACACGAGCTAATAGACAAGGTAACAAAGCGACACACGAGCTAACAGACAAGGTAACAAAGCGAACAGGCAAGGTAACAAAGCGAACAGGCAAGGTAACAAAGCGAACAGACAAGGTAACAAAGCAACACACGAGCTAACAGACAAGGTAACAAAGCAAACCTCTGGTTCATGAGCGTACAGGCATACCACTATACACAAAAAACAGCCTCACACACAAAAGCCACGCTGCCATGCACAAGGAGTCATCCAAACGCAAGAACAAAGCCACACGCATCAAGGACAGCAACCTTTGCCAGGTGTGTACATGAAAAAGCATGCTCACTCAAGCTTCCAACCAAGAGTAGGAAAAAGTTGGAAATGTTAAGGTAGGCGCTTTGGCTGCCAGGAAAAGGGTGCTGCATAATAAGAACTGATGTCATAGTAACAGTAAGCATCCCAGCCTTAGTGATAATCTTAGTAACAGTCTTAGTAACAGTAAGCATCCCAGTCTTAGAAGCATTCCTAGTTACAGTCTAACAGTCCTAGTAACAGTCCTAGTAACAGTAAGCAGACACAGTAACAGTAAGCATCCAGCTTTGGCACGTAGGCCATGATAACAAGGCTAAATTAAAGCACACAAAAGGAGGGTCGCTTGTAACCTTCGCAGTACAAATGCAATATATTGGAACAGCCAAACAGCCAGTTCCTGTGTAGTGACTTTGCAATTTAAAGCCGTGCACTTACGCTTTCTCACACATGTTCGCATGCACGCACGCACGCACGAGCACCCACAAGCACGCACACACATATGCACACACGCTCGGCCCATCATGCTTAGCTTGGCAGACAGCTTTAAAGAGAGGGTCCCTGACCCTACCATTATGTTTGGGTTCTGTGACTTCAAGTACTCTCCAATGCCGGTGATAGTGCCGCCCGTGCCTACGGAGCTCACTAGAATGTCCACCTGGCCTGCCGTGTCCCTCCAGATCTCAGGCCCTGTATAATTTGGAACAATGAATGTGATGTGACCTGTCAAAGCTTATGTGTTGGTGCTGCCTGCCGTGTCCCTCCAGATCTCAGGCCCTGTGTAGTTTGGAAAACAATGAATGTGTGACCTGTCGAAGCTTATGTGTTTTTGCAGCCTGCCGTGTCCTTCCAGATCTCAGGCCCTGTATAATTTGGAACAATGAACGTGATGTGACCTGTCAAAGCTTATGTGTTGGTGCTGCCTGCCGTGTCCCTCCAGATCTCAGGCCCTGTGTAATTTGGAAAACAATGAATGTGTGACCTGTCGAAGCTTATGTGTTTTTGCAGCCTGCCGTGTCCTTCCAGATCTCAGACCCTGTATTCTTTAGGAAGCAATACTGTAATGATGTGACCTGATACAGCTTGACTGTTAGAGAGTCCTGCAGTGACTCAGGTCCCAGGCCCTGTGATTTCGAGGGAAGCAATGGATGCCAAAAACGTGATGCACTGTAACATGTGCAGCTGGAAAAAGTAATGCGCTGTAACATGTGCAGCTGGAAAAATGATGCGCTGTAACATGTGCAGTTGGAAAAAGTGATGCGCTGTAACATGTGCAGTTGGAAAAAGTGATGCGCTGTAACATGTGCAGTTGGAAAAAGTGATGCGCTGTAACATGTGCAGTTGGAAAAAGTGATGCGCTGTAACATGTGCAGTTGAAAAAGTGATGCGCTGTAACATGTGCAGTTGGAAAAAGTGATGCGCTGTAACATGTGCAGTTGGACAGGGCCCCTCCAGACCATGCATGTTTTTGGGGGCAAATGTGTATGGATGTACTTGGGGCTGAAGACTCCACAGGCCTTTTGAAGGTACAGGTGTCACAGAGACGTAACAAATTGCTCAGCAAGATGTACCGTGCCATGGGTTGTGCGTCAGAACAGTAGGGTTGGCCAGAACCGTATATATACACCGTATATTTGGTGATTTCCCTGCCAAAAACACCGTATATACACCGTATATATATGGTTCTGGCCAACCCTACAGACACGGGGCCTCAGCTCCGGTTGTAGATTTGTAAGTTTGTAAGACAGGAAAAGCGAGACAAGGAATTTGTAAGGCAGGAGAATGTAAGACAGGAATTTGTAAGAGAATTTGTAAGAGAATTTGTAAGACAGGAGAATGTAAGACAGGAGAATGTAAGACAGGAATTTGTAAGAGAATTTGTAAAGGAATTTGTAAGACAGGAAAATGTAAGACAGGAATTTGTAAGACAGGAATTTGTAAGAGAATTTGTAAGACAGGAAAATGTAAGACAGGAATTTGTAAGACAGGAATTTGTAAGAGAATTTGTAAGACAGGAAAATGTAAGACAGGAATTTGTAAGAGAATTTGTAAGAGAATTTGTAAGAGAATTTGTAAAACAGGAATTTGTGCCGGATGTAACTTCAGGCCACGAATATCAAATATACTAGTGTCAGATTTGGGGCATATGTGCTTATAAGAAGACAAGGGTTGGTACTTCATATGTGCTCATAAGAAGACAAGGGTTGGTACTTCATATGTGCTTATAAGAAGACAAGGGTTGGTACGTCACATGTGCTCATAAGAAGACAAGGGTTGGTACTTCATATGTGCTTATAAGAAGACAAGGGTTGATACGTCATATGTGCTCATGCGAATCTAGGGTTGGTACTTCATGTGCGGACTGTACATTATCATTAACCATTATTCTTTTTATATGATGACCCTACGCCCACCTAGTTGATTTGATTGATACAACAGCAATTGCCTAAGATATGTTACTAGTTACTACATCTCGTGTTAAAAGAGTGCTTGAACACGTATTGGTTTGCAGGAAGCGTTTGGCATCAAGCATGCTATGTTTGCTGCTTCTCAAACCTTTGTACTCACAAGCACACGATCACGTCCTGCATGTATTCACACATTCTTCACCTTACAAACATGAACACATGCATGCAATTCTATCCCACAGCAAGTGGTCTATCAGGTACTAGGCTCTGAAAATGTCGCCCAAAAAGGCTCTGCTGACCCACAGCTTGAGTTCCCCCCCTCCTACCGTCGAACGACGTCGGACGTCCGAGTTAAAACGTTCTCAAAACTGCTGCAGGATGAAGGAGTTAGGGGTCTGTACGTACTCATGGACTGCACTTTCCCCCTCGCACCTGTCGTACGACGGCGGACGTCTGAGTTGGAAGGTTTCTGAAACTGCTGCAGGATGAAGGAGTTAGGGGTCTGTACGTACACATGGACTGCACTTTCCCCCTCGCACCTGTCGTACGTCGGTGGATGTCCGAGTTGAAAGGGTTCTCAAACTGCTGCAGGATGGAGTAAGGGGTCTGTATGTCTGTACGTACTCATGGACTGCACTTTCCCCCTCGCACCTGTCGTACGACGGCAGACGTCTGAGTTGGAAGGTTTCTCAAACTGCTGCAGGATGAAGGAGTAAGGGGTCTGTACGTACTCGTGGACTGCACTTTCCCCCTCGCACCTGTCGTACGACGGCAGACGTCTGAGTTGGAAGGTTTCTCAAACTGCTGCAGGATGAAGGAGTTAGGGGTCTGTACGTACACATGCACTGCAATTTCCCCCTCGCACCTGTCGTACGACGGCGGACGTCTGAGTTGGAAGGGTTCTCAAACTGCTCCAGGATGAAGGAGTAAGGGGTCTGTACGTACTCATGGACTGCACTTTCCCCCTCGCACCTGTCGTACGTCGGTGGATGTCCGAGTTGGAAGGGTTCTCGAACTGCTGTAGGATGAAGGAGTTAGGGGTCTCTGCTGCCAGCTTGTTGGCCATCTCCACAGCTCCGCGCATGGCTTTGGCGGGGTCTGTCAGCACCAGCTCAGCACCAAAGGCTTTGAGCAGCACCCTGAGCAAAGACACAGACGTGGAATGAGATGGATGTGAGCAAAGACACAGACGTGGAATGAGATGAATGTGAGCAAAGACACAGACGTGGAATGAGATGGATGCTACACACGAGTCACTGTTGCCAGTCTGTGGGTCTTAGGGGTCTTAGTGCTTTCAGCACTAGAAAACATTGACACGAGTTATTGTTGGCAGTTTGTGGGTCTTTGGGGTCTCAGTGCTGTCAGCACTAGAAAACATTGACACGAGTTATTGTTGCCAGTCTGTGGGTCTTTGGGGTCTCAGTGCTGTCAGCACTAGAAAACATTGACACGAGTTATTGTTGCCAGTCTGTGGGTCTTTGGGGTCTCAGTGCTGTCAGCGCTAGAAAGCATTGACACGAGTTATTGTTGCCAGTCTGTGGGTCTTTGGGGTCTCTGTCAGCACTAAAAAAGTTTGTGCGGCACCCTGTGTGAGTTATGGAGACGAGAAACAAGTAGGGATGGCCAAAACTGGGCATGGGATGTACGTTTACACTTTTACAGCGTGTGAGTTATGGAGACGAGAAACAAGTAGGGATGGCCAAAACTGGGCATGGGATGTACGTTTACACTTTTACAGCGTGTGAGTTATAGAAACTAGAAACAAGTAGGGATGGCCAAAACTGGGCATGGGTTGAACGTTCACACTTCTACAGTGTGTGTACACAGTAACGTGTGTACACAGTAACGTGTGTACACTGTAACATGTGTACACAGTAACGTGTGTACACAGTAACGTGTGTACACAGTAACGTGTGTACACAGTAACGTGTGTACACAGTAACGTGTGTACACAGTAACGTGTGTACACAGTAGTGTGTACACAGTAACGTGTGTACAAAGTAACGTGTGTACACAGTATATATTGTGTAGTACACAGTAACGTGTGTACAAAGTAACGTGTGTACACAGTATATATTGTGTAGACCCTTTTATAGGCAAATGAGCGCTACTAATGCATTGCAAATGCATGTGTACAGTTTTGGCCTGCCCTGAAAATGAGGGATGCAGGAGCACCCACCATTGGTCTTCAGGCTCGTCTTTAGATGCATGAATTGATTGCATGTATGTGCTTGATCAATCAGACTCAACCACAAATTTTCCATGCAGCAAAACATGCAGCAGATAGCAAAATATGGTCCTTTATAGGTGTCCACACACACACGAGGTTGTCCTGCACACACACACACACACACACACACACACACACACACGCACACGCACACGCACACGCACACGCACATCCACATCATTTCTCACCTTCTTTCCAGGCTCATTGAAGCAGGCATTGTGAGGATGAGCTTGTAGCCCTTGCTGGCTGCAACAAAAGCCAGGCCAATGCCTGTGTGTGTATGCACGTGTATGTATGTGTGTATGTGTGTGTGTATGTGTGTGCGAGTGCGTCTACGTGTATTGTATGTGTGTTTGTGAGTGCTGCTTGGTGTGCAGCGTGCAGAGGGTGGTCGAACACCTTTGCAAGGGAAAAAACACAATGTGGGGCATAGCAACCATGAGAAATTCGAGTTGCCAAGTTTTAGGGCAAGTCGTATGATTTTTATTGCAAGAGGGTTAGGGAGTACGTGTGAACGGGTGGTCATTTGTTATGGCGGGATGTCTGTTATGATGTTGCTAGGTTAAACTGTTGGTGCCGTGCTTGGGTGTCCAGTGCTAATGCTCAGGCCCATCGCACGTGGTTGCGGGCAGGTGATGATACTTTGCTAAACTTGGCCAAACACACACACACACACACACACACACACACACAAACACACACGCACACACACACGCACACACACGTGCGTGCACAAACACTTGTACACGCATACAGGTGCTGGAGAGCTAGAACGCCTTGGAAAGGTTAACAGGCATTAGAAACATCAAAAGGAAACTGTGGCCCATATAATCATATACAGCTACTACACTTAAACACACAATGATGGCTAGCTAGTACTAAGCGAATTGGAGAATGTTTTGTGCAGTAATTCCCCTTTTAATGCAATGACACTGTTTGCTGCAATGACACTGCACTTGCCGCAATGACACTGCACTCCCTGCAATGACACTGCACTTGCCACAATGACACTGCTCTTGCCGCAATGACACTGCACTACCTGCAATGACACTGCACTTGCCGCAATGACACTGCACTCCCTGCAATGACACTGCACTCCCTGCAATGACACTGCACTCCCTGCAATGACACTGCACTCCCTGCAATGACACTGCACTCACTGCAATGACACTGCACTCCCTGCAATGACACTGTATTTGCTGCAATGACACTGCACTCCCTGCAATGACACTGTATCATGTTCCCCCTTACTTGCTCCACGCTCGAAATAACATCACGATGTGTACATTTTTAGAAATAGTGAATCCTCTCACAGAAATAACGACACCCAGCTCTACTCAGTGGGCTGATCTGGATGCTCACAGCCTAATCTTAACCTTGCCTCTCTTTACCAGCGAAACTTAATCTTGGCTCTCCCTACCAATTCATCGTATAGTACCTTTTGTTCCCAGTGCAAATGGCATGGGTGCTTGGGCAAAGCAGACATTTACCTCTTACTCAAATACGACAATACAATCGTACGTGACGCATGACAGCTCACGTGCCCCTCTGTACCTGTGTTACCACTGCATGTAAAACGAGACTTTAGTTTTGTTTTGCTCACTCGCCCCTCTGCACCTGTGTTTCCACTGGTAGGTTCTACTAAGGTAGTCACGCCAGGCTTGATGAGTCCTTGGGCCTCTGCGGTCTCGATCATGTTTTTGCCGATGCGGTCCTGTGTGTGTTTATTTGTGTGTATTAGTTTGTGTGTGTGTTGTGTGTTGTTTGTTTGTGTGTGTTGCTTTATTGTATGTGTGAGTGTGTGTGGGTGGGTGGGTGCGTTTGTGTGTGTGTGCGTGTGTGTGCACGCGTTTGTGTGTGTGTGTGTGCGTGTGTGTGTATGTGTGTGTGTGTGTGTGAACGTGTAACATATTACTCTAGGCTGATGTGTCCTCGGGCAACCGGTCTGAACCATGTTCTCATCAAACGGTCCCGTGTGCTACGTGCTACATATATCTTGTAGTGCATGACCATGTATGCAAGCTGGTTGGCTGTACAAGGCAGCATTTTGTGCAATCCTGACTACAACTTATCGCCCTGAAGCTCTCCCGTTACACAACCAAAATTGTATGGGAGAGTACACAGACAAAAGGATAATGTCACTCCTCTCAGACTGAAATAACACACCATTAGATATTTTTTGTCTTTGGATGATGAAATAGTTGTTGCTCGCTTAGGAGCAGGCTGCAATCACAAGCGCATGCACACACAAACACACGTAAACGCACGCACGCACGCACGCATGCGCACACACACATACACACACACACATCACACACACACACAAACACACACACATACAACACACACACACACACCTTGACAGAGCAGCACGGCTCCATGATCTCCAGCTTGGCAGCCACTTTGGCGTGGCATCCCTCGGTTAGGCGGTTTAGAAATACAAGTGGTGTGTTACCCACCACTTGAGTGATGTCCTGTGCAATGCCTGTGACCTGAGAGTGGAAAGTGGTGGCTTAGCGCTGACTTGTTTAATTAGATTGCATGTGCAAATATGTATGTTCTTCATTAGTGTATGTGTGTCTGTATGAATTGAGTGCGTTAGTGCGTGTGTCTGTGTGTCTGCGTGAGTGTATGTGTGTCTGTGTGTCTGTGTGAGTGTGTGTGTGTGTGTGTGCGCGTGTGTGTGCGTTTGTGTGTGTGTGTGTGTGTGTGTGTGTGTGTGTGTGTGTGTGTGTGTGTGTGTGTGTGTATGTGTGTGTGTGTGTGTGTGTGAGTGAGAGCGTGTGTGTGTGTGTGTGTGTGAGTGTGTGTGTGAGA
>Ga0307974_1001213_pt1:0-15000 | contig 17509 bp, 19 predicted proteins | sample OrgLakmetagen784_FD_201812 | JGI IMG/M metagenome (GOLD analysis project Ga0307974, IMG submission 201812) | Saline water microbial communities from Organic Lake, Antarctica - #784 | ecosystem: Environmental > Aquatic > Non-marine Saline and Alkaline > Saline | place: Antarctica: Organic... | reverse complement strand
CCCGCAGGGAGGAGGGACGCAATTTATGCGCTCGGAATTGGCGTATGCGCTCGGAATTGGCGTATGCGCATCATAGCACCCGTGAATTGTAGAATCATTGCTTTGACCAAACCTCGGTTTCAGCAACTTTGAGCGAACGTGATTTCTGCAGCACAGCAAGGAAGGCGCTATTCAGCACCCACGTCCTACTGCCATTGCAAATGAATGATGGAAGAAGTATTGCAAGGTTTGAGCCAATGATTCACCTACAAAAAAGGTTTGAGCTAAAAGGTTTGAGCTAAAAGGTTTGAGCTAATGATTCATCTATGAAAAAGGTTTGAGCTAAAAGGTTTGAGCTAATTCACCTCTATTAACCTGCAAAAAGAGCAGCAGACAAGCAGGTGCTGTGCTCACGTGCTCACCCGATACTTCTGGATAGGAGTTTTCCTTCTTTCTTGACCCAGAGGGGTAGAACCCTTCAGCGAAATACTGGCGCACAATGGCAGCGGCACCACCGACAACTGGAGCAGCCATGGATGTTCCCTGTGAACAGGAGAGAGATCGTCTGGAGGTGAGCGAATGCAAAATGAGCATAAAGGTTCATAATTGATTCAAGTCTACAATAAGAGAGCATCCACGGAGTTTCCCGGTGAGCAGAAGAAAAAATAGTTTGGATGTGAACGAATGCAGCACGAAAAAAAACTAGGCAGGGAAAACCGCTCCCCACATTGAATAAGTTAAAGGAACCACTTTGGTACCGGGTGCCGTAAAACCCCTCCACCGACTGATTTGAAGGTTCATAATTAAGTTTTGTTTATACTTAGGTAGCTGCACCACCAACAAATGGAGCAGCCATACAGATGCCTTGCGAGCAGGAAAGAAGTGGTTTGGGTGTGAGTGAAGGTGAGATGGCAAAAGCAGTTGGTTTCTTTGGCTGCAAGCAAAGTGCTTCACTATTAGATGCATTATTAGATCACTAGAGAGGTGCCTACAAGAGGTATATACTGTTAGTATGATGAGGGTGCTCAGAAAAAAAGTAGACATAACGCAAGTGCTCCTTCAAAAACTTTGGTGGCAATCGTAAGGGGCTGCATGCAATCTTACACACGCCTCCCTTTTGGCCCGGTTGGCATGATGTCAGTGCCTATACTGCTACTGTCAATAGTTGGGTGGTATGGTTGAGAAGTTACATTATTTTTGAAAAGAAAGTAACACAAAGTTTGGGCGTGCGCTGCTACTGCTGCTGCTGCAACACACCTTCATTCGTCGCGTGCTGCAACTGCTGCCCTGGTCGGCAGAGCTCAAAATGCCTGCACAGCAAAAGGGTATTAAATGGAACTTGTGCAATATGAAATATGAATGATAAGGTCGTAGGAAAGATGAAGCAAGAGCTTGTTGATACTGTAAAACAGGAGGAAAACATATTTCCTGCACCGCTACAAGAAATTGCAACAAAAAACGTCTTCCAATGATGCTTGCAATTCAAGCCCTCCCAACTGTTGCTTTACATGCTAGCATGTCCTGCTCAGAACATCATAATGCAGGGCCTCTAAATGGGAACAAAGCAACTACACCATGGTGTCACATACCAAACGTCTGACTTGAGGCAGCCTTCAGACATTGCAACGTGCATATGTGAATACAGCCCTGCTGGCCTGCCTGTCTGAATATCTCAACAAACACACGCACTCACCGAGGGCGACGATGTCTGGCTTGATGCAGCCATTATGCATACGCACAGCCTAGGTACTTAGCCTCAACAAACACACGCACTCACCAGGGGCGACGATGTCTGGCTTGATGCGGCCGTCGGGTGTGGGTCCAAAAGAGCTGAAGGAGGCGAGCTGCTCAAAGGGAGAATCGTGGGAGGGGCGTGGCATGAAGGACACACTGCCACCCTCTCTAGATGCTTCCCACAACAACCTGTCGTGTGTGCAGCACAAAAATGTCTATGTGTGTTGGTTGTTTGGCATCTAGTGTATTAAAATGTGCGTGACGTCAATTTTTAAGACGGGTGTGTTGTCAAACAGCCACCCCCTCTAGATGCTTCTTATGACAACCTGTGGATTGCGGCGGGGAAAGTTGTTGTTGGAAAGCCAAATCAACCATTAAGCCAAGCATCATGTACTTTACTGAATGAATCTAATACTGCATTTGAGGCAGGGAAGTGTTTTTGTTGAAAAGCCTAGTAAAGCGTTCCGCTGAGCATGGTGTGCTCTACTTTTAGAGTCAGATACTACGATACAAAAGCCTGACGATTATAAACTTCTGAACATGTTAAGGTGATTCCTATGACATTCAATAGCAAAGGCAGATGGAATGATTCCTATCAGTACCCTACATAAAAAGCCTGTGAACCTAAAGGAGTTGGTCTCTATAACGTGGGTGTGCTCTTTTGAGGTGCTCCCTATCAGCCTGCTTCCTTGATTTCTACCGACTGTAAAACCACAAGGTATTGCACAAACGTACACAACAGCTTCACTGCCGCTTGCATAGCACATTCACCAGACTGCACGGATACTCCCAGCCAATGTTACATATTTAGGGTTGGCCAGGACCATACATAAATAGGTATGTAGTATATATGGTATAATAAGCAAGAAATTCACCGTACATACAATCATACACGGTGCAGATATACGATTCTGGCCAACCCTTAAAATGTCAGCTTGCAAGGGGGCAGTACCGGCTTCCAATGCACATTACAGGCTTAAAGATCTTGCTGTTTGGTGCAGTCTTGCATTAAAATTGCATAGCCATGCTTATCTCCCTTCTTTGTCACTCAGCTTACTAGGGGAATTACCGACTTCAGATGCACATTAATGGCTTAAAGATCTTGCTGTTTGGTGCAGTCTTGCATTGAGAGTGAAGAGCCATGCTTATCGCCCTTCTGTGTCACTCAGCTTAAAAGGGGAATTACCGACTTCAGATGCACATTACAGGCTTAAAGACCTTGCTGTTTGGTGCAGTCTTGCAATAAAATTGCATAGCCATGCTTATCGCCCTTCTGTGTCACTCAGCTTACTAGGGGAGTTACCGACTTCAGATGCACATTACCGGCTTAAAGACCTTGCTGTTTGGTGCAGTCTTGCATTAAGAGTGAATAGCCATGCTTATCGCCCTTCTGTGTCACTCAGCTTACTAGGGGAGTTACCGACTTCAGATGCACATTACCGGCTTAAAGACCTTGCTGTTTGGTGCAGTCTTGCATTGAGAGTGAATAGCCATGCTTTTTGCCCTTCTGTGTCAATTGTTGCATCCTTGCAGATGGACAAATTAGGAGGCTATCTTCTGTAACGTAAAACGTGACACCACACCGCAGAATCTATTTTGATTCCATATACGCACACGCACGCACGCATGCACTCACGCACGCACGCACGCACGCACACACACACACAGACACACACACACACACACACAGACACACACACACACACAGACACACACACACACACACAAACACACCTGCCCACAGACTTGGATACCCCGCCAAGAGGAGTGTTAAACTGAGTCTCCCCGTTCAACTCAAAGAAGCCGCTGGAACCATCGTTTGTGATGAGCAGGGCAGCTGCGTTTGCGTTGGCTGCTCGACGCAGCTGTGAGAGCATAGGAAGCAGCAAATAAAGGACTGATTGACTGTGCGAGCTGTTGTGGATAGGGCAAGTGAGTCTGCGCTGGCTGCTAGATGCAGCCCAATAAAAGGAGGGTGACAAGAACAGATAGGGTCAATACATTTGTCATGGTTTATGTCTTTAATAACAATGAGTTTAATGAGGTTAAGGCAAGAGACTGGTACCAAAGTGGCTCCTTTTCTATAATTTACGTGGGGGGAAAGATTTTCCACTGCTTGCGTAGTTTTTCATCTTGTCAAGTAAAGCAAGAGACCTTAAATAACCGATTCAGCAAGGCAGAGAGGCAGTGGAAACAAGGCTGAAAGGACAGGCAAGCACGCTAGCATTTTCCGACTAGCTACTTCACACGACTATATAAAAGGTGTAGGGTATTCAGCAAAAGAGAGCAGGGGACTGATGTAGATAAAGCTTGTGTACAAAGGCGGCAGTTGGCAATAAAAAGTCATAAAGATGCAAAGAGTAAACAAAGTGTGCATGTGTGCCTCCACACAATACTCACTTCTGTGGTCAGGCCTGGCGTGAAAAACTAGCAATGGACATGTAACTGTACAACGTGCTCCTTGTACAAACGTACCTGTCACTCACTGCATACTTTATAGTGCATCCATAGCACGTACAGCGTGCGCATGCATAGCATAATGAGATGTACCTGCCACTCCTGGTATCAACCTGTCCATGTAAATCCCACTCACTGTTCAATTATAGTCAGGAGTCAGGAGTCCGACTGACTCAGGACCCTTCAAAAAAGCCGGGGTCCACTCACCTTTTGCGCAAGAGGGCACTCTCCCTTCTCAGCGATCAAGACCTTGCCTGACACTGCGGAGCTAGACAAAGTGGAGCAGGCAGTGCGAGGCTCTGCACCAACGAGCCTGATGCTGCCTGCAAAAGTGTATGTGTGTACGTTTGAGGGTGTGTGTGTGAGTGTGCTAACAAATCACTAAAAGAAAAGCAGGCAGTGCGAGGCTCTGCACCCACGAGCCTGATGCTGCCTGCAAAAGTGTATGTGTGTACGTTTGAGGGTGTGTGTGTGAGTGTGCTAACAAATCACTAAAAGAAAAGCAGGCAGTGCGAGGCTCTGCACCAACGAGCCTGATGCTGCCTGCAAAAGTGTATGTGTGTACGTTTGAGGGTGTGTATGTGTGAGTGTGCTAACAAATCACTAAAAGAACAGCAGGCAGTGCGAGGCTCTGCACCAACGAGCCTGATGCTGCCTGCAAAAGTGTATGTGTGTACATTTGAGTGTGTGTGTGAGTGTGCTAAAAAATCACTAAAAGAAAAGCAGGCAGTGCGAGGCTCTGCATCAACGAGCCTGATGCTGCCTGCGCAAAGGTATATGAGTACGTTTGTGTGTGTGTGTGTGTGTGTGTGTGTGCGTGTGCGCGCGCATGCGTGCGTGCGTGTGTGTGTGTGCGTGTGTGTGTATGTGTGTGCGTGTGCTCGCAAACCACACAAAAACAGGCAGAACTAACCACAGAAAAAAAATAACAGGAAAAGCGAAGCTCAGCACCAATTGAGCCTGGTACTTATAATACTTTTTACGTGCACATACCAACTCTCATCAGGAGACGGTTTCAAGTCAAGCCTGTATATCCCTCCTGATCCCAATTGATCATTGTCTTTTTCCTTTGGTGGAAAAGTTGTACAATACCCGGGACCAAAGTGGCTCCTTTTTTGATCATTGTCTTTAATGTCTTTTTCCTTTGGTGGAAAGTTGTACAATACCCGGGACCAAAGTGGCTCCTTTTTTGATCTTTGTCTTTTTCCTTTGGTGGAAAAGTTGTACGATACCCGGTACCAAAGTGGCTCCTTTTCCATAATTAATTATGTGTGGGGAGTGATTTTCACTACCTGCGTAAACTACGCTAAAGCTTTAGAGTGTTGGTACGCATTTCCATGAGCGTTGTGGAAGGACGCAAAAGATGCGCAGAAGTCGATTTTTATTTAGGGATCCTAATAAAATAAGGGCGTTGTTTAACTTTGATTCAATCTTTAAAATGTAAGGCAAGAGTAGAAGCGTGAGTAAGACATCTGCGCACCTTGGCTTTCAAGATCAAGCAGCCTCCCACCAAAGCCAGCTTGTACGACCAGCGTCTCACGCACAAAAGGCTGCACAGGAATAGAACAGCACAATAAGAAGGCATGAGTCAGTTAGACTATAGACGGTGGAGATTTAAAGGCAGACTAGTCATAGCATTGCTTTGCTGCCAGGCAGACTGACTTTGGTGGCATCAAGCAAGAAGCACGTGCAGGTGAGATGCTACATGAAACAATCTAATTGGTTTGGACACGCAGCACTCATGACAGGTCTGTGATTGTTTTTCAACATTTTGTCGCAAACCATATTACAAACACGCAAGCTGCGTCTGTGTGTCACAGATATGCACAAGCATGCACTCTCCCTCACACGGGCTCACACACACACACACACACACACACACACACACACACACACACACACACACACACACATCACATCACACACACACACACACGCACAAACTCACATTGACGAAAACATACCTACAAACACACACACACATAAACATTGTGCATAATCCCGTAAGCGCACGCACATAGAAACACACGCACACACATACACGCGCACACATACACACACAAGCACACACACAAGCGCACCCCGGTTTTGGTCCCAGAAATGGGGAGCATCACTGCCATTTTAACGGAGGTAATTGGAGAGGGCTGCACACCGCTATCCTGGTTCAGGGTCGCACCCACTGAGATGACGTTCTTAGCCACGGAGGGTGAAGACAGTGTGGCCGAGCTGTCACTGTCCCCTGCTTCATCACCCTGGTTGCCTGCAGCCACGACACGTGCATATGCAAAGTGGGCATTTATAATTTGAGCTGTCACTGTCCCCTGCTTCATCACCCTGGTTGCCTGCAGCCACGACACATGCATATGCAAAGTGGGCATTTATAATTTGAGCAGTCACTGTCCTCTGCATCATCACACTATAGTTGCCTGCAGCCACGACACGCGCATAAAGTGGGCATTTATAACTTGAGCAGTCACGTGCATAAAGTGGGCAATTATAATTTGAGCAGTCACAGTCCCCTGCATAACATAGGTTGCCTGCAGCCACGACACGCGCACACAGTGGATATTTATAATTACGCTGCTTGCACGCCACACACCAAATGTACCGGTGCAATGGTGAGATGAGGTGAGAAGGTGAGAGTTCCATCGCCTTATGCCCAAGGGCGAAAAGGGGAGATTTTAACTCAACTTTTAAAAAGTGCTACTAAATCCACGACCAAGGATTGACTGCCGACGCATGAGGCTAGGCATGGCACGTGCTTGAAGCACAACCTAAACACACACACACACACACACACACACACATACACACACACACACACACACACACACACACACACGCACACACACACACAAACATAAAACATGTTTTAACTTAGAAGGTATTCTAGCCACGAAGGATAAATTTATAAATCATGGAATGCCAGAATAAGGATAAATTTAAAAATCATGGAATGCCAGGCACTGAAGCCGCTCCCCGTATGAATACAGTGAAAGGAGGGAAATGTCATTATTTGCAATACCAAGCATCAAAAAAGCTTTTGGGACAAATAACCGCCTGAACAGGCCAAGCAGCAAGGCAGCTACACACACACACACAAACACAAACACACACACGCACACGCACACGCACACGCACACACGCACATACACTTAAACACACACACACACACCTGCAGAGAACACCGACGTGAAGTCTTCATTCTCCCAGAGAAACCTGTCTGTGCTTTGAGCAAGGCTGTCATACGCTGCGCTGTTGGAGCCCCACGAATCGCTGTGGATGCGCGCACCTTCCCCATAAGCTACTGGGAAATAACTCCGCCCGAGATCTCCCGGTGTGACCACCTGGTTCACATGTTTGATAGGAGAAGATTAGCAAAGGGTCGACCCTTGCCAAGGAACGTGACGTGCGCAAGTTCCGGTGGATAATGCACTCCAGCAAGTGAGGACTGAGGGTGTTTTTTGCAGCTGCTGCGGTGCACGTCTTTGCGTTGCTAGGCAAACGTGACGAGCAAAAAAACTGGACATTACCTGTATGAGGCCATCTTGATCAGACATTGCAGGAGCGACCATCATTAGTAGCTTTCAGAAAGGTTACATAAAGATGTCTCTCCTCACACCTTCTATTGAAGAAAATTCTATTGACGATGTTTTATACGAAAACATTGTCGATCCCGTAACAAAATTCCTTTATAAAGCGCACACACGGCAAAGAATTGAGCCATTTAAAACAAAATATTGGAAAAATGGAAGGTGCAATGACAATTTGGGGAAGCTTGCTCGTGTTAACCCAGTTTCAAGATTCCAGCTTGTGGCCTTCTTATTAGAATCCTTTCTTTTAAAATGACGCTTGCAATACAGCTTTACCCAGTTTCAAGATTCCAGCTTGTGGCCTCCTTATTAGAATCCCTTCTTTTAAAATGACGCTTGCAATACAGCTTTACCAAGCCCGTCCCTGCCACCCCTGAGCAACAAATGTGCAACAGTTGTCCTTTTACTTTTTACACTACAGAAACAACAAAGTAGTTGCTCACCTTATTAATTCTGCCACTGGCAAGGTCAAGGAAGGCCAATCTTGCACCAGGCGCCATTCCAGTAGCGTCATCATTGGCCGGGTTGCTGCCAGGTCTGGAGCCTGCACAGCATATCAGTGATATGATATGATATCACACAAAATGCCAGGCATTGCAGGTCAGGTAATGCAGCCCTCACTCATCGTGGCTGGGTTGTTGCTGGGCCTGGAGCCTGCACAGCATATCAGTGATATGATATGATATCACACAAAATGTCAGGCATTGCAGGTCAGGTAATGCAGCCCTCACTCATCGTGGCCGGGTTCTGCCAGGTCTGGAGTCTGCGCAGCATATCAGTGATATGATATGATATCACACGTAATGTCAGGCATTCAAGGTCAAGCAATGCAGCCCTCTAAAGCCATCATTGGCCGGGTTGCTGCCAGGCCTGGAGCCTGCACAGCATATCACACGAAATGTCAGGCATTGAAGGTCAGGTAATGCAGCCCTTACTCATCGTGGCTGGGTTGCTGCTGAGCCTGGAGCCTGCACAGCATATCACACAAAAAATCGGGCATTGAAGTTTCGAAGCACTTTCTAGCACCATCAGTGGCTGGGTCGCTGCCAGGTCTGGAGCCTGTAGAACATTGAAAGCATTAAATAATAGGCAGCTCACTTAAAGTATCCGGAATACCCAACACTGCGTGTACGAGGTAGGAGTATAAGGTGTGAGGCATAAGGTATTGAGGAGAAATACAACATTGCATGGGAGAGTTATGAGGTATTGATGTGATGTATGAGGGTAAGAGGGTATTAATTGCAGCCAGTTATGTGTGGGAGAGTGTCGAGGTATGAGGGTATGAGAGTAATAACTAACAGTTGATACTGTGTGGGAGAGGTGTTGAGGTATGAGGGTATGAGAATATGAACCCACAGCCAATACTGTGTGGAAGAGCTGAGGTTACTTGATGCAGGAACCGACGTAGCCCCCTTCCTTGAAAACTGTCGGCTGTGTACTGCTGGCTGTGTCATCACTACCAGCAGAATGAATCCTTCTATCCCCATCCCCGTCCCCATCCCCCTCATCCTTGTCGCTTGCTCCTAAACAAGAGGCCTAGATACTATTCTCTGTGTGGGAAAACCAGCTTTCCAGCACTACCCGCTCGTCAAAAGAACCTTTGAACAAAATGCAAACTATGGGTATGTTTGGGATGAAATGTATAGGACATGCAAATTCCCTGCTTGCTAGGACGTTTCCGAAACTGAGCTGCGCAGTGCTCTCGTTGTCTGCGCCTCCCAAGGACCCATTTTTCTCTGTTCACACACACACACACACACACACACACACACACACACACACACACACACACACACACACACACACACACGCACGCACGCAAGCAAGCACACACGCACACACACACACAAACACACACACAAACACACACACAGTTATGTAAAGCAGGACCTGCTTCACCTTCATCGTTGCAGTTCTGCTGTGTTGCCTGTGATTGAAATGCCCATGGGCGGCATTTCGTGCTCACCTGCTAGGGAGCCAGAGGGGTGTAAGCCTTGGACGCCTGGAGCCAGAGGGGTGTAAGCCTTGGACGCCTCACATATACACAAAGACCCATGATCACCTGCTAGGGCGCCGAAGGTATTTAAAAAAATCCAACCCTAAGAGCAATGGCCGTCCTTATCAGCTATGCCTGGCATGCACCCGTGGAGTTGTGTATACCTGCTAGGGTGCCGGAGGTGAGCGTGCCGTGGCCGTCTGCATCATTCATGTCTGGCATGCACCTAGGGAGATGTGTATACCTGCTAGGGTGCCGGAGGTGTGCGTGCCATGGCCGTCAGCATCATTCATGTCCCCCCTCAGCGCAACGTACAGCACCACCTTTCTGTGGCTAGAGCTTGCAAAGGCCTGCAGTTACAAGGGACCAAAGCTGCATGAGGTTAGCAAACAGGTTTCATTGATTAAACATCCTCCCTAATATTATCAATGGAAAGATCTGGAAAGATGTTTATACCTTAGGTAGGTCAGGTAGGTAGACCTTAATAAACATCTATTGTCTATGTGTTTTAGTAAGCCAAGTTTGCCCTCAATGCTGTGCAACGGCACCAGTTAGTGTGTGACCAAGGCCTCCAGGCGTGAGAGAACAACACAGCATGACGTTGTCGTCTGCTTGTTCCCTCTTGCTCTCCATTGATCTGTATAAAGGAAATCAATGGACCCATCACCTTATTTGGTCAGGCACCCTGCACTGTGCACACACGAGGATGTGCTCCTGAGCAGCTCATCTGTTTCTTAGAAGCTAAGTATAATTAACACTTGTCTCCTTTGGCGGAGGAGCTGTTTGGTACCCAGGTTTCTAATCAACTCCGTTGTCTTACAAGTGATGCACTGATTACTTAGCAAATGATATGTAGGGTTGGCCAGAACCATATATATACGGTGTAAGTACGGTGTTTTTGGCAGGGAAATCACCAAATTTACAGTCATATACGGTGTATACATACGGTTCTGGCCAACCCAACTGATGTGTAAATAACGTGTTGGTGTAAGAAGATTTTTTCTTGTTTTCCCTGCCATCTGCTGAGTATCAATTTGGGTGCCATCTACTGGGTGCCATTTACTGAGTATCAAACTGGGTGCCAGCTTGAGCGAGAAAGGGCATTTGTATATAAATCAATTATTTTTCCACGCCATCTGCTGAGTATCAGACTGAGTGCCAACTTAAACGAGGAAGGGTATTTGGTACTTGTGAATAATTCAATTATTTCTGCATGCCATCTGCTGAGTATCAAACTGGGTGCCGACTTGAGCGAGAAGGGTATTTGGTATTTGTGAATAATTCGATTTTTTGTGCATGCCATCTGCTGAGTATTAAACTGGGTGCCGACTTGAGCGAGAAGGGCAGGCCCAACAGCACTGAAGCACTCACATTACACACCCATCCTCAGCACTCACTGCAAAATTCACCCATTCTCAGCACTGCAAAGTTAACCCATCCTCAGCACACACCCATCCTCAGCACTGCAAAATTCCTCAGCACTCAATGCAAAATTCACACTCGCATAATCGAGTGCTTGGTCAACACATTTGCACCTCATCACACAACGGACAACAACAACTTTTATACATGTTTGCTTGGACACCTATCTCATGCCAAATCATCCAATCAACAACTGACATTCTCATACTTGACTGCTTGAACACCACATTCGTGCCAAATTACGCAATGGACAACGGACTTTCTTGTACTCAGTGCTTGGACACCACACTCGTACCAATATACACAGTGCACGACAAATAGTGTTGGCAAAAGCTCACCACGGCAGCAGCAGCAGCAGCAAGGTCACTGAGGGTTATAGGTCACTGATATAGGTCACTGATGTGAGGGTTATAGGTCAGTGATATAGGTCACTGATGTGAGGGTTATAGGTCACTGATATAGGTCACTGAGGGTTATAGGTCACTGATGTGAGGGTTATAGGTCACTGATACAGGTCAGTGGTATAGGTCACTGAGGGTTGTAGGTCACTGAGGGTTATACAAAACCTACCGATACACAACCTACCGAGAAGCTTTTGCGAGTATCCATGTATATGTTTTAAATCTTGCGCTGGCTCAGCCCAGCAAACAGTCCGTCAGTCTATCCTTCTATACACGGCTGACGTGCCCCCCTAAAAGGAAGGGGCTGCATGCAACCTTGCACACAGCTCCCTTTTGACCCGGTTGGCATGATGCCAGAGCCTACACTGCTACAGTCAACTCTCGTAAGCCCTACCAAGAAGCCTCTGCGGGTGCCTGTGTTCAAAATCTTGCGCTGGCTGAGCCCAGGAAAGAGCTCACCAACCTATCAGCTATATACGACAGCCGTTACCCCTTTGTCAAATCTCGTAGACCCTACCGAGAAGCCTCTGCGGGTGCCTGTTTTCCCAAAGCTCACGGAGTCATCCTTGAAGTAGCACGAGCGCATGTTGATGCCGCTGTCGCCAGAGCCAATGATTTGACCAGAGCCATCCAAACCAGCCTGCGTGTACATCAGAGTTAATGCGCAACAAATGAGAACCGGAGCCATCCAGACCAGCCTGCGTGTACATCAGAGCTGATGCGCAACAAATGAGAACCGGAGCTATCCAAACCAGCCTGCGTGTACGTTAGAGCTGATGCGCAACAAATGAGAACAGGAGCTATCCAAACCAGCCTGCGTGTACATTAGAGCTGATGCGCAACAAATGAGAACCGGAGCCATCCAAACCAGCCTGCGTGTACATCAGAGCTGATGCGCAACAAATGAGATCCGTAGCCATCCAAACCAGCCTGCGTGTATATCAGAGCTGATGCGCAACAAATGAGAACCGGAGCCATCCAAACCAGCCTGCGTGTACATTAGAGCTGATGCGCAACAAATGAGTAAACTCAAAGTGTGTGGTAGAAAAGGATAATTTTGCTTGGCATTATAGTGGCTCCTGTTCCCTTGATCAAAGTGGGAAGAGATTTTTGTTGCTTGCGCAGCCATTCTTGAGAGGTATGTCCTCTAATTTGCGGCAAGGGCGGCTCATTCACGCCACTGTGGCCAGAGACGATGGCTCGCCACCTAACACAAACACCCGAGCATTTCATGCAGTAAATCTTGAGGCGTTGATAAAGCACGTCAGCATCGTGAAATGTAGGAAGTTTGCAACTCAATTTCGATCAAACACTGCAATAGTGCATAATCTCTGCTTACTGTGAGGAAGGTATCTTGGATGCCGCTGGTGTTCTATGCACACTTTGTGAGTGAGACGCAAAGATGTAAAGGAAGAAGTCGGTGAGCAAGAAATGGGGAGGTCAAGCCATGGCTATGCCTTGCGTGTATACAAATTTCACACAGAGATAAAGACACTGGCTTCCAAGATTTTTTCAACCCGCTCTACTCCGACATAAGCACACTTCTCACTCCAACACGCGCACAGCCTATCAACACACCTGTCCTCCTGCAGTAGGGGCACACAGCAACAAAAACACGGCATGCACAAACACATGCACATGCCCATACACATGCCCATCCACAAACACAAGTATTGTGATCGCATGCTTTGTACACAGGTCTGGCTGGAACAGTTTACCCTTCACTGTATTCAACCGTGAAGATTCCCCTGCTGAAAACACCAAACATACACCGAAAATACATCATACGTATGGTTCTGGCCAACCCTACTCATACACGTACAAACAGACGCGCAGCATTCTCACACAAGCACATGAAGAAACCGATGGTCCCTTTGTACCTGCCAAAATGGGAAAAGCCCCGGTTTAGTGCTGCGCGTGCCAGGCTCCATTCCACCCGACTGCACAGCCGCAGCTGCAAAGATGTTGTGCAAGTGAGTATGGGAGGAGGGTGCCACCCAGCGCACACTCGGGCGGGTGATCAGCCAAGCAAGCACAGGGGCCAGGTCCTGTGTGGGAGGGACAAAGGGGGTGCGATTGTGTGGGCAGAGGGTAGGTGCCAGATCTGTTGCATGAGTACAGTGGCTAGGTCGTGTGTGCAGGGGCAGAGAGGATGCCTTTAAAAATGGGACCACAAGGAGCTAACTTTTGGAACAAGGAATCAGCAACATTTGGAACAACATCCACGCCAACACCCACACCCACACACTTAAGCTCACGGTGTAGTTATTTGAACACGCACACACACACACACACACACACACACACACACACACACGCACGAAAGCACGCACGCACGCACGCACGCACGCACACACACACAGTCACACACACATATACACACACACACACACACACAAACACACACACAAACACACACACACACACATACACACACACCTGCGCACACGCAGCCACCATGAGATCATTGTGCTCCACCACCAGCTTCGCCCCACACTCCACTGCAACTTTTTGCAAGGCCTCCCCCCAATCGCCGGCCACCGCATCTGCAGGGGAGTACACCCCGTGCACATGCTGCTGCTCCTGCTGACGCTGCTGCTGCTGCTGTTGCAATGACTGCTGTGCCTCTCTTACATCCTCACCCTCACCCTCTGTCGACCCCCCTTGGCTGCCTTTGAGCCCCATCCGCGCTAGGTCTGCTGCACTGAGCTCCGGGAAGCGCACATCAATGAGAAAGAAGTTAGGAAGAGGCCCTTCGCCACCCTGAGTGCCGCCACCAACTCCCACCTCCTCTGTAAGAAGCCGCCTGTGGCCACCTCTACTATCACTACTATCGCTGCCCCTAAATCTACTACCTGAACCAGCCCTGACGCCACCCCCGTCTAGACCTGCCCCCCCACGGCTAGCTTCCTTGTCACTACCACCATTACCATCACTATCCTCTGCAGAATCAGCGCCACTGCTTAAAGCACCACTGCTACTTTGCATTGCGTCGCTACTGCTGCCGTTGCCACTACTTGTGCTGCTGCTGCTTCCGTCCCTTCCTTGCGTTCTATGCATGCGCAGCACACCCACCCGCCCAACAGAATCCCCCCCATCTTCGTGCGTGCGTGGGAGTGGAGGCGTGTAGGGGGGGTGCTGCAGCGGATGGCCTTCGACAATTCGCTGCAGGGAGAGGGTATCATTGGAAGCAATGATGTCCAGGATAGGCCGCCACTCAGGAGCGAGCTTTAAGAGGGGGGGATAGGGCACCTGGGCATGTCGACAGTGGTTGTCATTCTTAATTACTTATACGTTATACGTTATACATGCATAAGTATGTGCACGAGGACTTGAACTGTGCGGGGTAAGCATTTCGCTGTTTGCAATATTTATCAGCTAAGGAGCGGCGAAGCAAAGTTGATATCTCCAGCCCTCC